>Ga0075017_100001091_pt1 | contig 16273 bp, 15 predicted proteins | sample AleBraG_ABR_2012_FD_71475 | JGI IMG/M metagenome (GOLD analysis project Ga0075017, IMG submission 71475) | Freshwater sediment microbial communities in response to fracking from Pennsylvania, USA - Alex Branch Run_MetaG_ABR_2012 | ecosystem: Environmental > Aquatic > Freshwater > Creek >... | reverse complement strand
ACCGGGCGAGTTCAACTATCCAACGGCGCTGACCCTGGCGGGCGGCAAGCTCTACGTCGTCGATGCGATGAATTTCCGGATTCAGACATTCACCGCCGATGGGCAGTTCGTGAGCGCCTTTGGGCAGTTGGGGAACAGCACGGGAACTCTGAACCGCCCCAAGGGTATTGCCGCCGACACGGACGGCAATTTGTACATCGTCGATGCGCTATTTGAGACCGTCCAGATCTTTGACGCTTCCGGGCGTTTGCTGCACTACTTCGGGTCCAGTGGCGCGGCGCCCGGCCAGTTTCAACTTCCGTCCGGCATTTCCATCGACGACCGCAACATCATTTACATAGCCGACTCTATGAACCACCGCGTTCAAGTGTTTCGTTACCGGAGGCAGGCGGAATGAGCCGTCTCGCCGCTGCCGGAATTCTCGTTGGGACGATCCCGCTGTTTGCCGCCAGTAACAAGCAAGCGGTGATCGGAAGCCAGCATGACCTTTCGATCAGCGGCAGCGGCCCCGTGAAGTCGGCAAGCGGCAGCGCCTGCCTGTTCTGCCATGCGCCCCACAACGTCAATCCGAATGTCACGCCACTCTGGGATCAAACCCTGTCTTCGCAAACCTATTCCACATACACCAGCAGCACTTACAAGTCCGGCGTCGAGACGCCAGGCGCCGGTTCCTCCAAGCTGTGTTTGAGTTGTCACGACGGAACCGTAGCCGTTGGATTGACCGTGGCCCAAGGACTGATCCCGACCTCGGGCACTATGCAGGCTGCCGATGTATTCGGCTCAAACCTGTCCATCAGCCATCCAGTCAGCATGATTCCGGCGGACGATGGATCGCTGGTCACCTCCTTGTTCACCAACCCGCCCTCGACCAAGGACCCAGCCGTGAAACTGGTGTCGGGGAAAGTGGAATGCACCACCTGCCACGATCCGCATACGCCGAACTACGATCCAGCCGTGCCAATGTTTCTGGTGCGCTCCAATTCGGGCGGGACGTTATGCCTGGCCTGCCACGACCCGTCCCGCGGACAGCCTAATTTTCTGAATGGCTGGACTACCGGGGCTCATGCGACCGCGGCCAACACCGTTCCGGCCACGGCCAGCTTCGGCAAGTACGGGACCGTGGCGGCCAACGCCTGTTCCAACTGCCACAACGCCCACAACAATGCCGCCGGGCCGCGAAATCTGCGCGGGCTCGAAGAGGCGGCGTGCACGCCGTGCCATGGGGGCGCGAGCGTGTCGCCCGCTTTGCAAAATATCACGGGCGTCTACGCCAAGACCTACTCGCATCCGACGATGACGGTTTCCGGCGTCCACGATCCGGTGGAGGCGCTGCCCGTGAATAACACACGCCATGCCGAATGCGCGGACTGCCACAACTCTCACGCCGCCTATGCACAGACCGGAGTTGCCGTGGCGCCCGCCGCCCAAGCCAGCCTTGCCAATGTGAGCGGTTATGATACATCCGGTTCACTCACGGTGGCTGCCACGGAGTATCAGGTTTGCTATAAATGTCACGCCGACAGCACCAACAAACCCACCAGCAGCATCTATGGCCGGACCGCGAGCCGTTATCCCGCCGGACCGATGCCGGCTGCCGATCCAATTCAACCTCCGAAACCCGCCGATCAGTACAATCTCCGCCTGAAATTCATGAGTTCCATCGGACACAATGTGGCGGGCGCCAGCGTCGTGACTACGGCCAACACATCGCTGCGGCCGTATATGCTGAACGTGGACGGAGTCACCAACAACACCAGCCGCCCGCTGTCCACGGCGGCCAGGCTCTACTGCACGGACTGCCACAACAACGACCAGGCCAGATCCTCCAATGGCACCGGGCCGAATGGGCCGCATGGATCGGCATTCCCGCATCTACTTCAGCTCAACCTTTTCCAGGACGCACTCGGCGGCGGAGGCGGTGGAGGTGGCGGGACAACGGCGGGCGCGCTGTGCAACAAATGTCACAATCTGACGACGGTGCGCGGGATCAGCCCTCACGGAGATCACTCCGGCGTGGGCTGCACCACCTGTCACGATCCGCATGGCGTCATCGGCGGCACTCCCGGAGCCAATCGGGCCATGATGAACTTCGATACGGGTGTCGCCGCGAAGTCGACGACGTATTTCGGCTACTACTACACCGGGACGACGAAGGGTTGCTACACCAGTTGCCATGGCGAAAACCATAACCCGCACAACTACTAAGAAAACCTTTTTCCATCAGCCTGCTCTGTGGACACTGGCCGGGATTTTGATCGCGAGCGTTCTGGTGGCCGGACAACCATCCGCCGACGCGACCGTGGAACTGCGCTATGTCTGCACCTATGGCGCCAAGGATGGCATCCATCCGCCTCGTCTCTCGAACAAGAAGCTGGCAGTGGCCGCCACCGGTCACGGCGACCATCCCTATGGACTGGGATTCCCGGCAGCGGTGGCTACCGATCTCGAGGGCCGCATTTGGATCGCGGACAGCGGCACGGCGTCGGTGCACGTGTTCGACCGGAAAAGCGGAGCCTACCGGGAAATTCGCAAGGCTGGGGCGTATACACTCGAGCAGCCGGCCGGGGTTGCGTGCGATCGCGAGGGCAGGATGTACCTGGTGGATACGGCATTGTCCAACGTTTTCGTTTTTGAGAATGGCGAGTATGCGCGAGCCCTGATGAAGCCGGCAACGCGGCATCTGCTGACGGGTCCAACGGTGATTGCGTTTTCCGAAGATGAGCATACGATCTATGTCGCCGATCCGCCCAAGAACGCGATTGTCGCTCTGAACCGGGAGGGCGAAGTGGATGCCACCATCCGGCTGACAGATGCGACCCGGGAACCGTCGGCGATCGCCGTTGTCAACAACCAGATCTATGTTCTGGGCAGCCGGGAGCACCGGGTGGAGTTCTTCAGCCCCGCCGGGGAGCGCCGCGGCGAGTTGCGGTGGGAGGGCGTGCAATTTCCAACAACGTTTGCTTTTGACGCGGCGAACCGGCGATTTCTAGTGGCCAACCCAAGCGTGTCGGCAGTCGAGATTTTTGACGAGGAGGGACGCGGCCTCGGCGCGTTTGGACAGTTGGGAGACCGTGCGGATCAGCACCGGCGCGTTGATGCTGTGCATGTCGACGCCCGTGGTTTGGCATATCTGGTGGACTCCCATCATGGGAAGGTGTTGGTGTTCAGAGGCCAATAATAGGTCTTACGGCTGACCTCAGTGGTGGGTTGGCCGGATGGCGCCGATCGGAAGAAGCCTTCTGACCGGCAGCCGGACGACTGCCGGAGCATTTAATTAGGCAATCTGATTGGCTCCCAACAAGCTGGGCGCTTGTGGAGGACTCCCCATCCGGGTGTCAGAGCTAAGTCTATCCGATCGGAGAGCGGATACATCCTGGATGACAGGGTACACTTCCAGTAATTGCATTTCATCCTCAACGACCAGGCCGGGATGGTTTCTGAGAAGGGGTTCGCTGGACGGCTCGCGCGAATATTCGAAATACTCCTTGCAACCATGTGCTGGGCTCGGAACCGCCCGGTTCTTGCAGCCGGAAAGCGTCTTCGCCGCTACGCGAAACTCCGCAATGCGTGTGCTTCGTCGTCATGCACGTCGAAGACGGTGTAGAGTTTGGTGATCTGCAGCAGGTCTTGCACGCGTTTGGTCAGTCCCAGCAGTTTCAGGGTGCCGCCTGCGTTCGCAACTGAAGTGTATCCTGCGACCAGCTCGCCGATACCAGAGCTGTCGATGTACGAAACATCTCCCAGGTTCAGCAGGATCTTCTTGTTTCCCTTGGTTGTCAGCTCCCGCACCGCGTCGCGGATCACGCTCGACCCTTCGCCGAGAGTGATCCGGCCAGAAACATCGATCACCGTTACGTCGCCCACTTGACGGGTATTCAATTTCGCGCTCATTGATATTCAGGTCTCCTCGTCCTTATCGATTCAGCCTAAGTTTACTCGATCAAGAAGCCGATAGGTCCTGGATGACGCGCAATCCGGAAGTTAGCATCAGCAAAAAGTAGGGGAAGTATCCGACCACTCGTTCCCTATCCAGACAACAGGTTCCAATGAGAATGTTGCCGGAAGTTTCCGCCGCCATCGTCAAGTGACGTCATTCGAACCGGCACTTTCCCGGCCAGCTCGTCGAAGAAACTCAGCAGCGGCGCGTGAGCCAAAGGGTGTATCCTCGGGGAACATTCATCATGAAGCTGACTCTCAAAGTGCCGTGTGGGCTCTGCTTGACCTCGGTTCTGTGGTCCCAATCCATGCTGACACTGCAAGAGGCACTCGAAACCACTCTTCGGCAGCATCCGCAAGCGCAGATTGGCGAGATGCAGGTTGCGGCCAGCCGCGGAGTCCAGCGCGAGGCGTCGGGCATCTTCGACCGCGTTTACAGCAGCGGGTTGCAGCAAAGCTTTGCGCCGACGCCGCTCAGCACGGCCCAACAGGAAGCCGCTGGAGTCGGATTCAAGTCCGCCGACACCAATCTCACCAGCCTCAGTGCGGGCGCGACGCAATTGTACCGGAACGGTATCACCGCGGGACCCGTGATCGAACTGGATCGCTCGCGCGACCGGCTGTTGAATCCGGCCGGCATCAATCAGTCCCGCGTCGCTTATCAAATGACTATCCCTTTGCTACGCAACAAGGGGCCGCAGGTGGTGGCCGCGCAAGAGACCGCGGCCGGCGTGCAAATCGAGGCCAGCCAACTGGACCTGAACCAGACCTACACTGATTTGTTGACGAACACGGCCGTCGGCTACTGGGATCTGGTGGGCGCAATCCGGCTCCTCGAAGTCGCGGTGAGCTCGGAGCAACGCGGGCAGACGCTGCTCGAAAACGTCATTGACTTGATCCATGGGGAGAGGATTCCGCCCAACGACATCCATCAAGTGCGCGCCAATCTGGCCGATCGGACTGCCGCCCGGCACGCCGCGCAACAGCAGGTCGCCGTGGCGCGCCAGCAGTTGGCGCTGGCCATGGGCCTCCCTCCGGAAGGCATGGCTTTATTGCCCGATCCAGCGGAGGATCTTCCCGATGGAATCGGCGCGCCGCCGAGCGATCCGGAATCGATCCGGCGATACCTTGCGCTGGCGCTTGCCCAGCGCGCCGATTATCTGGCGGCGCGGAAACGCGTGGACGCTCAACGCGCGCTGCTGGCGCAGGCGAAGAACGGTTTGCTCCCCGCCGTTGATTTGACGCTGTCCAGCGGATACAGCGGACTGCGCGAAGGGGTGTACCCATCCAGTTATCTCACCGCTCCTTTCCAGGGTGTTCGCGGCCTGGATGCAGCCGCCGGCGTGCGTTACCAATTTGCTCCGCGCAACAATGCGGCTGCTGGACGGTTGGCCCAGACCGAAGCGGCCATACGCCAAGCCGAACTTCGCGCCGCCGACACCGCCCGCAATATCACCGCCGCGGTGCTGGTTGCGCTGGACGGCGTGCGAAACGCCGGCCTGCGTCTGGCTCGGGCGCGCGAATCCGTCATCGCGTTCCAGGCGGCGCTCGACGGTGAACGCGAGAAGTACCGGCTTGGGTTCGGGTCGCTGGTGGACATTCTCACCACAGAGGACCGCTTGACGGCTTCGCTGGCGGTTCAGGTGCAAGCGCGGCTGGATGCGGCGGTTGAGCTGGCGCGCCTGCGGCAGGCCACCGGTACTCTGGTGGAGCCGTTGGCGGCCGCGCCGCGGGCGGACCGCCAGGCTTTTGTGACGCTTCCCGCGTTCGGCGGAGTTCAGCCATGAACACAGAAATCTACCGGAAAGTGTCCATCGAGCGTCTTTCCTCTCCGGAACAACTCGACCAATTGCTCAAAGTCAACTCGGCGCGAAGCTGGGCTGCGCTGCTGGCCATCCTGCTGCTGTTGGCCCTGACCGTGGTATGGGCCTTTCAGGGATCGATCGCGACCACCGCGCCGGGGCAGGGCGTGATCGTCCGGACCGGCGGCGTGCTCAACGTGTCCGCCAGCGGTTCGGGCGTCGTGGCGTCGTTGAATATCAAGGTAGGCGACCGGATCAGCAAGAACCAGGTGATCGCGCAAGTGGCGCAGCCGGCCTTGGTGGAACGGATTCGCGCTACTACGGAAGCCATCAGCGAGGCGCAACGCGCGCGGTCCGTGGCCGGACAAATGCGCGGAGGCAGCGCGAAGCTCCAGTTGGAGGCTCTGGATCGCCAACGGGAGAACGCCCGGCGTGAGATCAAGGTATTGGAAGATCAAGCGAAGCTGGTGGCCGAGCAAGTCCCGCTGGAGGCCGAGTTGCTCGCCAAGGGACTGTTGACGCGTCAGCAGACCTACGCCACGAAACAGAAGCTGGTGGAGATCGAGGGACGGATCGCCGGTCTCAACGCCGACCTGAAACGTTATGACTCGGAGCAATTTGCCATCGAGAACCAGCCGATGCAGGCCGATGTCGAGATGAAGTCGCGCGTCGCCAGCCTGGAGCGCGAGTTGGCCGGACTGCGCAAGGAATTGGAAGTCGCAGGAAACGTGGTCAGTCCGTACACCGGAGAGGTGATTGAACTCCGGGTTACGCCGGGTTCGGCAGTCACCGCGGGCGTGCCGATGCTCAGTATTCAACCGGATCTTGATCAACTGGATGTGCTGGTCTATGTCCCATCGGCATTGGTCAAGCAGATCCGAGCGGGCATGGAGGCGCAGATTTCGCCATCGACGGTAAGGCGGGAGGAATACGGCTACCTGAGGGGCGAGGTGACCTCGGTGGCCGACTACCCGGCGACTCCGGCCGCGCTCATGCGCAACTTTCAGAACGAGCCGCTGGTCGGCGCGATCACGGGAGGAGGTCCGGTAACCGAGCTGCATGTGCGCCTTCTGCCCGATGAGAAGACTCCCAGCGGCTATCGCTGGTCTTCGCCGTTGGGACCCCGGATCAAACTCTCGAGCGGTACTTTGGTCTCGGCGCAGGTCGTCACCCGGCGTCAACGGCCCATCAATCTTGTGATCCCTTCAGTAAAGGAGATGCTCGGCTTGAGCTAGCGCGACTGCCATGGCACTCCCTAACTTCCGCCGGTCGCGCGCGCGAACACCCACGGTGCTCCAGATGGAGGCCGTGGAATGCGGCGCGGCGTCGCTGGCGATCGTTCTCGGCTATTACGGCCGATGGATTCCGCTCGAGCAACTCCGCCTCGATTGCGGCGTGTCGCGCGACGGCAGCAAGGCCAGCAATGTTCTGAAGGCCGCGCGCAAACACGGGCTCACTTGTAAGGGACTGAAGAAAGAGCCGTCCGACTTACGGAATATCCCGCGGCCGGCGATCCTGTTTTGGAACTTCAATCACTTCGTGGTCCTGGAGGGGTTCGGCCGCGACAAGGCGTACTTGAACGACCCGGCGACTGGTCCGCGAACGGTCACTCTGGAGGAACTGGACCACGCCTTCACCGGCGTCGTTCTCGTGTTTGAAAAGAGTCCCGAGTTCGAACGCGGCGGCGAGCGCGCGTCGCTGGTGCGCTCGCTGGCGGCTCGGCTTCCGGGGACGCGCCTGGCTCTGCTCTACGCGCTGCTGGCAACGCTTGCACTGGCCTTGCCGAACCTGGTTGCGCCGGTGTTCACTCGAATCTACATCGACAACATCCTGGTGGGCGGGCTTCATCACTGGCTGCACCCGCTGTTGCTGGCGATGACGGCCGCCATTTTGATCAAGGCGCTGCTGACCTGGCTGCAGCAACATACCTTGTTGACGCTGGAAACCCGTCTGGCGCTCGGGTCAAGCGGGAAATTCTTTTGGCACGTGTTGCACTTGCCGATGGAATTTTTCGCGCAACGCTTCGCGGGCGAGATCGGCTCCCGCGTCGATATAAACGACCGGGTGGCGACGGTCCTTGCTGGAGTGCTCGCGAGCAACGCCGCCAATATCCTGCTGATCGGCTTCTACGCCGCATTGTTGTTCCAATACGACAGCAGGCTCACCGCCATTGGAATTGCCATCGCCGCGCTGAATTTTATCGTGCTGCGATTGCTCACCAAACGCTATGCGCGCCAGAGTCTCCGCCTAGCCGCGGAGCACGGCAAGATGGTGGGCTGCTCGATGAACGGGCTGCAAATCATCGAGACGCTGAAGTCGACGGGTGCGGAGTCGGATTTCTTCGCTCGTTGGAGCGGCTATCAGGCCAAGGTGGTGAACGCCGAGCAGGAATTGGGGGCATGGTCGCAGCTCTTCTCGGTTGTGCCGCCTTTGCTGGCCGGGCTCAACGGCGCGGCCATCATCGGGTTGGGCGGCATTCATGTGATGGACGGCCTGCTGACGATGGGCATGCTGATCGCGTTTCAGAGTCTGATGGCCAGCTTCCTCGATCCCGTGCAGCGGCTGGTGAGTCTCGGGGCCGTCTTGCAGGAAGCCGGCACGGACCTAACCCGGTTGGACGACGTCCTGCGATACCCAGCCGTCCAATCGCCGCCGCCCTCAGCCGCCGGCGACAATCCAAAGCTCGAAGGTTATCTGGAACTGCGCAATATCACGTTCGGCTATAGCCGGTTGGCGCCGCCACTGCTGGCCGGCTTCAGTCTGAAGCTGGAGCCGGGGCAGCGGGTGGCGCTGGTGGGCCGTTCGGGCAGCGGAAAGTCGACCGTCGCCAAGCTGGTGACAGGCCTATACGAGCCGTGGTCCGGCGAAGTGCTCTTCGACGGGGCACCGCGCCAGGAGATTCCCCGCGACGTGTTGTGCAACTCGCTGGCGATGGTGGACCAGGACATCTTTCTGTTCGGTGGGTCGATCCGCGAAAACATAGCCATGTGGGATCCGACGATGGAAGACGCGACGCTGGTACGCGCGGCCAAGGACGCGAGCGTGCATGACGACATTGCCAACCGGCAGGGGGCGTACGAGTACACGGTGGAGGAAGGCGGGCGCAACTTCAGCGGCGGCCAGCGGCAGCGTCTGGAGATCGCGCGGGCGCTGGCGACCGCGCCGCGGATCCTCGTGCTGGATGAAGCTACCAGCGCGCTCGACCCGGCCACGGAGAAGATCATCGACGACAACCTGCGACGCCTGGGCTGTACTTGTGTGATCGTCGCCCACCGGCTGAGTACGATCCGCGACTGCGACGAGATTCTGGTGCTCGACCAGGGCCGCGTCGTGCAGCGCGGCACGCACGAGCAGATGGCTGCGGTGGAGGGCCCTTACCGGGATTTGATCGCGTCGGGGTGAGGCGTTTGAAGAAAGATTTTTTCCTCTTCTTTTAACAACTGTGGTAGGCTATCTTAGCCCGACTTCTCAGCCTGCGGCTCGACAGCCTAGCCGAGACCGAACTCGAGAAGGTGGCCGGCGCTGGTTTCTGCTCCGCCGAAAGCCGGGCGGATCGACTTGAGCCAGAAACGCCGGTGAGTGCGAAGCGGCTTCGGTCGCCGACTCATCCATCGCTCACTCATCTATAAGAGTCGACGCCGTGTAGGCTCAAGGTCCAGAATGGAGGCCTTGTACTGCGGGGTTGGGCTTAACCGAAGACACCCGTGTTGGCCGGCGCATCGGGAAATTGGTATCCGCAGTCCTGCCGAGTGTCATGGTTCGGGGGTGGTACGCGCGGCTCTTTGGCGCCTCAGTGACGCCGGAAACTCACGAATGGCAACGTTTCTAAGAGGAGAAATACGATGAGCGAAGAGACCAACAAAGTCGGCCAGGTCGAGCAGAAAGCAAAGGCGACCGCGCCTGCAGATAAAGCGAGGCCCTCGAAGGCGGCTGAGTTGTCGGAGCAGGACCTGGAACAAGTTGCTGGAGGAGGAGCCCTCACATTCGGTCGCGAAAAGCTCAAGGGCACATCGCAATAACATAACTGATCGTGGGCCGTCGGAAGCCCGGCTTTCGAAGGCTTGGTGCGGCGCTTTCGGAATGAGGCGCCAAGACATCCCTTGGGGTTATTGACGGCTCCGTACAGCACGAAGGTCGCCGGCTTTCATCGCACCCAAGGCTCGTCCCCGCGGTGACGCATGATCCCTTTTTCTGTGGCCTTGCGCCTTTTTATAGTTGATTGCGGTGCTCCAGTGGCACCCCGGAAGCCACGAACGAGACGTTCAAAAGGGAAGAGAGATTCTCGCCTTTTGCGGCTCCGGTGAAAACTGAAAAGAACCAAAAGTCGCTTTTAGTTTAGGAAAGGAACTACCATGAACCAGAAAGAGCAGAGCAAGACAATGGGCCAAATCGTCGCCAAGTGTTGGGCGGACGAAGGCTTCAAGCGGAAGCTATTATCCGACCCGGCGGCAACGCTGAGAGCGGAAGGCGTGGAGTTTCCCGCCGGCCTGTCTATTAAGGCGCTGGAGAATACCGACCGGGTTTTTCATCTGGTCATTCCAGCTAAGCCGGCTGAATTGACGGACCAGGAATTGGAAAAAGTGGCGGGGGGCATAGCGGTTAGCGATCCAGGGTCTGAAACTCGTTGTAGCCGATGTGATTCGCATGGGAAGGTATATACTCAATATTGATGTAAGACTGGGGTTATAGCGCTTTACGAACGAAAGCCCAGGCCGCTGTGTATGAGGCTTACCCGATTTTGTTGCCTGGCACTGTTCTTTGACAGACAAGCCAGTGTTTGACCGCGAAACACCGACGGTGAAAACGACCAAAACAACAAACCAGGAATAGAAGCAATGTTTGATTCTTACTACGAAATTGAACAGCATGGCCGAAGATCTTTCGGCAATGTATCGTTGAAGGAATTCCACCAATTCAAGCTGGACGGAGAAAACTATCTGTTCAACGCGGCGACGATGACGCCGTACCGGATATCGGAGCCGGTGGCCCGCCTGGTGGAAAAAGTGGCTGCTCCCCTTGGCGGCGGTCTTATCACCGGGCAAGCCATGGAAGAGCTCAAGAAACTCGACCTCGTGGCGGGGATCGATCCCCAGCCTTCACGAAACGGGGCATCCGAACCGGCGGCGGACCCGGCAAAACCCGCGGATAGCGCGCCCAAGGTGCGATATGCCGTCGAGAACATCGTCCTCTTCGTTGCCCAGAAATGCAACATGGCTTGCGTGTACTGCTACGGCCAAGGTGGGGAGTATGGCGACAAGGGCATGATGAACGCCGATACGGCCTTCAAGGCGGTGGACTGGCTTATGGAAAACTCCGGTGACATCGAGTCGGTGCATATCGGATTCTTCGGCGGCGAGCCGCTGATGAACTTCCCGCTCATCGAAAAGGTGGTCCGGTACGCCCGGAAGGAGGCGGAAGAACGCGGCAAGAAGGTCACCTTCGGCATGACCACCAACGCATCGCTGCTTTCCGACCGGCGCATCGCTTTTCTGCGTAAGGAAGAAATCAATCCGATGGTCAGCTTTGACGGTTCTCCGGAAATCCAGAACCGGCAGCGGCCCTTTAAAGACGGCAAGGGTTCCTACGACAAGGTCTATGTAAACATCCAGAAACTGAAAAAGGCATTCCCGCATGTCGCGGCGCGCGCCACGGTCCACGGTGGTACGGACCCGGCTGAGATACGCGCCGGGATGGAGCTGGCGGGCCTCACATCATTTGTCATACAGAAAGCCACGCGCGTCATTCTGGACAATCCTCCGGTGGAGTGCGTGTCATGTCCGGATCAAGATCAGGCGGACGAGCGCATGCTGTCCATCGAAAAGAGGCTGGCGCGTGACCTGTTGGGCCACATCAAGGCGCGGAACGCGAGGCCGGAAAATGTCAATTCAACGGTCGGCGCCTTGGTCTGGAAGTTGATTTCCGCCAGCAAGGGTTATTACTTCTGCTCTGTTGGCAAAACGATGGCGGCGATAACCACTGCCGGCGATATTTATCCTTGCCACCGCTTCGCTGGGCAGGAAGACATGAAGCTGGGCAACATCGGCAGCTACCGATGGAGCGGCCTCAACGACTATCACCGCGCAGTCGTCGACAATCTGCCGGAGTGCAAGCGATGCTGGGCGCGGTATGCCTGCGGTGGTGGATGCTTTTACGAAAGCAAGGCCAGCCGGGGGGATTTCCATTTGCCGGACCGTTCCTTCTGCCGGGAGACGAAAGCATTGATGGAGACGGCCATCTCCATCTATTTGCAGTTGGACGAAGAGGACAAGACATATTTCAAGGTTAGTCTGCAGCGTCAACTTGAAGACCCGTGTCCCTAACCTGGCATGCACTGGTGTCGGGCTTTTGCGGTCTTCGCTACCATGCTTGGCGAGCCGCCAATTGGGAGGAAGTCGAGTAGATACGAACCACGTTGAAAGAAGAAGAGCAAGGCAAGCCAATGAGCCAAATTGTAGCCAAGTGCAGGGCGGACGAGGGGTTCAAGCGGAGGCTATTGTCCGACCCGGCGGCAACGCTGAAGGCGGAAGATGTGGAGTTCCCCGCCGGCCTGTCCATTTAGGCGTTGGAGAACACGGGCAAGGTGTTTCATCTGGTCTTTCCAGCCAAGCCGGCCGGCTTATCGGATGAGGATTTGGATAAGGTGGTGGGTGGCGGGATTACGATAAATGTTCCATGGACATGTAGATTAACCGACGTTTATAAAGAGAAATAGACTAATCCATGAACCATCGGGTCGTGAAATGGCCGGCCATCCATGGCGGGATCCTGTACGGCGCCCGCCCCTTCGTTACGCATGAGCCCTTTTCTAGTGGCTTGCGCATTGCAGGGTGAAGCAAGTGTTTAGGCGCCAAGTGGCACCACGAAATTCACGAACGACAACGTTTCCTAAAGGAGAGTTGCCGGGCGGGTGAGCCAAGCTGGCTCACCCGTTCCGCCGCCGCCGCCAAAGGGCGTTGACAGAGCTAGTCCTAAATTGTTCGAGGCCTGACAGGACACAAACCAGGAAGCGCATAGCCGGGCTATCGGATCAGAATGTGGTCCCAAGCTGGCACCAGTCGCGCCTGCTGGCGCATTATTCGGTGTGAAGCAAGTGTTATGGCGCCTCAGTGGCGCCCGGGAAACTTAAGAATGACAAGTTTCTTAAAGGAGAAACACCATGAGCGAAGAGACCAGAAAAATCGATTTGAAAGCTGAACAGACCGAGCAGACCGCAAAAGCGGACGAGCTTTCAGAAAAAGCGAAACTTCCGAAGGCGGCTGAGTTGTCGGAGCAAGACCTGGACAAGGTCGCCGGCGGGACATTTGAGGCCGCTTGTAAGGGAACCCATTTTCCACGACTGAATAGCACGTCTAACTGATTAGGAGGCCTCACCATCCAATAGTTCGCGACCGGCGGCATTGCAATGCAGGCGAGTTGCCGGGCGGGAGAGCCAAGCTGGTCGCCTGCTCCGCACCCGCCGCAGCAGGTCATCGGGAACCAAGCGCGGGGTTAGGTGACCCGGTCGCAGCATCCGATCTGCCAGATCTAACCCGGCGCGTTCGTGCCCCATATTTGGGTGCTGTCCCCGCACCCTGGAAGTTCACGAAACAACAACCTTGAAATAGGAGAAGAACCATGAGTGACGAAACGAAGAAGCCGGTCCCCGCGGAGGAGACTGAGTTGTCAAGCGCGGACCTGGAGCAAGTCGCCGGGGGTGCGGGTGCAACCCCGTCTGCGATCTTCATCAAGCAGGTTCCTGGCGCTCCTGCGGTGACGAAGATTCTCGACAAAACAACACCCCTTTGAAGAACATTTGAGCAGTAGCTCTCATCCGATCATGCATAGTGCGCAGGCGCAGCATGGGCATCAGAATCCATGCTGCGCCTGATCCGGCTCACTAACACTTAGGTCTCGTCATGCTTTCTTCCCTTTACAACAACTGGATGGACCGTCTCCTCGGCGGCCAGAGGCAGCGTCTGGAGTACGCGCGGGCGCTCGCGGCTTCGCTGCGGATCCTCGTGCTGGATGAAGCTACCAGCGCGCTCGACCCGGCCACGGAGAAGATCATCGACGACAACCTGCGCCGCCTGGGCTGCACTTGTCCGATCGTCGCCCACCGGCTCAGCGCGATCCGCGACTGCGACGAGATTCTGGTGCTCGACCAGGGCCGCGTCGTGCAGCGCGGCACGCATGAGCAAATGGCGGCGGTGGAGGGTACTACCGGGATTGATCCGGTCGGGGTGAGGCGTCGGAAGAGAGTTTTATTTTTCCCTGTCGAGAACTGCCCCTCTCGGGACCTGTCTTGAACTTCCCCCGTCTTGAACTTCCCCTTGCTAATCCGTGACTCTTGGTCTATTCTGATCTCGGCGCCACTGAAGAAACGTTACTAACGTTACTTAGGAGAACCGAAATGAGTGACAATCCAAAAGCTAATGCCGATGACGCGCCCGAGGCGACGAGCGAGGAACTAAAACCGGACGAACTGAACCCGGACGAACTGGAACAAATCTCGGGAGGGTTCGGCGACATCAAGGGAGAATCGACTGACAAAGACCACAAAGACTGGGTCATGATCACCAGTTTCAGAACGCCGGCTAGGTGATTCAAAGGCCGGATTTCACGGCCGATAACGTGAACCTCGCGGAATCGTTACAGAGGAGAACCAAGCTCAGGCCGGGGTTGATGTCTCAACCTTCCAGAAGGTGACATTGCGCTGTATTCCAGATTGGGTTACACAGCTCACGAACTGGGGAGTTTTCAGGAGGCCCTTTCGGCGTACCGGGTGTCGCTTGAGTGCGATCCGCGGCAGCCGCAAGTGTGGTACGCGGCCGGTTGTGTTGAAACTTCCCTAAAGGAATTCGCCGCGGCCACCTTCAGTTTTCGAAATGCGCTGGAGATTAATCCCGATTGGCCTGAAGCTAAACACAATCTCGGCAGAGTGTATTTCGAGCTTGGACATATAGAGGAAGCGATGGCGTTATTTCGGGAAGCTGCCAGCGGCAGCTGTCCCGAGTTGCCACGAACCGCAATCGCCGTGGTCGTCCCGGAAAGTCCCGACAGCGGCAATCAGACCATTCTCGACGAGCGGCGCGCGTGGGCTAAACAGTATCTGCCGGCACCGGGGTCGCGGGAACGATTCTCTAACTGTGGTGCTTCCAGTAACCCCGCCGGGACGTTCGGCCGAGTGCTGCGAATCGGCTATCTCTCTGCTTTCTTCGAGCACGACAACTGGATGAAGCCCGTCTGGGGATTGATCAACCAGCATGATCGCAGCCACTTTGAGGTTCATCTCTTTTCGGATGCGGCCGCATCTGGCATCGGACACGGGTATCGCGCTCACGGCAGTGATGGGTTCCATGACATCACTGGATTGTCCAATGAGGCTGCGGCCGCGCTGATCGAGGCTTCCGGAATCGACCTGCTGCTGGATCTGAATGGATACAGCGCACCGCGACGGCTGCCGCTGGTCGCATTACAGCCGGCGCCTGTGATCGTCGCTTGGTTCAATATGTACGCTACCAGCGGCCTGGCCTGTTACGACTACCTGATCGGTGACGATGAGGTAATTCCTCCTCAGGAGGAGAAGTTCTACTGCGAAAAGATCGTCCGGGTGCCCGGTAGTTATCTTACATTCGAGGTAAGTTATCCGGTGCCGCCTGTTGTAGACCCGCCATGTTTGGCAAGTGGCGTCGTAACGTTCGGCTGTTTGGCGCCGCACCACAAAATCAATCATAGGGTGATCCACTCCTGGTGCAGTATTCTCCAGGAGGTTCCCAACAGCCGTCTTGTCCTGAGAAACGGCGTGCTGGACTCGCCGGGCAACTGCCGGTTTGTGCATGGCCTTTTCGAAAAGTACAACATCCCTCCCGCACGGGTTCTGCTGCGCGGCCGTATCGATCACTACCAGTTCCTGCAAACATACGACGAAATCGATATAGCGCTGGACACATTTCCTTACAACGGTGGGACTACCACGACTGAAGCGATCTGGCAAGGGGTGCCGGTGGTCACGTTTTGGGGGGACCGCTGGGCGTCGCGAACCAGCGCGTCTCTTCTGCGGGCGGGGAACCTCGGCCGCTTTGTCACCGACAACATTGCGGACTACGTGTCGCTTGCCGTCCGGCTGGGCAATTCTGCGGAGACACCGGGGTTTCTGGCGGAGCTTCGGCGTAACATGCGATGCAGGCTTCGCGAGTCCGCCGTCTGTGATACCCGGGCTTTCGCGAGAAGTATGGAGCGCCTTTACCGTCAAATGACGCCATGCTAAGCTCGCCGCGCGGATTCCATGGATCTGGGTGCTGAACCGTTTTGGGGGGCCATGACTCGGCGAGACCTCAGGTTCGCCCCGATCATGACGCCTGAGGGCTCGCCATGCTTCTTCTCATTGACTGACCTACATCCGGCAGTTGAGGCCACCAAACGCGCCCAGTGACTGTTAGCCGCAACTGGTTGCTGATTCAGCGCTTGTCACCCAGAAGGTGACGAGCGCTGTAGCGGCAGGTAGTTGCGGCTACAGCTGCAGGAGCGATTTTGGTGGTTCAACCGCCGGATCTAGG
>Ga0075017_100001090_pt1 | contig 16274 bp, 16 predicted proteins | sample AleBraG_ABR_2012_FD_71475 | JGI IMG/M metagenome (GOLD analysis project Ga0075017, IMG submission 71475) | Freshwater sediment microbial communities in response to fracking from Pennsylvania, USA - Alex Branch Run_MetaG_ABR_2012 | ecosystem: Environmental > Aquatic > Freshwater > Creek >... | reverse complement strand
AGGACGACGGAACCCGAGGTGCCGCTCTCTCTGGGGGCGTACCGTTTAATGTGCCGCACGAAACCCCAGATCCCGAGGCCCTGACTGTTCGCTGCCGATGGCTTTTGGCAGGCGACCTGGGGTTCGCTGACGACACCGACTGGGCTAATGAGTGGGGAGGCGGTCCTTTGGAGCAAGGGTCGTGGCGAGGAGGGCTTGATACGGGCGTGTGGCAAGGATTCTTCATTTTGCGCTATCCGATTCCCGTTTCAAAGATTGAGTCGTTCACGATAGCGCTTTCCTGGAACCGTCTTGGCATCAATGAAGTGCAACGGGTGACCATGGCTTCAGCTCTGGAGGAGGCGCTGGCATTCGCAGCAGGCTAGTAAGAGGCCAGGCGAGTCGGATTCTGCGGGCGCGGCACTCATGCCAACCGATGGAATATGGATGCCACGGGTGCTGGGGGTGCCCGGTAGGAATGATGGTGTCGTTCAGGGATAGCCGGCCAAGCGAAGCCATGAACTGTTGATTGAAATTATCTCGACCCGTCTACAACGCAGTCCGGTGTCCGCAAGGGACCCTACTGCGGGTAGCAGCGTACTCGGCTGCCGGACGGCGTCGCTTGGAGTAGATCAGAACATGAACGGCACATACCAATGCTTATTTGATTAAGCATTTGCATACTTGGATCATGTCAATGTTTGAGCAGAACGTGGCCTGGCCATCAATCGGCCATGAAGAGCGGCCCTGGCACAACGTTCAAGGCGAGTAAGGCTCACGCACGCTAAGACGCCGGGCTGCCGGCCCATATCTGGCGGCTGTGCCCGCATTCATTTCCGGTCAGCAAATCCATATAGATGGCGAGCTGCAAGCACTGACTGAAGAAGCCGCCAGTGAACTTGCCCGCTTCGATGCCGAGGTGGGGCGGATTGCAGCACCTTTCGCATCCATTCTCTTGCGCACCGAAAGTGCCTGGAGCTCGGAGATGCACCGCGCGCTACTTGAGCAAAGCAACCCCGACATCGTCGGCCATTGGCGCGATCAGCAGGTGTGGATCGGAGGCGGGAGCCTGGGGCCCCACACCGCACAGTTCGTCCCGCCCCATCACGAGCGAGTCTCCGCGCTCATCGACGACCTTGTCACCTTTGCCAATCGCGTCGACCTTCCGGTCCTTGTTCAGACCGCGATTGCCCATGCCCAATTCGAAACGATCCATCCGTTCCCCGATGGCAATGGCAGAGTCGGTCGAGCACTTATCCAGGCCATGCTGCGTGGGGGGCAGCTAACGCGCAATGTCGCCGTTCCGGTCTCCGCCGGTTTGCTCCACGACACGGGTCGATATTTCGGTGCCCTCGGTGCCTACCGGGCCGGGGACATCGCACCGATAGTCCGCACCATCGCTGAGGCATCATTCGCGGCTGTTCACAATGGTCGCATCCTGGTCCACGACCTGGAAACCGTCCAGATTGAGTGGCGCGACCGCGTTAAGGCAAGGAGAGACTCCGCGGCCCACCGGCTCGTGAGTATCCTCCTTCGCCAGCCAGTTATTGACAGCGCCGCCGCTGCAACTCAACTTGGCATTTCAGCCGTCAACGCCCAGGTCGCTATCAACCGTCTTGTCGATGCCGGCGTCTTGATCCAAATCTCGAGCGGAAGACGGAACCACATTTGGCTGGCGAAGGATGTTGTGCGGGTTCTTGACGAGTTCGGCGCCCGGGCCAAGAGACGCCGATAGGGGACCAGGAACTTTGGCTCAATCCAAAGTTGCGTCCCCATTGGAAGATTCAAAAGGTGCATTTCCCTGGCCATTTCCTGGGCACCCACCGTAAGGAGTTTTCCGTCCAGAAGTTCTCAAACGTCCCGTAGGGGCAGGCCGCTGATCTGTCCCATGGTCCACCTGCACCTAGGGAGACCGCCGCCAATGGTCCCGATGCAATGAGATTGGTCCAGGGCGGGTGTGACAGGACGCCTTTCGGCCTTGATGTCGACCCACATACTCGGACACTTCGGTTGCGAACTGGGACGCAAGGGATTCCACAAGGCCATGCCGCTTCACACAGGGTGGGATTGCTGCTGAGGGCGATACAGCCAGCGAAGTCCTGGCGGGCATTCACGAACCACGGCCGGACTTGATGACATCCATCGCCAAGGCCGTGGCGGTCGACGACGGCAACAAGGTTCCGCGCACCGGAATGGAAGAGATCGGCAGGCCCTGGACTACTTGCTGAGTTGGAGCAGCATTTCCACCGATCCCGTGTCTTGAACCTGCACGAATCCGAAGTTCGGGGCCTGCACCCCAAAATCGGAGAAGGTGATGGGGATCGAGCCCTGCACCTGGACGGTGTTCCCGCTGATCTGGGCCTGCACGCTCACGGTGACCTGCCGGGTTGCCCCTGCGATTGTCAGATCGCCAACCGCCTGGACCGAGGCGGTCCCGTGCACGACGGGGGCAATGTCCACCGGGCGGGTCAAGGTGAAGGTGGAGGTGGGTGACTCGGCGGTCAAAGCGGTGCCGGCGTAAATGGCACTGCCGCCCCAGATCGCAGCGATGGCAAGGAGCAGTGCGGCCCCGATGATCCACCATTTCCTGCGCATGAGTCTCCCCTGGGCCTTGAACTATTCCAGCTGTGGCTGGGCAGGTGCTGGGGGTCGGCTGAAACGTCCCTGTGGCCTGGCACCCGGTGCTCCCAGCTGCGCCTTGCCCAGAAGGACCACCCCGCAGAGAGCAACCCCGCCACCGACGAGGGCGGAAACTGAGGGTATCTGCCCTTGAAGGAGCCAGCCCAGCAGCACCGAGAACACAGGAATGGCGAAAAGCAGCGCCCCTCCGGAGGCCACGCTTGTGGCGGCAAGGGACCTGTTCCAGAAGACGCAGGCCAGGACCGTGCTTAAAATGACCAACGCCGCGAAAGCGAAATGCGTTGACGGCCTCCACATGTCCGGTTTGAGGTCGAACCGGGCAAACGGCAGTGTCAGCACGCCGCTCACCAAACAACCCCAGAACACCATTTCCGCAGCGGGCACCGTGGCCAGGAGGGGCTGTTGCAGGTTCAGGAAAAGGCCCAGAGCCAGCGCTGCTGCCAAGACCAAAAGCGCGTTTGCGTCGAAGCCGACGGTTGCGGAACCAAATATTGTCACAGCCACGGTCCCGACTGTGGCAAGGCCCATCCCCGCCAGGCCCTTCCGGGTGCTTCGTTCGCCCAGGAAGACGTAAGCCAGGGCGAAGGCAAAGATCGGCGAGATGTTCAACAACAAGCTGGTGGTGCCGGCCGGAACCGTCCGCTGACCAAGGTTGAGCAGGCTTACATAGACGCCGTATCCCAGCGCCACCGTGGCAAACACCTTGGGCGCGTTGGACCATCGCAGAACCAGCTGCCGCCTGGTGAGGGCGAAGTGGAACCCCAGGATTGCGGCCGCGGTGAGAAACCTCAGCGGCGTGAGGTCCAGGGGATCGACAACCTTTAGTACCTCGCTTGTGGAAACATAGGCCGGTGCCGAGGTGAGAACCATCAGCACATCTGGGCGCCGCAGCAATCCAAGTTTCACGGGATATCTCCACTCGCGACTGGGGAACAAAGGGTGGGTCAGAACTCCTGCCCGGTGGCCCTGATGATGATTTCCGATACGTCAACGCCCTCCGGCTGGGACAGCGCCCACAACATGGCCTCGGCCACGCTCCCAGGGGCAATGGCGGCGTCGGGGGCTTCCCGCCACAACGGTGTGTCGACATGGCCGGGGGCCATGTTCAGCACCCGCACGCCCGAGCCAACCAGCTGTTGGCGCAGCGACTCCGCCAGGCCGGTGAGAGCCCACTTTGTTGCCGTGTACAGGTTTCCCGGATACACCTTGCGCCCGGCGGTGCTGCCCATGAAAACCATGTGGCCCCGCGAGGAGGTGAGATGCGGCAGGACCGCCCGGGCCAGGATCGCCGGACCGTACACATTGGTCAGGACCATGTCCCGCCACTGGGCCGGGTCGCCGTCGGCCAGGTTGCCGGGAACGGAGAAGCCGGCGTTCGCCACTGCCACGTCAATGCCGCCCATGAAGGCAGCCGCGGCGTCGACGGCAGCCCTGGTCTGCTGCCAGTCGCCGGCGTCGGCCACCACGCCGCCAACGGAACCCATCCCGGTACACAACCCAAGGAAGGCTGCCAGCCGGCCCGCGTCACGGCCGGTGGTGAAGACGCTGTGCCCGGCCCTCAGGGATTCGCGCACCAGGGCGGCACCAATTCCGCTGGTGCCGCCCGTGACAAGGATCCTCACAGGGACGGGTCCGCGATTCCGATGTAGCGCGTTTCCAGGTACTCCTCGATACCCTCCGCGCCGCCTTCACGGCCCAGGCCCGACTGCTTGACCCCGCCAAAAGGCGCCGCAGGGTTGGAAACGATTCCCGTGTTCAGGCCGAACATGCCCACGTCCACCTGCTCGGAGAGACGCAGCCCGCGGTTCAGGTCCCTCGTATAGCCGTAGGCCACCAGCCCGAACTCGGTGTCGTTGGCCAGCGCAATCGCCTCCGCCTCGGTCTCGAAGCTCACCACGGGAGCCACAGGACCAAAAACCTCCTCCTGCAGGATTCTGGCGGTTGCCGGAACGTTGCTCAGGACCGTGGGCGGGTAGAAATAGCCTGCGCCCGTCGGCGTGGCACCGCCGGTGAGCACTGTTGCACCCTGGTCGACGGCGTCGCGCACCAACTCCTCCACCTTGCCGCGGCTCTTGGCATCGATGAGCGGACCGATGTTGGTCCCTGCCGCCGAGCCGCGGCCCAGCTGCAGGGTTGACATCCGTTCCGCAAGGCGCCGGCTGAACTCCACCGCCAGGGATTCGTGGACAATGAAGCGGTTGGCGGCCGTGCACGCCTCACCCATGTTGCGCAGCTTGGCCACCATGGCCCCGTCAAGGGCGGCGTCGAGGTCGGCATCCTCAAACACCAGGAATGGGGCGTTGCCGCCCAGCTCCATCGAGGTGCGCAGCACCTGGTGTGCGGAGTCGGCAATGAGCTGGCGGCCAACTCCGGTGGAACCGGTAAAGGAGAGCTTGCGCAGGCGTGAATCGCGGATCAGCGGGCCGGTCACTTCGCCGGGGCTCGTGGTGGGGATGACGTTCAGGACCCCGGCAGGCAGGCCCGCCTCCTGGAACACCTCGGTGATGAGCAGCGCCGTCAGCGGGGTGAGGTTGGCCGGTTTGAGCACCATGGTGCAGCCTGCGGCGATGGCCGGGGCAATCTTGCGTGTGGCCATGGCCAGCGGAAAATTCCAGGGGGTGATGAACAGGCACGGGCCCACGGGGCGCTTGGACACCAGCAACCGCGAGTTGCCGTCGGGGGCCATGGAATAGCGCCCCGAAATGCGGACGGCCTCCTCGGAGAACCAGCGCAGGAACTCTGCGCCGTAGGCCACCTCGCCTCGCGCCTCCGCCAGCGGCTTGCCCATTTCCAGGGTCATCACCAAGGCAAAGTCGTCGGCCCGGGCGGTGACAAGGTCAAAGGCGCGGCGCAGGATCTCGCCTCGCTGGCGCGGGGGAGTGGCAGCCCAGGAATCCTGGGCACGGGCTGCGGCGGAAAGCGCCCGTTCGCCGTCCTCTGCCGTTGCGTCGGCAATGCTCGCCAGCGCCAGGCCCGTGGAGGGGTCCTCGACGGTGGAGGTGCCACCGTCGGAGGCGTCAACCCATGCGCCGTCGATGAACAACTGTTTGGGCAGGGTGGCAATGAACGCCGCCTCGGACTCGGTGAGCCCGACGGACGGGTCGGCAATGATGGTCATTTAGAGGGCCTTTTCAAGGATGGCGCGGACTTCGGCGCCGGTGGGGGGAACGGGGGTGTTGTTGATGACCGAATCGGCCAGGGTGTCCGCGGACAGCTGGTCCAGGTCTGCGGCGGTGACACCGAAATCGGCCAGCCTGCCCGACATGCCCACCTGGGAGGCCAGTTCTGCCACGGCGGTGATGGCCGCTTCTGCATTGGCTTGCTCTGACGCGCCGGTTTGGCCAACGCCCAGGGCGAAGGCAAGCCGGGCCGTGCGCGCCAGCCGGTCCTGGACGTTGAAGCGCAGCACATCCTCGATCACCAGGCAAAGGGCCAGTCCGTGCGGAATGTTGAAGCGCCCGCCCAGGGGGTGCGCGATGGCGTGGACCAAGCCCAAGCCTGTGTGGGAGAATCCGACCCCCGCAATGTGGGATGCCAGCAGAAGCTGGGAGCGGGCCTCGATGTCGCCGCCGTCGGCAACGGCACGGGGAAGGAACTCTGCAACCATGGAGACCACCTGCAAGGCGATGCCGTCCGAGTAGGGGTTGGGCCGGATGGAGCAGTACGACTCGATGGCGTGCGTGAGTGCATCCATGCCTGTGGCGGCCGTGGCTTTTGACGGAAGACCCAGGGTCAGCTCGGGGTCAAGGATTGCGGCCTTGGGCAGTGCCGATTCGTGGCCCACATAGAACTTTTTGTGGGCTTGAACGTCTGTGACAACGCCAAAGGCGTTGACTTCTGCGCCTGTGCCAGCCGTGGTGGGGATCGCAATGATGGGCAGTGCCGGGTTCTCGAAATGATTTGAATAGTCCAGGCCCGCGCCGCGTGCCGCGTTCACGGCGCCCAGGGAGATGCCCTTGGCAGCGTCCATGGATGAGCCCCCACCGACGGCCACCAGCATGTCCACCTTTGACGCAGCGGCAAGGTCGGAGCCGGCATCAACGCACGTGGTGGTCGGGTTGGGCGTCACGCCGTCGAACACCGTGACGACGACGCCGGAGCGCTCCAGGGAAGCCCGCACGGCACCAACAACATCCGTGGTGGCAAGGAAAGGGTCCGTGACGATCAAGGCCCTGCGGCAGCCAAGTCCGGTGACGAGCGTGCCAACCACGGCCACCTTGCCCCGGCCAAAATAGGCCGTGGGCTTGGGATCAAGGGTGAGCTCCGTGGGGGCGAGTTCTGAATGCGGTGAGGTGCTCATGCCGCAGCTCCCACATCTGTTGTGCGAAGCTGCTGCCCAATGGCGTCCTCATACAGTTTGAAGGGGGTCATTTCCCCGGCCAGGTCCCCATATAGGGCCTTGGCGCGGCGGTATAGCTGCTCCACCAGGGAGGACAATTCCACGGGCACGCCCACCGAGCGGGCCAGGTCCACCGAGAGTCCCAGGTCCTTGCAGGCCAGGGCAATGGCGAAGCCCTCGTCGTAGTCGCCGTCCTGCAGGATGCACTGGACATCGTTTTGGACAAAGTTGGAGTTGGCCGGGCTGGCAATCAGCGCCTGGCGCAACACCTCCAGATCAACACCGGCCTTGACACCGGTACTGAGCACCTCGGCAGTCGCCACCAGGTGCGAGAACCAGAGCTGGTTGATCATGAGCTTCACGGCATAGCCTGCCCCGTGCGGGCCAACATGTTGGATCCGATCGGGGTTGCCCATGGCCTCGAAGACGGGCCGCAGGCGTGCGACGTCGGAGGCGTCACCGCCGATGAAGATCTGCAACATCCCCGTTGCCGCACCCAAGCTCATGCCGCTGACGGGTGCGTCGAGGACACGGATTCCGCGGCTGGCCACGGCCTTGCGTGCCCGCTCGGCCACCTCGGGAACCGAGGTTGACATGTCAACCCAGGTGCCGCCGTCGGCCATTCCTTCCAGAAGGCCGCCCGGGCCCATGGCGACGGCCTCGACATGCTTGGGGGTGGGCAGCATGGTGATGACCACGTCCGAGTTTGCCGCGACCTCGGAGGCCGTTTCTGCCCAGCTTGCCCCGTTGTCGAGCAGGGACCGTGCAGCTTCCTTGCGGACGTCGTTGACGATCAGGGCGAAACCGGCGGCCTGCAGGTTCCTTGTCATGCCCGAGCCCATGTTGCCCAGGCCGATGAAACCGATCCGCGCCGTTGCGGGTGTCAGTGGCTGCTCCGCGGTGGCGGAGGCGAATGTTGCGCTCATGGTGTTGATACTCATTTCTGGAAGCTAATCCTCGGTCAGGGGCGCATCGCCCAGGTTGATCCATGTGGTTTTCAGGGCTGAATAGGCATCCAGCGCGTGCAGCGACCTGTCCCGGCCAAACCCGGAGTCCTTGAAGCCGCCAAAGGGGGTGATGATGTCCGCAACGTCAAAGGTGTTGACCCAGACGGTGCCGGCGCGAAGCTCCCGGGCGGCCGTGTGGGCCGTGGTGATGTCCCGGGTCCAGACGCTGGCGGCCAGGCCATACCGGGATTCGTTGGCCATCTTGATGCCTGCGGCGGCGCCGCGGAAGGTGCTCACCGCCAGTACCGGGCCGAATATTTCCTCCTGGCCGATCCGGCCGGCGTTGTCCACACCGTCAAGCACCGTCGGTTCAAGGTAGAAGCCACCTTCGACGCCGTCCGGGCTTACCTGGGTGCCGCCGGAGGCGAAGGTGATTCCCTCATCCTGGGCCACCTTGTAGTAGTTCAAGATGCTCCGTAGCTGGGTGTCGTCGATGATGGTGCCGATTTGGGTTTCGGGGTCAAGGGGGTCACCCAGTTTCAGGGAGCGGCCCACCTTGATGACCTCCGCCAGCAGTTCGTCGTGGATGCGCTCGTCCACCAGCAGGCGGGAGCCGCCGTGGCAGGTCTGGCCTGCGTTGTAGAAGATGCCCCAGGCCACCGCGGAGGCGCAGGCCTGGATGTCCACGACGTCGTGCAGGACCACTTGGGGCGACTTGCCGCCCAGTTCCAGGGCCACCTGCTTGCCGTTGGATTCGGAGGCGTAGCGTTGGAAGTGGCGGCCCACCTCGGGCGAGCCGGTGAAGGTGATCTTCTCCACCAACATGTGGCGGCCCAAGGCTGCCCCGGCAACATGGCCCAGGCCCGGAACAACGTTGAACACGCCGTCGGGCACGCCGGCCTCGGTGGCCAGCTCCGCCAGGCGCAGGGCGCTGAGGCTTGTCTGCTCCGATGGCTTCAGAACCACGGAATTTCCGGCGGCCAGGGCCGGTGCCACCTTCCAGGCCGTGATGATCAGCGGGTAGTTCCACGGCACCACGGCGCCGATCACCCCCAGCGCCTCCCGGGAGATGATGGCCAGGGCGTTGCGCGGGGTGGGGGCGACGTCGTCGTACACCTTGTCCAGCGCCTCGGCATACCAGCGGAAGGTCCGGGCGCAGCCGGGCACGTCCACGCCGAGGGCGTCGCTGATGGGGTGGCCGGCATCCGTGGACTCCAGCAGGGCCAGCTCATGCAGGTTCTCCAGGATCAGCTCGGAGAGTTTCGTCAGGACGGCCTGGCGGTGCCGCCTGTCGGTACGGGACCACACACCGGATTCAAAGGCGGCGTGGGCGGTGCGCACCGCGTCATCGACGTCCTCCACACCGGCAGCGGCCACACGGGCCGTGAGTGATCCGTCGCGCGGGGAAACCGTGGGAAAGGTTTCCCCGCTGCGTGCCGGGCGGAATCCGCCGTTAATGTACAACCCGGTTGCCGGATCCAGCGCGGCAGCCTTGTCGATCCATTCCTGCTTTGTTGTCATGGTGCTTTCCTAGACCTTGTATTTTTTGACGGCGTCGTAGTCGATCGTTGCGCCCAGGCCGGGCTTGTCGGGAACATGCAGGAATCCGTCGGAGTCAATATCCAGGGGTTCCATGAAGAAGTCACGCCTCTCCGGTGTCCACCCCGGAGGATCGTAGGGGAATTCCAGGAAGGGTCCGGCGTCGACGCCGGCAGCCACGTGCAGGTTGGCCAGCAGGCCCAGGCCGTTGCTCCAGGTGTGTGGGGTGAAGGCGCGGTGCTTGAGGTTGGCGGTTTCCGCCACCTGGCGGGCCCGGTACATGCCCACCGAGAGGGCAACATCGGGTTGGTAGATGTCATAGGCGTCCGCCTCGATCAGGGCCATCATCTCCGGCATGCTGCGCACCATTTCACCACCGGAGATCTGGATGCCCGTCTGTTCCCGAACCCGCTGGGCGCCGGTGATGTCCGCCTGCGGCAGGGGCTCCTCGAGCCAGCGGACATCGAGCTCGGCAAGCTGGGCAGCGAGTTTGTGGACTTTTGCCAACTCCAGGGCCGGTGCGATATCTCCGCTCATGCGCCACATCTGGTTGAGGTCCACCATCAGGTCAAAGTCGCCGCCCACAGCTTCACGGGCGGCTCGAACGGCAGCAACGCCGTCGTCCAGGTGGTCCCGGGAAATGCGGATCTTCATGGCCTTGAAGCCACGGGCCTTGGCCGCCAGCGCCGATTCCGCCCGGGCATCCGGGGCTTTCAGTTCCCCGGAGGAGGCGTAGGCAGGCAGCTTGTCCTTGGCGCCACCAAACAAGATGGACACGGGAAGCTCGGCGACCTGGCCAATGATGTCCCACAGGGCCGCCTCCAACGGCCAGTAGCGCCCGCCATGGAAGTTGATGGTTTCAATGCGCCGGACCTGATTCAGGATGGCCAGTGGGTCGGTGCCGATGAACAGGTGTTCGTAGGCCTCAAAACCGTCCATGGTGTCACCGGAACCAACACCGGTGATGCCCTCATCTGTGTCGACCTCCACCAGCGTTGCGGCGAAGGACGTCCTGGGCTCGGGGTCCCAGGCGGCGTTGAACGGCGGGTCCAACGGCAAAACCATGCGTGTCAGGCGGATGGCGGTGATTTTCATGGGGTATCAGCCTCGGGGAGTGAAGAACGGGTTCGATGGTGAATTGCGGGCCTCGATCACGGAGGCCGTGGAAGGGAGCTGGGCCGCCCCGTTTTCCAGGGCGGTCCGCACGGATTCCCGGTTGTTGCGGTACACGGTTTCCGCGTCGTCCGCGCCCGGGTTCACCCAGACAGCGGCGATGATGGCGTGTGAATCCGCCTGCTCCACACTGAGGGTGCCGTTGGCCAGGGCATCGGCAACACCTGCGGCGATCCCGGCCTGTGCCGCGCCCCAGATCATGTTCCCGTGGTTGCCATGGGCGGGGGCGGCCTTGGTGACAAAGAGTGTCAGGGGCTTGACCGGCAGTGAGGGGCGAAGGACGGCGACGAAGGGGACGTGCCCCTCGCTCGGTGTGGCCAGGGCCGTGGCCCAGGCAGTGCCTACCGGGCCGTCGCGGTGGCCCAGGACGGTGTTGACATGGGCTGCGTTGACCCCGTCGCCGATGAAGGATTCACCGAGCTGGACTGCTTGTGCTTGCTGTTCCATGCTCAGATCAGGCCTTCCGCGATGAGCCATTCCTTGGCGATGTCGGCGGGCTCGTCGCCGTCGACGTCGGCCTTGGCGTTGAGCTTCTGCATGACCTCGGTGGTCAGCTTGGGAGACACCTTGGCCATGACGTCCGCGATGGCCGGGTACTTGGCGAGCAGATCCGCGTTCAGCGTCAGGGCGCCCTGGTAGATGGGGAAGAACTGCTTGTTGTCTTCCATGACGAGCAGGTCCAGTGCCGGGATGCGGCCGTCGGTCTGGAACACTTCGCCAAAGTTGCAGTCCTGGCCCTTCTGCGTGGCCGTGTAAATGACGCCGGTGTCCAGCATGGCAACTTTGGCGTCCGGGCTGAAGCCGTACTCCTTCTTCAACCCGGGCCAGCCGTCGTCGCGGGTGGAGAATTCGGACTCGAGGCAGAATGTTTGTTCGCTGGCCGGGAGCTTGGCAATGTCCGAGAGCGTCTTGACGCCCAGCTCCTTGGCCTTGCTCGAACGGATCGCCAGGGCATAGGTGTTGTTCAGCGGGGCCGGGTCAAGCCAGGCGATGCCCTTCTTAGCGTCGGCGGCCTTGACGGCGTCGAACATCTTTTGCTTGTCCTTCATGGGCTCGGTCTGCTTGTTGTAAGTGATCCAGGACGTGCCCGTGTACTCCCAATAGCCCTGGATCTTGTTGCTTTCAAGGGCGGTACGCACATTGGCTGAACCGACAATGCTCGTGTTGGTGTCCATCTTCGCGCCGTGGGCGTTGAGCAGCTGGGCTGTGATGTTGGCGAGGATGAACTGTTCGGAGAAGTCCTTTGCACCGATGACGCCGGTGAGCCCGGAAAGCTCGTCACTCTTGGAATTGGCCTCCGCCTGGGTGCCACCGCCACAGGCGGTGAGGGACATCAGGGCGACGACGCCGGTGGCGAGGACTGCGAGGAATGGCTTTTTCATGGTGATCCTTTTTGCTTGGGTTGGGAGACAGCACTGTCTGATCGATGGAGCGGGGGAAAAGTTGATGGAACCGGGATGAGGGTGCTAGATGCCCTTGGGCTTGATGAAGTCCTCGGCCAGCCCGGCGAGCCAGTCGATGGCCAGTGCGATGCAGGAAACCACCACAGCTCCGGTAATGAGCACGGGCCAGCGCTGGAGTTTGAGCCCGTTGACGATCATGTCCCCCAGGCCGCCGGCATTGATGAAGGTGGCCACTGTTGCAACGCCAACACAGAACACCAGGGCGGTGCGCAGGCCGGCGATGATGACCGGCACTGCCAGTGGCAGCTCAATGCGGAACAACACCTGCAGGGGGGTCATGCCCATGCCGCGGGCCGATTCGGTAAGGCTGGGATCAATTTGTTGCAGGCCCACCAGGGTGTTGCGTAGGACAGGCAGAACCGAGTACGCCACCAGGCCGATCAGTGCCACCTTGAACCCGGTCTCCCACATGATGGCCAGCAGGATCACCAGGCCGATGGCGGGAGTTGACTGGCCAATGTTGGCGATGCTGAAAACCACCACATGGACGGCCTTGGAATTCACCCTGCTGAGGATGATGCCGGCGGGGATGGCGATCAGGGCGATGATGGCCGAGGCTATGACGGTCAGCTTCAGATGTTCGGCGGTGCGTTCACCGACGTACGTCCAGTTCAGTGTCCGCAGCTCAATTGAGTCCAGGGTCAGCGATGACAGCCAGCCCAGAAGCGCCAGCAGCACCAGGACGATGACCACGGGAGTGCCAAGACGCTTGAAGGAGAAGTACCGGCCCCGACGGTTGGAGGCCGTGCCAAAGGCCGTGGCAAGGTCCCGGCTGGCCTGCACGCTCATGGCCGCGCCCCGGCCAGCGATTCCGGCAGGACGTCCCCGCCCAGTGCGGCTGCGATGCGTTCAATGTCGATGGAGCCCACTGCCCGGCCGTCATGGCCCAGTACGGCAACGGGCGAGCCGCCGGAGAGGACCAGGGAATCCAGGGCGTTGCGCAGGGAATCGCCCACTCTGACATCGAGGATCCCGCGGCTGGCCACTGCCGGGCCCAGGTCTGCCTGGGTGACGGGAATCAACCCCAGGCGCTTGAGCGCAGCGCCACGGCCAACAAACTGGGAGACATAGGCATTGGCTGGATTGGCCAGAATGTTTGCGGGCGTATCGAATTGCTCAATCTGCGAGCGTTCGGACAGGACGGCGATCCTGTCGCCCATACGCACCGCTTCGTCAAAGTCGTGGGTGACAAACACGATGGTCTTGCTCAGCTTTTCCTGCAGCCGAAGGAACTCCGACTGCAACTTTTCGCGCGTGATCGGATCCGTGGCGCCGAACGGCTCATCCATGAGCATGACGGGAGGGTCGGCCGCCAAGGCGCGGGCCACACCCACGCGCTGCTGCTGTCCGCCGGAAAGTTGGCGAGGGTACCGTGAGGCGAACATTTTTGGATCAAGTTCGACGACGGCCAGCAACTCCTCGACGCGATCATGCGTGCGCTTCTTGCTCCACCCCAGGAGCTTGGGAACAATCGCAATGTTCTCGGCGATGGTCATATGCGGGAACAGGCCGATCTGCTGGATGACGTAGCCGATGCGCCGGCGCAGTTCGTTGGGGTTGAGGGAGAGGACATCCTCGCCGTCGATGGTGATGGAACCGGAGCTGGGCTCGATGATGCGGTTGATCATCTTCATGGTGGTGGTCTTGCCACAGCCCGACGGGCCAACAAACATGATGAGCTCTCCGGGGGCGATGTCCATCGAAAAGGACTCCACGGCCGGTGCCTGCTGGCCCGGGTAGACCTTGGTGATGTCCTTCAAGATGATCCTGGCGCCGGCGGCAGGATGGGTGGATTGTTCAGACACGGAGTCCCCTTGAGGTTGTAAAGCGGCGGATGGCAACAAAGGCGGCATCCAACAGCAAAGCGAGAATGATGACGCCCACGGTGCCAACCACTGCGTAGTTGAGGGCGTTTTTGGATCCCAGGCTGGAGAGGCCCTTGAAGATCATCTGGCCAAGTCCCGGGCCACCGACATACGCGGCGATGGCCGCGATGCCCATGGTGAGCTGGGCCGAAACACGTACACCCGTCAAAACCACCGGCCATGCCATGGGCAGCTGGACCTTGAACAGGGTCTTGACCGCCCCCATGCCCATCCCACGTGCCGATTCGGTGACCGCCGCGGGAACTTCCTGCAGCCCCACCACCGTGTTCCGAATGATCGGCAGCAGGGCGTAGAAGGCGAGCCCCACAATGGTGGGAGGCCAGCCCAGGCCGAGCAGGGGGATGAGCAGGGCCAACAGGGCCATCGAGGGAATGGTCAATCCCACACCCGCCGAGGCAATGGCCAGGGATCGGGTCAGCGGGCGATCCCAGACGAGGACGCCTATGCCCACGCCGATGATTGTTGCGATGGCCAGGGACACCAGCACCACCAGCAGATGCTCGCTAGCGGCCGTGGCGATGTCTGCCGATCTCTTGGACAGGAACGAACCCAGCTGCGTGAAAAACGAGTTGTCCAACGTGATCCTCCTTTTCACTTCGTTGGGTCAAGGACAGGCTCCGCAAGTCCGTGAGCCACATCACCAAGCTACCCATGATTTTCCTTATGCGCAATACGTGTTGTTGATATGTCAACTCACTATTGTTAGTGTTTGTCCATGAGCATGGAACATGAACCCACGGCAGTGCGCCCGGTGCGCAGGAACTCATCAGGATTGCGCCGCGACCTGGAGCTCTTGGAGATCCTTGGCTCGCCCCAGGCGATGGCTTCCTCAGGTCTTGGCGTCAGTAAGGTTTCCGAGCTTGCCGGACGGGACAAAGCGCAGGTCTCACGCACCCTGGCCACCCTGGCGGAGGCAGGACTGGTGAGCCGTGACCTGGATACGCTTCAGTACACCCTGGGCCATGGACTGTACGCGCTTGCGGCACGGACGGCCGAGGCCCACCTGGTGGCAGCGGCGACCCCGTTCCTCAAACGAATCGCAACGGCGACCCATGAAACGACGCACCTGTGCGTCTTGCGCGGCGGGACTGTCCTGACCTTGAAAAGCGAAATGTCGAACCACACCTACCGTGCCTTGGGGTGGGAAGGTGTCAGTGTTGACGCCTGGGGGACATCCTCCGGACGGGTTCTGGTCAGCGATTGGGAAGATGTGGCGCTGCGTGACTTCTACGACAGACACGCCGAGGTCAACCAAGGCGGGCCGGAGCCTTCCCCGCTGGGGCGTGAGTCGGGTCAGGAGCCGTTGGCCGTCAGGGTCTCCAACAAGATCCAGTCCTTTGAGGACTTCCAGGCAGAGATGGCGCTCATCCGGACACGTGGGTACGCGGTGGTTGATGAGGAATTTGAGGCAGGGGTGGTGGGCGTTTCCGCCCCGGTCCGTGACTTCAAGCAGCGCATTGTGGCAACATTCAACGTCAGCGCCCCCAAACAGCGCTTCGGCAGGCACCTGGAGCAGGCTGGAGCACTGACCGCAGCTGTTGCCAACGAATTTTCCGAAGCGTTGGGAGCGGGATCGCCCAACAACTGGGTGTGCGGCCCTACCGGGGGTTGACTGTCACCCATACCGTGGGCAATGCAACGGCGTTCTGAGAATTCACAGCCCGGACGGCTAGGCGTTTACCTGGGTTCCGCGGTCGCCGTTGACGACGGCCCGGGCGTCATCCAGGCTTCCGATTGAGGCCCTGCGGCCCGTTGCGCGGACAAAGCCGACGGCGGCCCGCACTTTTGGCCCCATCGATCCGTCGGCGACGGCATGGCCCAAGAGCGCCTCGCAAGTTGTTGCGTGGATAGGGCGCTGCTGCGGCGTGCCGAACCCTGTCATCAGCCCCTGCGACTCGGCCACCATGTCGTCCAGGGGATAGGCCGCCGTGATCGATGCGTCCGCCGCATTCTCAGCGCCGAGCCGTGCCAGCGACGGGGCCGCGTCGGAGAGGCGTTGGGTCTGGTTCCGGGATGTTCCCCGCGGCGCAGCAGTGCGTTGCCACCCAGGGCGACGGCGATGCGCACTCAATGTCCCCGGCACTCAGGGGGCAAGGGCGTCAACGATGACCGCCTTGATGGTGTACATGCGGTTCTCCGCCTGGTCGGGAACGCGCGAGGCCGGGGAGCGGAAGACGTCTTTGCTGACCTCCGCGCCGTCCAGCCCAAAGCGTTCGAAGCTCCTCGCACCGAGCATCGTGGTGCGGTCGTGCATGCTGGGCAGGCAGTGCAGGAACTGGGTGTTCGCGTTGCCGGTTCGGGCCATCAT
>Ga0075017_100001089_pt1 | contig 16286 bp, 16 predicted proteins | sample AleBraG_ABR_2012_FD_71475 | JGI IMG/M metagenome (GOLD analysis project Ga0075017, IMG submission 71475) | Freshwater sediment microbial communities in response to fracking from Pennsylvania, USA - Alex Branch Run_MetaG_ABR_2012 | ecosystem: Environmental > Aquatic > Freshwater > Creek >... | reverse complement strand
GGCATGCAGCAAACCGAGGTGAACCCACCCGCGGCTGCCGCGGCCGTGCCGGACGCGATCGTCTCCTTGTAGCTCTGTCCCGGCTCACGCAAGTGAACGTGGAGGTCGATGAATCCGGGAGTCACAGTCAGCCCCCGCGCGTCGAATTTTTCGTCGGCGCCGGCCCGCACTTTGTTCGGTGGCGACACTTCGGCGATGCGCCCGTCGCGCAGCAAGACGTCCATGGGGGCGTCGATCCGGTTGGCTGGATCGATGACGTGCCCACCTTTGATCAGTAACGACACCGGTTTGGATTTATCGTGTGCCATCGGAAATCAAGCCCTAGAGCCTGCCTTCCCCACCGCCCGCGCCAAAATCGCCATGCGCGTCGACACTCCGTTCCGCACCTCATCGACGATGACTGACTGCGCACAATCCGCCACGTCCGCGGTCAACTCCAGGCCCCGGATGATCGGCCCCGGGTGCATCACGATGGCGTCGCGCCTAGCCATCTGCAACCGGTGCATGGTCATCTGGTAGCGGGCGACGTAGTCTTCGAGCCGCAGCTTCATGCCGGCGAGACGCTCCTTCTGAACCCGCAACAGCATCAGGACATCCGCGCCGTGCACCGCATCTTCAATATGCCGGGTGATGTGCAGACCGGGTGCCAGTGTTGCCGCCACGTCCGGTACAAATTCCGGCGGGCCGCATAAGGTAACTTTCGCGCCGAACCTGGTCAGAAGATGGCAGGCCGAACGAGCCACGCGGCTGTGCAGGATGTCGCCCACGATCGAGACATGCAGTCCCTTCAAAGTCTTCTTGTGCTTCAGAATGGTGAGGGCATCCAGCAAAGCCTGGGAGGGATGCTCGTGCATGCCATCCCCGGCATTGATCACGGGGATGCCAAGGTGCTGTGCCATCAAGTGCGGCGCGCCCGCGGAGGGGTGGCGGACGACGATCACGTCTGCGCCCACTCCGCACAGGGTGTATCCCGTGTCCAGCAGCGACTCACCCTTCTCGATACTCGATCCGCTCGATTGCACCAGGGTGGTGATCGCCCCCATGGATTTCGCCGCGATCTCAAAAGAGGAGCGGGTGCGGGTGGAGGGCTCGTAGAAAAGAAGCACGACGCGCTTGCCGCGCAGAATTGGCCGCGGTTTCTGCGGATTCATGCGCCGAGCCAGCTTCAGAATCTTCAGGATCTCCGGCGCTTCCAGATGTTCGATGCCCAGTAGTGAGCCGCGCGCGACCTTATTCATCGGTTGCCTGGGACACTGGGCCAACCAGCCTCAGAGCCGTCCCGAAATTTCGCCAATTACGATTTCTCCATCAGCATGACCTGCTCGGCATCATCCACTTCCCGCAGCCGCACTTCGATGATCTCATTCGAACCGGTCTGTACCTTGCGCCCCACATAGGTGGCCTCCACCGGCAATTCCCGGTGTCCGCGATCAATCAGGGTGCAAAGCTGCAACTGGCGGGGACGGCCCTGCCGGAAGAGCGCGTCCATGGCGGCGCGGATGGTGCGGCCCGTGTAGAGCACATCGTCCACCAGGATGATCGTCTTGCCCGTGATCGCGATCCCAATTTCGGTCTTCTGCACCACCGGCTTCGTGCCCAGAGTGGACAGGTCGTCGCGGTAGAGGGTGATGTCGAGCGTGCCGACCGGCACTGATTTTTTCTCAATCCGCCCGATCGTCTTCGCCAGCCGCTCGGCCAGAGGTACCCCGCGCCGGCGGATTCCTACTAGTCCCAAGTCGGCGCTCCCATTGTTTTTCTCAATAATTTCGTGCGCCAGACGCACCAAGGTGCGCTCGATTTCCGAAGATGACATCAACTGCGTCTTTTCACGCACATTAGGATTGCGAGCAGCCTTGGAAGTCATAAACGCAGCATCATACGCGCCAGAAGCGTTGCCCGGCAAGGTCACGGGGAACGCTGGATTTCGCATGGAAAGCGGACGTGTTGGTTGCCGGCCCACTCCTGTCCAGGCCCTTTGCAGTGGTCCTAAGCGTTTGGTGCTTTAGGTTTACCTGCCCGGGGAGAAGGCTCGCCAGCCTTTTCGTAGCCTTCGCAGGTCACCACCGGTAAACGCGGGTACTTCTGAAATCGCGGGTCAGTCAGCGCGCGTTCACAAAGAAAGAACACCGAACCCCGATCCGACTCGACGCGCCGGGCGTAGCGGCAGTCGGCGCACAGTCCGGCCTTTTGAGCATTTGTGAAGATGCCGCTAGTAGGCATGCCGCAGGATAGCAGCAGTTCCTCGAGTCGCCGGTTCCCGAGCGTGGACCCCACGACAAGATACGACATCCCTTTGGGACCGCCTCTTGTCGCTTGCCATGCACTCCCAGTTCCTTCACGATGCAGCAACGCTACGGCGATTGTTCTCTCCGGAGGGGACCGAGCCCGACGCAAGGAGGTGGACACATGAAACCGAAAGGTTGCTATAGCACTCGGTCCGGCTCTTGGTTTCGGAGTCTCAGCCACAGCACCAAACACGAACTCACATGGGCTGGCTCCGATTTGGAACGATACTCAACGGTTGTGTGACCGGGATGCTTGCGGTACGGCGCGCAGCGTCGCAAGATGGGTTCGAGAAAATCTGTTCAATGCCTCTACGCTTTTGTTCATCGGCGTCGGGTAGCTTCAGCTCCTGGAAAGGGGGAACTCCCATGAGTGACGGCAGAGGGTTTCTCAGCAGGACTCGTATCGTTGGCATTGCGTTTCTGGCCGCATGCCTATTGTTCGCGGGATCGCTCACCGGCTGTTCCAGTTCTTCTTCTCCAACCACGACGCCGCCACCGGTGTCGGGGGGGGTCAACTTTGTTTATACCGCCAACGCAGCGGGCAGTCCGTCCACAGTGTCTGCGCTAGTGTCCGATGCGACGACTGGCAAGCTAAACTCCATTTCCGGCTCGCCCTACAACACCGGCTCCAGTTCCGCGGCGGTGCAGGCCGACCCGGCAGGAAAATTCCTCTACGTGGCCAACCGCGTTTCCGGCGACATTTCCGGCTTCACCATCACCGCGACCACGGGGAGGCTCACGCCCATGGCAGCTCCATTCCCGGTGGAGTTCGGCGTCGACGCCGTCGCGATAGACCCCACCGGAAAATTCCTGCATGCGGTCAGTGCCCAATCGAACAACTTGTGGTCCTTCTCGATTGACACTGCCGGCGCCCTCACGAATCTCTCGAGCCCGCCGCTTACGATTGACCCCGCCGTCAGCAGCTCCAGCGCAATCGCCCTCGACCCTTCCGGCAAGTATCTCTTCACAGTCGCTAACCTAAACTCCATCTACTCGTTCGCCCGCGATACCACCACCGGAGCGCTCGGCACGGTTTCCGGTTCACCGGTCCCCGTCGACTTCGGTACCTTCGCGATTACCACCGATCCCGCCGGCAAGTTCGTAATCGCAGTCAGCAATGCGGGCAGCACCGTGTTCGGCACCATCTCCGTCTACTCCCTCAACAGCACGAGCGGAAAATTGACCTTGGTCTCCGGTTCTCAGCCCCACATCGGCGTGGATCCGTCTTCGGTTGTCGTGGACCCGTCCGGGAAGTTCGTCTACACCGCCAACACGGCCGACGCAACTCTATCGGCCTTAACCCTGAACTCCTCCACGGGCGCCCTGGGAACAATTAGCGGTTCTCCCTTTCCGAGCAGCGGCAACGGCACCATCAACGGGCCCACCGGCATCGTGGTGGATCCCTCCGGCCAGTCCGTGTACGTGTGCAGCGCCTCCAACGATATCTCGGTGTTCAAGATCACCTCGAGCGGCGGTCTATGGGCGATCGCCGGCTCCCCGTTCCCCATAGACGGGAATGCTCCCAACGGCATTGTCGTGCTGCAGAAGAAATAGGCGCCTCGGGAGGCCGATTCGCCACTGGATTCGGTTGGTCCACGCCTGCCTAGCCTCATTCCCCGTTCCGTGGCCCATCCGCAATCCCACACATTTTTCCTTGACCTGTGGACGGATCGGGTTCAATATGGCGCCATACGACATGTCGCTGGAGGACATATGGAGTCTCTGTCCGTCACCGAGCCCGTCCTGTTGATCCTGCTAAGCCTGGCGGACCGACCTCGGCACGGCTATGCGATTCTCCAGGACGTGCAGGACATGAGCGACAGCCGCGTTGTGCTCAGCACTGGCACGCTCTACGGCGCGCTGCGCCGCCTGCTCGATGCCGCCTGGATCGAGCGTGTCGAAGAACAAGACACACCTCGGGGCCGCCAGTCGTACCGTCTCACCGCACGGGGACGCCGCAACCTGCAACTGGAAGTCAGCCGGCTGAAGCATCTCACCCGCGTCGCCACCCTGCGCGTGGCGCGGAAGGAGATGTAGCCCATGTTCACCGTCTACCGGTTTCTTCTCTACCTTTATCCTCCCGCGTACCGCTCCGAGTTTGGCGAAGAGATGTTGGCCGTGTTCCGCGCCGCGCAAACCGAGGCCTGGAAGAATGACACTCTCGTGCGCAGCCGGTTCTGTGCTCGCGAAATCAAGGGTCTGGTCGTTGGCGCGCTGTCGGAGCACGTTCGAACCATTGCCGGTTACGACCGCACACCTGTTTTCTTTTCAAGGAGAATCGCCATGCGTTCCGAGTTCCGCTTCCCCAAGGTCACAGTAACGCTGATGACTATCATCCTGGCGGGGGTCGTCCTGGCTATCGAGAAGGCGACGGCCATCCAGGCCTCGGTGCCGGATTCCTACCAGCACGTCGGCCCAATCCAGCCCGCTCACTTCACGTTCTTGCCCACCATGCTCGTAATCATGGGGGGTGCGTGCCTGGCGGGCACGATCGGCTGGGCGATTCTTTTCGCCCTGCACCGATCTGGGCTCCACCGGCTTGCGGAGTTCGATCCTGCATCCCATCAGGGGTCTGGCGGCCGCACCCACGCGTAACGCCCCTTCCCCAAGAGCCTGCGATTTGGCAAAATAGCTGTGCTCATGCCTGGGTGGGAGCCATGCGTATCGTCACTCTCGGCAGCCTCTTCCTCTTCGCCGCACTGGTTCCCGCTCCTGCTCGCGCGCAGATGCCGTCGACCCCCGCAAGGCGCCCGCCCCTTCAGGAAATGCACGATGAGGATGGCGGTATTCGGGAAACACTCGAAAGCATTGTGATCACCCCGATGGCGCATTCGCCTTTCACGGCGACGCTGCAGACCGAATGGGTCCGCACCCTCGCCAACGGTGGCACCATCGCCGTGGCGAACCAGCGCCATATCGCGCGCGACAGCAGCGGCCGCGTCTACCAGGAGCGCTGGCTACTGGTTCCCAAGAATGGCAAGCAGGAATCGCAGATGTCCGCGATTCAAATCAGCGACCCGAACCGTCACGTGCTCTTCACCTGCATGATGCTCGATGGCCAGCACGTTTGCCACGAAACCTTCTACGCTCCGTCCACGTCCACGTTAGTCAAGTTTGAAGGCCCGCCCACCGGGCCGCTGCCTAACGACGCCGGCGACGCCGTCCATGAGGAACTCGGCAAACAACAGATTGCAGGCATGGAGACGGTCGGCACGCGCCACAGCACCACCTACAATGCGGGCGTTTTCGGAAACGATAGCGCGGTCACGGTGGAGCGCGAATACTGGTTCTCCCCGCAGCTGGGAATGAACCTGCTCTCCAAACGTTCCGATCCCCGTTTCTGCACGCAGACGTTTATCATTACCGAGGTCAGCATTTCCGAACCCGAGGCTCAGCTTTTCGACCTGCCCAAAGGCTTCACGGTAGTCGATCATCGAGGCAAAGCTCCGGGGGCGGGCCACTAGGCATCGCGTCTCTTCGGTGCGAAAACGTATAGTGCTCATCGGGTCCTGCCCGCGCGTCATGGCCGTTTCTCGTCTCGCCTGTAGCGCTCTCGCGCTCCTGCTTTCCATTCCTCGCATCGCTTCCCAGACCGCGATCCCCGAGAAGAGCTCACTCGAACAGGAAATTCAAACTGCCGAAATCGCGATTCATGCGGGTAGATTCGCCGAAGCCAAGCAGCATTTCGAGCAAGCCGAACGCCTCGGAGACCACTCCGCCGAGATCAACGCCGGGATCGGCATCTCTGAGCTGCAACTGGGCCACTACGAAGCCTCACGCCAGCGGGAAGCGAAGGTTCTGGAACTCGTCTCCAAAGACCATGAACGGGCCGAGGCCCACAATCTCATCGGCACCGCATGGCTACGGGAATCCGCGCAAGGCGCCACGAACCTGGTGATGTTGCACGCGGCGGAAGAATCTTTTCAGCGGGCGATCCAGTTGGACCCGGTCTTTGATGCTGCGTATTTCAACCTGGGGAATGCCTTGCTGCGCGAGAGTCGAGAGGAAGATGCGTCGGTAACGTTCAGAAATTTTCTGGAGGCGGCAGCGAAGAACCCGGCTTACGAAGAGGGTCTACCTCTCGCGTCGCAGGCACCGGCGCCCGCGTTTGCCACCATGGATAGCTCAGGGCACGCCGTCTCGTCCGAGGCTTTACGTGGGCGCTTCGTGCTGCTGGACTTTTGGGCAACGTGGTGTGGCCCGTGTATGCGGGCCCTTCCCGCCATGCGGCAGCTCGCACACTACTTTCCTTCAGCCGAATTCACCGTGATCAGTGTGAACGAGGACGCTCCCGATCAGGATGTGTGGAGAAAATTCATCGCCCAGCAAAAAATGGATTGGGTGCAAGTCTGGGACAAGAACGCAAAGATCTATCAGAGCTTCCACCTCGCCCCACCGGCAGACTTGAGCCTTCCGCGATATGTTTTGCTGGATCGGAATGACGCCGTACTGCAGGTCTATGACGGTCTCGACCGCTTGGGGCTAGTGGTAGGCCAAATCGTGAGAACCGTGACGGTCGCGCCCAAGGCTCCCTAAGTTCCGGCCAAAGCAGCCATCTATAAATAGATTCGTCACGCAATGACTCCTGTTCCGGTGGGCAGCATCTCAGAAAAGATGCCCAACCGCAGTTGAACAGCCCCCATGATCTTCGGAGCACTACCACGACGCTAGCATGGCGTCCCTCTTCATATCACAGTGCGTGTGCCCGAACTGGCGACAATGGCTTTGGTGCGTATACCCGCGTAGACGAACGTCGGCTCCGGAGGGAGGGCAGCAACGGAATTTCGGAGCGAAAATCCTCTGATTGTTCCCCAGATAGACCGAAAAGGGAGAGGGACGGAGAGTCGTAGAAATTGGAAGTCCCGGCGGATCAGATCGATACTGGCGGAGGGAGAGGGATTCGAACCCCCGGTACGGTTTCCCGTACAGCGGTTTTCAAGATGGATAGATTGAGGGGTTCCCAGTCGTATCAAGGGCTTAGAAGCGGGCAGAGGGGCTGGGAGATGGGTGAACGGGGTCTCATTCGGCAATTATTGTTCCCCGCTTTGTTCCCCACGAAAATCTTACGGAGAGCGGATCAAACGCTGGAAGGGACACTACTCTTTGGGGACCTCCAGCATCTTGAGCCTAGGACTCGCGCTGACCTGATTTGAGTCGATGGACGAGCACTCGGACGCCGTGCGGCCTATTTCTTCGAGGCGAGAATCTCTTTTCACCTCCCTCAGTGAGTGACGCTGACAGTGACGGTACCAAGGGTCCGTGAGGTGCCGGTATTGGCCGCTGCAGCGCTGACGCTGACAGTGTAGCTGTTCGAGCCATGGCTCCCTCCTCCACCATCCCCAGTTCCTCCGCAGGAGACAAGAACGAACGCAACAGTCAGGAGGAACAGAGCGGCGCCCGCCCGCATTGCGCGCTTCCAACCGAAACATCCAAACCCAACCAGGATCCCGGCAGGCAGGAACATACCCATCGATAAGAACTCGGCTCCGAAGGAGTGCGGAGGAGGCAGCATCGCAGCAGAAAGGCCGGCAGTGAACGTGATCTTAGCTGTCGTTGGAGTCCCTGCTATGGGTTGAACCGTAGTTGGAAGAGCGACGCATGTCACTTGTGAACTCCCATTGCGAGAGAACGCCACCGCTCCCCCAAACCCCGTCGTGACGTTAATCGTAGCCGTCAGGGAAGCGCTCGTTCCCGGTGTCAAATTGAGAGAAGCTGCGCTGAGAGTGCCGCTGTAGTCGGCTATGTAGAACGGGAAGGAGCCCGTGTGACTGATCGAACCCGCATTCAAAGTAACGCTTAGGGTATGACTTCCTGGCGCGGTGCCGGGAGGGATGGAGACGGTCAACGGCGCGGCCCAAGGTGAGTTGCCTACCAGGACTGTAGAGGCTCCAGTACAAGTTCCTCCAGAATCCAAACTGCAGGTAAGGCTTACCACGGTGGTCGTGAGATTGTTGAGGGGCTGCACAATCGGGCTAACGGTCGTGGTGCCGCCTGGGGGTGCCCAATCCAGAGCAGTGGTCGGAGGTTGTAGGGCGAAGTCGACGAGGTTCAGAGTGGCGGAGTTCGAACTAGAGACGCCTCCGCTCGCAACACTCACAGTGAACGGATAGACGCCGGCGGGGATGCCGGTAGGGACGGTGACGGTTAAGCCGAGGTCGGTCTCGCTAGGATACGGCAACTGAGAACCGGAGAACTTGCACATTACCCCTGCCGGCAGGCCTGAGCAACTCGGCGTGTAAAGGAGGGAGACCCACGATGAACAGGTCGACGGAAGCAGTCCCAGGCGATGTTGTGTTGACGGGGAAGGGTGAGACAACAACGAGAGGATAAACAGTGAGCATGAAGAACCGGCGCACATCGTTGTTGCTGTCGGAGGCAACCACGTAAAGAGGAAGGCTACTGGCGGGAGTGGCGCTGGTGGTGTGCACGACAACAGTTGTGCTAACCACGGCGGCGGGAGACACCGTCAGGGTGTTCGAGCCGAAAACGCAAGTAGCCCCCGCGGGCAAGCCTTCGCAATGGAGTTGAACGGTGGAAGAGTACCCCTGCGACGAAGTCAGGTTGATAGTCACCGGCGCCGTACTTTGACTGGGATAGATAACCTGTTCGGCGCTGGGCGATAGAGTTTGCGCGTACCCGGCCACATAACTCTGAGAGGCGTAGGCGATGGCGACGTCACTGCCGAGTTGGGCCCGAATGTCGAACACTTGGCGCCAATCGTAGTTGGAGGCCAGACTGTAGCAAAACTGCTGACTCAGGGAGCCAGCCGCAATAGTTAGAGAGGCAGGAAGGGTGACGCCCGAAACGCTGGAGGAGAGCGTGACGCCACGATCGGAAGTGGCGGGAACATTCGGGAAAATCCAACCACAGGCAGACGTTCCGATGACCTGAGATTCGTTCAGTTGAATCTGCAGGGCTGGTGCGGGAGCTCCTTTGAAAACGTGCATGCACGACGTCGCGCCGTCCAGTTCTAGCAGATCCGCGCGTCCATCCCCGTCGAGATCATGGGCATACTTAGGATACGAGAATTTCTTGTAGAAGGGGAAAACGTCGTAGGTAGGGGTAAAGGTACCGTCCCCGTTCCCCATCAGGATCTGCAGGTTCCGCCGCTCAAAGTGTACATAACGGCAGCAATGTCGAGTTTGCCGTCGTGGTTGAAGTCGTCAACCACCAAGGCTTCCGGAGGTTGGGGTAAGGTGTATTCCTGTTCGAATTGGAAAGTCCCATCTCCATTCCCGAGCAGAACACCGATGGTCGAAGTATCAAACTCAGCGACAATCAAGTCGAGCGTGCCGTTTCCCCTCAGGTCGGCAGTCACCATATAAACCGGCGACTGGCCTTTCGTCAGTGGAACAATGCGAGGGAGTTGAAACGTGCCGTCGCCTTTTCCAAAGTAGATCCAGAGGTCGTTGGTACCACCATTAGCAACCGCGTAATCCATGTGGCCGTCTTTGTTGAAGTCCCCGGTGACGACGGACACGGGGATCGACCCTCCCGGACTGCTGTCACGGAACTGGATACCCGGGAACACGGGTGGGTTGGCGGCGGCTGTACGAGCAGACATGCGACTGCCGCGTATTCTGGATCTTACCTGGGAGGCGCGGGCAGAAGCCAGTTCAAGCAGCCGCCGGCCAGGAATCGTGTTTTGAGAATCGGGGCGCGGGTACTTGGACTGAAAGTGCAGTTCGGCAGCGGTCTTCCCCGGGGACTCCGTGGGAGCTCCGGAAGAAAGGCGGTACTGTTGAGCTCCACAAAGCAGGGGAACCAGAAATAACATAGGTGCAAGATAGGACTGCCCTGGCGACTTCAAGCGAAACAGCTCCTTATTGAGTAATTCAACCATGGCGTCACAGATTCGACCTAGCCCGCCGTCTCAGATCGTGCATAGTACCACGGTTTGTGGCCCATTGCAGTGAAGTGCAGCTTGTCAAGCGCTTGCTGTCGGCCCGGTCCATATCAAAGATTCCTCAATAAGTGAATCCTCGCTATTACACCAGCTAGGGGCCAGACTCCGAAGCTGGATGACGCTGGAGGAACTGGGCTAGTGCTGACCACTGGTGGAGGTCCAAACGCACCGCTGAGAGGACGCTGGGTGGCGCGCCGAAGGGATTTTAGAAGGGGTGGGCCCTCGCTATCGGCGTTTGAGGTGACAGGACCAAAGGTGAAAAACACGCCCGCGTCCTCCAGGAAGGTTCTCACGTGGCCAATAACTTGAGCTTATTTCGCGCCTGGCAGCAGTTTCGAGAAACGTGGGTCGTCGGTAGTCTTACGCATAAGCCGAGGAGACCCGGGGGCCTGCTGAACCGCGCCCAAAGGAGGGGTTTTTTGCAGCGCCTGCGGCGGGAAATACTGGTTGATATTGTCGTAGGGATGAGAAAGATCGACCTGCGCAATCGGGTACACGCTAGAGTTGAGCGAGCCTCCGACAAGAAGACTATTGCCGTTAAACAGCAGGGTGCCAGACCAGGTCAGAATAAAGTCGCCATACGCGTAGAGAGAAACGATGCGCGGCGAGGTCAGGCGCGTGCAATCCAAGCCGAAGACCAGTCCGTTGTCGTTGATGGTGCCGACAAAGACAAGTCCATTGTTGACAACAACAGAAGAAGCTTCGTTCGGAGGATTGTCGTTATAGAACGGGTCGATACGCGACAGGAGCGTCTTGGATAGCAGGGTTGGTTTTGCCGGGTTGCTGATATCGAGAATACCTAGACCATCGATGCCGGCGGCCACGAAGGCGGTGGTTCCGGAGACTGCGATATCGTCCACGGCAGTGAATCCGGTTGTTTGCGAGAGGAGCACGGGCAAGGACGGCGTGCTGATGTTGTAGATGAAGAGGCCGCCGGTAGCATCGGCGACGAACAACAAGTTACCCACTGTCCTCATTTTCAAAGGCAAATCAGGAAGAGGGGTGCTGCTCGAGATCGTGGGTTGCCCGGGATTCGAGATGTCGACAACGAGCAGACTTTTCTGGGAGGAGCCGGCATAGAGTGTGTTGTTTGAGCGCGCCAAGCTAACGGCCGGGATCGGCAGAGTCGCGACCAGCGTGGGCGAAGCGGGTTGCGAAATGTCTAAGACAGCGGTATTTGCACTCATACCAAAATAGGCATAGTTGCCGGAGGTTTGGACGGCGTAGCCCCCTTGCGTGGGGTCAAGGTACTCACCGAGGCGAGTCGGAGTAGCGGTGGCGTTGTCATAGATGCTGAGAACGGCGCCGTCGAAGGTGCTTGTAGCCGCATAGAGGTAGGTCGACTGCGCAAGCAAATCATAGGCGGTGACTGTCAGGTGAGGACCGCCATAAATCAAATTCTGAATCACAGGTCCACCGGTTTGGGACGCATCAAAGATCGCGAGGCCGCCCACGTATTCCGAGTCATAGACACGGTTGCCGACGAGCATTGGCCAGTCGCATCCGGTAATTACGCCATCGAAGAAAATCGAAGTGACTTTAGGGCTTTGAGGAGAGCTGACGTCCACCATCTGACAGCCCTGTTGCCCGGTGTCGGCAAGAACCTGTGTTCCGTTCAGTTGCTGGGCATTGATTCCATCGACGTGTCCCTGAAGTTGCGGGATCTGGGAGGAGATGTCGTAGATATCCATGCCGCCCAGCGCTCCGAAGAGAAACTTCCCCGAACTATAAAAGCGCAAGCTGCGGCTGTTGATGCCACCGAGTAGGGTCGGTGGAGATGTGGTCAGGTCGTAGGTGAGTACCGTCCCGCCGGTGGTTAGGTCATTGTTGGCGACCGACATGAAGAGCCTATTCCCGACACGGAGGGTGGTGTCGGCGATGAACGTGTTGGCGTTCGACGGCAAAGGAAGAATCAAGTCGGTTGTAACGATCGTGCCCCCGGTCAGGTCGTACATCAAGACTTCCTGCGTCCCGTTGGTCGGACCGGTTCCGTTGTTGGGTACAAGTGTGACGATGCCCTGGTTCCAAGCGATATTCCAAATCAGAGGGATCGAAGTCTGCGAATTTAGAACAGGGATACCGTTCTGCAACGAGTACAGTGTGATGGTGTTTGGGTAACCGGGAACCGCGAGGTCGGTACCATCATACGAGTAAAGATAGTTGCCAACGGAGAATAGCGCACCGGCTGAGTTAGACTCCACCGCAGTGATCCACGTCGGATGCAATGAGTCGGTGGTGTCATAAATATCGATCCAGAAATAGCTGTTGGTGTTGCCGCCGAGGTAGTTAGTGGCGCTTACGTAGAGCCGGTTCCCAACCATCGCCATCCCATTGATATAGGTTCCGGTCGCGTTGGGATCATTCTGATCGACGTAGTCATAGACCCGATTCAATAAGCCCGGGAAAGCTCCGGTCACGCCGACGGACACCGGTTCGGTGGCACCAGAGGAGACGGCTGAAATTGCCGCGGGTCCGCCGTTCTGGATTCCGGTGCCGGCGGTATACAAGCCATTCGAGGTGATGGAGCCGCCTCCGCTCAAAAGACTCCAGTTTGCCCCCGTGGTTCCAGAACCCAGGTAGGCGCTGAGCTGAACAGGCTGGCCCAGCGCAACAAGGGGGACATCGGGTGCGATGCGGAATAGATGCAGAGCAATGATGAGCTTGTCGCAGGAAGTGGTTCCAGCGATGCAGCCCTGGATGTGGGCGAAGGAATCGTTCGCCAGCGTGGCGGGCGCAAGATAGCTGGAACCCGAGAAAGTGCCGACGTCGGATGTGAAGGTTACGGTACGCGGAGTGGAATCGCCGAGTAGCGCGTACTGAAGAGTGACCGACTCTCCAGCGGAAAGGTCCTTTCGTGGTGTGCGAATTCGCAAGCGGGCAAGGCGCTGAAACTGAAGGGTATTGCTTTTCACAGGCGTGAGTGTGCCTTGCTGAGTGGTGACGTACAGAGGCCCGGACACGGCTCCCTGGGGCACACTGACCGTTAAGGCATCGGCAGTACTTACAGTGATGGCGGTTGCAGGAATTTGGCCGCCGATCGCGTTGGGGAAGAGGACGGTCGCGATCGGATTCAGGTTTGTTCCAGCGATGGTGACTTGGTCGAGAACGGTCGCGGGTTGGGGCGAGATGGCACTGATGGTTGGTGTTTGCCCAAGGATTTGAACTGTGGTGGTACCATTGGCATTTGTCGTCCATGCGCGAATCGTGTCGGGGGTCTGACTTCCCTTGGCTGTGTACAACCCGCTCGATGAGATTGAGCCGTAGGAAGCAGCCCAGTTCACCTGACTCGGCACGCCATTGATGGTGGCCGTGAACTGCTGTGTACTTCCGTAGGTCAACCGTGGGCTCGACGGGGAAATTAGTATTTGTTCGGATAAGTTCAGATTCGCGGCACCATAGACGGTCTGTGCTTCTATGAGAGCGGCCTCCACCGTGATCCCCGTGTTCGTGAAACTGGTAGGAGCGGTATAGAAGCCGGCGGATGAGATCGTGCCGACCGACGAGTTGCCACCGGCGATGCCGTTCACTTGCCAGATGACTGCGTTGTTGTTCAGAGCGCCGGCAACGGTAACGGTGAACTGCTGAGTCCCGCCTGTGAATAACTGCGCCTGGCTGGGGCTGACTGTGATCTCGACGATACGAGTATCGATGCTGCCGGACTTAGTGGTATCGCCATTCGCGACGGCTTTGATCGACAACGGATTCGTGGTGGGTAGCTGCGAGGGCGCACAGTAGCTGCCGCCGCTGCTTATCAGTCCGTCGGCGGACGAGCCACCCTGAACGCCGTTCACATACCACTGCACAGAGTGTTCGTAGTTGCCGGTGCCGGAGACGGTCGCCGTGAAGGTGGAGCAGAGTCCGCCCTCAGTGTAGCCTGGCCCGGAAATGCTGACGGAGCTAATCGATGGGGTGCCGCTGCCGGAAGATGAGCCACCGCCGCCGCCGCAGCCGAGCAGAATCCCGAGAAACAGAGTGGTTGCAATCGAAGCAGGTGCAGTTAGAGAGAGACGGGTGAGGCCAGAGACATGCCGCGCTCGCATGTACCCTTCCTTGATGATGACGGGTAGGCCAGAGGGGAAAGGGGACTGCCCGAAGTTAACGGCACATCATACGTCAACCGTCAGTCATGCTCAAGGGTTTTACCAATCGACTCTCTCGTGACTTGTCCCGATACGGGAGGTATGTTGAGTGGCCTTTTCTTGTGGTTCGCAGAAGTGGCACGGCCCGGGAATTGACCGCGCAGGACATCTACGAACATCGAGGCAATCTTCTTAAATCCCGCTGGAGTCGCAGCAAAGACCTTTGTGCGACCCGACTTCGACGGGGTGTAGTGCCATGCTTTCAACAGCCACGGTTGGCGCCGCCGTATCCTGAGGTAGAATCCTTGACGAGAGGCCTTTCTTAATGAGACACCGACCGTCTTCCCACGAGGAAAACGAAATTGTCCGAAGCGCGTCTGAAGCGAGCAAGATCGTCATCGAGTCCGTGCAACTGAAACGTTACCTGGACCCACCTGTGAATACCCCGTTCCCTCTCGAATACTCTTTTTATCTACTGGGAGATGCAAGGGGTCGAACGGTGTTGGACTTGGGCTGCGGTTCTGGCGAGGAGTTGATTCCTCTACTCAACCGAGATGCTAGGGTGATGGGGATCGACATCTCCCCCGACTTGGTTGCGATTGCCGAACGTCGCCTGAAAGAGGCCGGCCTTGAGGCGGAGGTCAAGGTCGGATCTGCCTACGAAACGGAACTCCCGGACGCATCGGTCGATGTGATCTTCTGCATGGCGCTGGTCCACCATCTGGAGATTCCACGGGCAAAGGAAGAAATGCGGCGAATTCTCCGTCCGGGAGGTTTCATTGTGTTGCAGGAACCCATCCGTTTCAGCAAGAGTTACGGCTTACTGCGACGCCTGTTGCCAGATCGAGAAGACATTTCCGACTACGAACATCCTCTGACTGAGGAGGAGTTCCGCACATTTCAAGAGGGATTCGAGTGCGATGGACTTCGATTCTTCCGCCTTCCCTTCGTTCCCTTGACACAGCGAATTATTCCTGCGGCGCAAGGCCACGCCTTTCGGCTCAGCAACTCTATCGTGCAGAGTTTTCCCGCCATTACCCGCTATGCAACTGTCGCAGTTGTCCGCTTGCGTAAGCCAGGTTCTGGAACTGTCAAACCGTAGATAGTGCCGACCGAAAATCTAAGCGAAGCTTCGGAGCGAGGCTTTTTTCTTCTTGCTGGTTAACCCTCGGAGCCAAACGGAGAAAATTGCAGAACCAAGACTTTCGAGAAGAGCGCAATAGTTGGGTCACCCACACGATACTCCAGTATCACTCATGCGATCGTGTCAAACCCCTATACTGTAGCTGCCGCACCGCTTCCTCCTTCACAACCGGATCATCCGACTGAGAGAGCCACCGTAGTCTCTCGTCTGCATCCGGGTCAGCAAGGTTGGCTAAAGCATAGAGCGCCTTACTCGCCAGCGCACGAGTGTCGTCGTAAGCCAGGTACGGATGCAGTTTGAGAGCGGCTCGGACAAAAACATCTATGGCGCGCTTGTCGCGAAGTCCATCCAATGCCCAGACCACATCTTCATGAGACTTGTGCCACTCCTCGTCAGCCAGCTTGCATAGAACATCAAAGTACTCTGCCGTTACTCCGAAATGAAAAGCTAAATACAAGCCGAAGCTAACATCGCCAGCCGCTTTAGTTCGGTACGCCTTCTCTAAAATACCTAAGCCCAACTTACTAGCTTCTGAGCGAGCTGCACCCCAGCGACGCAGAAACTCTTCTGCTGTGATTCTGTTCTCGATAAGATCGAAAATGTTTTGCTTCTCTTCCGGGGTCACTTAGGAAACACCACCTTAAACTGAATTATATTTCGGTTAAAAATGTTTAACGCCGAGCCGTCTCCAAGACCTATGCTTATCTGCTCGCCTTCTTCCTTGAAAAAGCTATTCGTTGGTTTCCAGCCTGAATGAACTAGAGGCAGGTCAGGATATTGCTGTAATGCCAGATCCGTATCGCTACGAACACCGATACTTTGAAGAGCCTGCAGCGTCCCCGGGCGTAGCTCGAACTGGACCAGGCTTGTAC
>Ga0075017_100001087_pt1 | contig 16291 bp, 8 predicted proteins | sample AleBraG_ABR_2012_FD_71475 | JGI IMG/M metagenome (GOLD analysis project Ga0075017, IMG submission 71475) | Freshwater sediment microbial communities in response to fracking from Pennsylvania, USA - Alex Branch Run_MetaG_ABR_2012 | ecosystem: Environmental > Aquatic > Freshwater > Creek >... | reverse complement strand
ACGGCTTTCGTCGATCCTACGACTGGGGCGATCAATAATCCGGGGGTTAGTCAGCTAAACGCCGGCGCGGGCGCCGTCGGGGAGCAGTTTGTGTTGACTTCGCCTTGTAGGCCGACCCAGGCGAACTGCGACGTGATCGGAGTAACCCCCACTAATCTGATCAGGCAGCCGACTTACGGAAATAAGACCAGCCTCGACTACGTTCCCGCTCAGACAACGGGCCCGTATACGGCAGTGAGTTCTGCCAACGGCTTTTGTGCGAACGCGGACGGCTATGACATGGCAAGTGATGGCTGCGATCAGGGGACACAATACCACTGTGGCACAGCTGCGGGTGCAATTGTCGACCTCGACGTCGGCCCGGTGAATCCTACGGTTTTCGGCGGAAAAACGGCCAGCGCTGTGCAGTGCTTTAGCGGAGCTAGTGGCGCGCAAGACACGTTGCAGACCGGAACGGTTACGACACCAATCTACCCTTATCAGATTTGGGCCGGCTTCGATAACCCGCTGGTAAAAGCTGGAATCGTCAATAACAACGACCCAATCACATCGAGCAACTCGATCGTCAGCCTCCCCATCTACGATGGCGCTGCGCTCGCGACCAATAACCAAGCGGTGACCATCGTAGGGTTCTTACAAGTTTTCATAGGTGCATCCGATGGCTTAGGTGGATTCGACGGCAACGGCAATCCTCTTGTGACCGTACTGAACGTGTCTGGCTGCGGCACCACGACCACTCCGCCGGTGACCGGCACCTCCCCGGTGCCCGTCCGACTAATTACCGCGCCCTAAGCCTCTCCAGCAATTTTTTGTCATGCTGAGCGCAGCGAAGCACCGATGCACATCGGCTTGGGCAACCATCAGCCTATTTTTGTCTTGGGGTAAAGCCTGGCTTACTGCTGAGGGTCGCCGTCCGGAGCGTTCGCGTCCGGAGGCTGTTGCGGAATCTGCGGCTGCAGGTCGCGCCGTGGAGCGTTATTGACCGGCGGCATTGGATTCCCCGGCTGCGGCGCCACTTGTACCGGCGGAGGCACCACCACCGGTTCTTCGTCTGCGTCATCGTTCTGCACCACCATCGGCGGCAACGGTACCACCGGCCCCTCGAGGCGAGGAGTCAGAATGACCTTGTCGAGCTGCCGCGGATCTTTCGCCCCATTGATGATCAGGAAGTTGAACTTCGATCCATTCAGCAGATGCGCCAGCACTTCCGCCGCGGGCGCAGGACCGAGGTCGGCCACAACCTTTTCCTGCTCCGCCCCAGCCGAAATAGAAACCTCAGCGCCCGTCCGCTGCTGCACGGCGTACAACACTTCCGACAACGTCGCCTTATTCGAGCGGATGGCCAGCAGGCCATCGCGGAAGGTTACTTCCAAACTCTTAACCGGGGCGTCAACATGAACCGGCTCGACGCGGTTCGTATAGTTGGCGACGACAAGGCCGGGACGCGTCGGCTCCGGAGCGGAATCGCGAGCCTCAAACGCTCCAGTTGAGCCGCCCGTCACTTTGATCATCACCGTGCGGCCGTAAGGAAAAATCTGGAACGACTGCGCCGATTTCAGATCCAGCACCAGCCGCGTGACCGGAGGCTTCGATTGAAACAGTCCGAAGCGCACATCCTTCACTTCCCCAAGATTCACCGACTGATTGCGCAACTCGCCGCCAGGCACGGCATTGGGGAAGTCGATCACCAGGCGGTCCGGCCCGGAGAGAACCCGCGTCTGGGGTACGATGCGCTCGCTGGCCTCCACTTCAATCTCAACTGCGTCTTTGCCGGGAAGCACCCGGATGCTGCGCACCGAACTCTGGGCAAGCAACATCGAGGCCACGGCCGGAACGCAAACCCCAGCCAGCACGCCTCGGAGCAAGAATTTTCCCGTAGCCCTATGCACTCGACACACCCGCGTCTCAACGCGATACGACCGAATCTAGCGCGATTGTAGCAGTGATTTCGGGCAATGATGCTTACTTAAGTACTACGAGGAGAAACGATTCCCGCTTGCGGACGGAGATACTTCGGCCAGGTGAGTGGTGAGAAGCGAAGCAAAACCGCAGGAAGATTAATTTCTGGCGAACTTCTTGCGAGCGCTCCAGTAGGTCAGCGCCATTCCTGACGCGACCAGAAGCCACGTGCCGGGCTCTGGAACTTCCCCGCCGCCGCCGCTCCCCGGGCCGCAAGGATTACCCTTGCCCTTCTTGCCCCCGCCACCGCCCGTCGACTTTTTCCCCACGCCGCAGACGCCAGGCAGCGGCGGCGGCTCGATTGGAACCCAAACACCAGGACCGAAGGGATCGTACAGCATCAGTGGCGGCGCAGGGCCCAGGCCCGGCAACGCAGGGCGATTGAGCAACGCCGACTCGAACGGAACGGGCGGAGTCTGGGTCGCGGTTCCGACGGCCGGAGCAACGGGCTCTTCAAATTTTGCCGCGGGAGGCTCCGACGACGATGTCGCCTGCTGCGGAACTTCCTCCACGCGATTGGCGCAGCGGGTTCGGCCAGTAATTTTGCCGTCCGTAATCAGAGTCTCGCCTTTGTGCAGCGAGATCCGGTGGCGCGTCCAATACACTTTCTTGCCGATGCGGTAGGAAACATAAACCGTGCGCGCCAGCGTCAGGCGCACCACGCGCGCGTGATCGTAATCGAATCCCGCATAGTGATCGGCGACCACCGGATCGTGATCGGCGACCCACTTCAACTCTCGCGCGTCCTTCACTCCTCCCGGCACCACGGAATACGGATACACCGGACGGTCTTCCATGGTACGCAGAGCTTCCTGCTGGGTGCGAAGCAGCAGGTTTCGGCTGGCCTCTTCCGCCTGACGGTCGGGGTTTGCGGGAGTGGATGCACGAAATACCGAAGGGCTGAGATAGCGAAGCGCAACCGAGGAGATTCCGAAGCTCAGAGCCGCCAGGAAAGTGAACAGCACAGCCCGCCGCAGCATACGATTGCGGCGATGGCGGCGAGTCCGGCGTCTTCGTACTACCGGTTCTACAGTCCCTGGCTCGGGTCTATTTTGCAAGTCCTACCTCTACTGACGGGCAACCTGGGTCGAGTTGCCGGGTAACGTCCTGATTGCGCAATTCCCTGCACCCATGCGTGCAGTTACGGTTCCATTGGCCAGGATCTGCAATCCCCAGCAAACGCTTAAGCTTGCGGGTGGAAAGTGGCCAACATCCTAGCAGAGTAGCGCAGCCCTTTGCACAATAAATCGAGCCCCGGTTACAAAAACACGAACTTCCGAGTTCCGCAAATGGCGCCGCCAACCACTCTTAAGCCCTTCACTCATTCGCAAACAGCATACTCGTCAAAGATGACGCCCGTAATACCACGAGCGGGCCATTCACTGGTTAGTCATTCCGTTGGTACTATGCCCTTGGTTACGAGTTTCCGCCGTCCCCTTCACAGCGCTACTAGAGCTGGATCACCCCCAGGTTTTCAGCCAATCCCCCCAGTAGAAAGTAAGCGTCAGGCCGCTGTCGCGCAGCGCTAGGGAGACAGCCATCTTCGTTTGCTGGGAGTCGAACTCATGCGTGCACTCCGTATCCTTCCTATCTTAATTCCAGTACTGATCGCGCTGACGTTCACCAACACCGCCTTCGCCAAATCCGTGACCATGACGTATGAAGGTCACCAGGGTGCAACCGCCATCGACGGCTCGCCCTATATCGGTTATCCCTACTATTTCTCGATCAACGGCAGCACAACCTACACGCCGCTGCTGTGCGACAGCTACGACAACAACGTTTCGCTCGGCCAGACGTTCACCGCGACGGCAACGCCGTTTCTGCAGGGTATTTCGGGCAGCATGTTCGGATCGAGCATGGCCATGGACTACCGGGCCGCCGGGCTGATCTTCAAAAGCATGCTCAATGGATCGCTGGATCGCGCGCAGGCGCAGTGGGCGATTTGGGGACTGTTCTCCACCAACGCACAGGGCAACTCATTCTTTACCACGATTGGCGGGGCCAGCATCGACGCCACCTATCTGGCGCTGGCGCAATCCGCTCCCAACAGCTCGTTTAACGGTTTGGTGCTTTATACGCCGCTCGGCGCAAAGCCGGGATCGGGACCGCAGGAGTTTATCGGTTATAGCGCAGTGCCCGAACCGACGACGCTCACCCTTCTGGGAACGGGGCTGATCGGTCTGGCGAGCGTAGCTCGCCGGAAGCTCTCCAAGGCGTAAGAATTCTTATCGCAGGTTGGCTTCATCTCTGAACGCATCACTTTCTCCACCGCACAGCGAAATGCTGTGCGGCTTTTTTTGCCTGGAGAAATGTGGCGCGGGCGCCCTCGCCCGCGAACGCTAAAAAAGACCGAGCAAGTGGCGCTTGGCGCAAGGCTCACCCACAAAACTTAATAATCGCCTCGCCGTTGAATTAAGCCAAGCTGATACGGCCATTTGAAGTGATTCGCTCAACTTGTGCATGAACTGCACAGGCAACGCGGATACCCTCTGGGCGCGAATTACATCCTAATTTGGGGCGCGACTTTTCGCGCGGACGAGGCTTTATTAGTAAAGAACAGGATGGAGACAACTATGCGGACGTTGGCCACGGGCAACAGTGCGGCGGCTTGGTTGTGCTCTGCAGCGGGGGTGTTGTCTAAACCGTCCAACGCAAAGCAGGGATCGGTTGTGAGCTCGGAAGAAAGCAACGTCAAGCTGGAGTGCACGTTGATGTTGCTCCGGGTAAATCAGTAAAATTTCTATAGTTCTGAGAGGAGACACGATGCGCAAGTCTGTGTTTGCCGTTTTGTGTGCCTGTCTACTAACGCTCGTCGTATTGAGCGCGCCAACTACTTCATCCGCTCAAGTCCGCATTTCGGTGGCCTTTGGGCCTCCGGCGCTTCCCATTTATGAGCAGCCCCTCTGCCCCGGCGAGGGTTACATCTGGACGCCCGGCTATTGGGCCTGGGACGACGATGGAGACGACTATTACTGGGTTCCTGGAACGTGGGTTCTGGCGCCCGAAGTCGGCTACCTGTGGACCCCGCCATGGTGGGGCTGGGAGGGCGGAGTATATCTGTTCCATGTGGGCTTTTGGGGACCGCACGTCGGCTGGTATGGCGGTATTAACTACGGCTTCGGCTATTTTGGCGAAGGATTCGTGGGCGGTCGCTGGGATGGCGGCCGGTACTTCTATAACCGCTCTGTAACCAACATCAATGTGGTGAACATTCACAACGTCTACAACGAGCACATCGAAGTGCGGGAAAATCATGTTGCCTACAACGGCGGCCCGGGCGGGATTGCGGCGCGACCGCGGCCGGAAGATCAGAGATGGGAAAACGAGCGGCACATTCCGCCCGTTGCAGCGCAACAGCAACATTTCCAGGAGGCTCGCAGCAACCGGGAACTGCGCGCTTCGGTGAATCAAGGCAGGCCGCCGATCGCGGCCACGCCGCGACCTTCCGAGTTTCGCAGCAACGTCGTGCCGGCAAGAGAAGCCGGTGCGCCGTATCATGCCCCAGCGGAACGCGGGCCTGCGCAACGCGGCGGCCAACCCGCAGGGAACATGGCGCGGCCGGAAAATAACGGTCGCCCACCGGTGCACCCCAGCGACTTCCCCAAGTATGAACGACCAGCCCCACCCAGCACGGGGAATGCGAATCGCGACCGGAAACTCCAACAGCAGCAGGAGAAGATGTACGCCAAGCAGGAGCAGCAGCGGCAGCAACTGCAGCAGCGCCAGGATCAGGAGCACCAGCGCATGCAGCAACGCAACGCCAACGAAGCCCAGCGCCAGCAGATGGAACAGCGTCACCAGCAGCAGACGCAGCAACTGCAACAGCGCCACGTGCAGCAGCAACAACAGATGCAGCAGCGCCAGCAGCCCAAAGAAGCACCAAGAGGACGCAACTAGGGCTCATCACGCTGCATCGTCGTCCTGAGCGAAGGGGAGGATCTTTGTACTTTGCAGGCAGCGCCAACGCTGCCTGCGAGTGCACAGGTCCTTTCGCTTTAGGCGCAGGCTGGCTAGAGTTCGGGAATTACTGGAACCGGTACCCCGGTTTGAGCTCACAGCGGTACACCCGCGTCTGATCCGGATTCACGCTCATATTGCAGTTCGCCCAACTCAACAGCATCGCCGGGCCTAGCGGGAAAAATACATCCTGGTTGTCCACGTCGGCCTCTATCGTCACACCCTCAACTGATCCCGGCAAAGTGAAGCTGAGTCCCTTGCCGAAGATCACAGGATAAAATTCATGCGCGATCTCGGTCTGCATCGGGCGCAGCACTTCGGCCTCGACCAGAAATGTCGCCGTGTCTGACCAGGCCCGCGCAGTCACCGTGAGAATCTGACCGTCCCTGGTAAAGCGCTCCGGCTCGATCCGGGTAAACGGACATGGCCCTGCTATGCACGAAACGCGAATATCGCTGAACTGGTTCCCTGCTCCCGCGTCCAACTCGGCAGAGGCGAGCGCGGCCTTCCATCGTCCATCCGGCGAGCAGGGGTTCTGATTCCGGCACAAAATGTTGCCCTTGTTTTCCACCTGAAATGTTTTGACCGCGCTGCCAATATTGGTCTGTGTCATCGTGGTCTTGGCCGAGTAACGCACAGTCACGTTGCCGATCTTGACGGTGGGACGATGATCGTCTGCCGCCGGACTGGCCGAGCGCGGCACCATCCCGATCACATACAACTGGTCGCCAATGTAGTCCTGATGCACCAGAGGCTGGTAATCTGCCCGGCGAAATTCGAAGGAGATAGGCTGGCCTCGCCTCGTCCCCGGCGGCATTTTTAAAACGAAAAGACCCGACGAGTCCGTCTTTGCCGTCACGGTAACTTTCCCGAATATTGCTTTTACATCGACGCCCGGAACCGGCACCTCTTTACGCACATCGGAGTCTTTCATCACAACGGCGCCCTGCAAGGCGCGCAGCTTGTGTGCCTCCCAGTTCGAATACAGGGCGATGCCGCTCGCTACAGCGACGCCGCATACCAGAAAGATCTCCCATCCTAACCGCTTTGCGTTAATCACCTGACCTCGTGGCGGACATTTTCCATGTTCTGTGTAATTCTAAATCGTGGGTGCGGGTACAGGCACGCGGCATCCGTCCGGCAAGCCGGAGCATCTGTAGTTTTGTTGCCGGGTCTTGGTGGGAGTTTGGGAGATCACGCGAGGCGAATGATCGAAGCACGGAAGAACGGAGTATCGCGCCGGCAGATCCTGCGGCAGATTTTAGGGGCGGGCGCCTGCCTGCCAATGGTGCCGGCATTATTGGGGCAAACCACGCCAGATGATCGCGCGGTAGTATTGCAGGGCGCCTCTCAGTTCACCCTGACTCCGGAAGACGACCGATTTCTCAACGAAATCGAACAGGCTTGCTTCCAATACTTCTGGGAGCAAGGTAATCCCAAGACCGGCATGGTGCAGGACCGCGCCAATGTGCGGGGCGGCCCTCCGGGTATCGTCGCCAGCATTGCGGCCACCGGTTTCGGACTCACCGCGCTCTGCGTTGGCGTGCAGCGCGGATTCATTTCGTCCAGCGCCGCCACCGAGCGTGTCTTCGCGACCTTCAACTTTCTGTGGAAAAAACTGCCCAACCATCGCGGCTTCTTCTATCACTGGGCCAACACCAACACCGGCGAGCGCGTCTGGGACTCCGAGATTTCTTCGGTCGATACCGCGATTCTGCTCTGTGGCATTCTCACCTGCCGCGAATATTTCAGACATCCCGGCGTCGGCCAACTGGCTGACCTGATCTTCAATCGCGTCGACTGGACCTGGCTCTCGGAAGATACCAGCCTGCTTTCCCATGGATGGACGCCCGAGATCGGCTTCCTGCCTTCACGCTGGGACTACTACAGCGAACTGATGGTGATGTATCTTCTCGGCCTAGGGTCGTCGGCGCATCCGCTGAAAGAGCAAACCTGGTCCGCCTGGAAGCGCCTGACCTTTGAGTATGACGGGCTGCGCTACATCGGGTCGTTCGCACCGCTGTTCGTGCACCAGTATTCGCAGTCGTGGTTCGATTTTCGTGGAAAGCGCGACAAGTTCGCCAACTACTTTGAGAACTCGGTCATCGCCACCGAGGTGCACCGCCGTTTCTGTCTGGAACTCGGCAAACAATTCTCGGACTACAGCGACGATCTGTGGGGGATCACGGCCTCCGACGGCCCGCACGGCTACGTGGTGTGGGGAGGGCCCCCGGCTGTGGGGCCGATCGACGGCACTATCGTGCCCAGCGCCACCGCCGGGTCGCTTCCCTTCATGCCGGAAAAGACCTTGCGCGTCCTCAAAAATATCCGTACCCACTACGGCAACGCCTGGAGCAAGTACGGATTCGTCAACGCCTTCAACCCTCTGACCAACTGGTACGACTCGGACGCAGTGGGTATCGATACCGGCATCACCATGCTGATGGCCGAAAATCTCCGCAGCGGGTTCGTCTGGAAGACCTTCATGACGTCGGAAGAAGCCCGGCGTGGCATGCAACGCGCCGGTTTCATGAAATACTAAAGGCCGGAGCCGGAGGCCCCCGCCAACCCGCAGAAGCAGCTCTTCATCCAACACGAGATTCGATGGCTAAGCTTCCGCCGCCGTGTGCCAGGGCCTGCGCCTCGAGTTGAAACCTGGAATTGAAAGTCGAACCAATGCCCACGCATCGAAATTTCTTGCAGAGCTGGCAGGAGCGCCTCTCCGCGATCCGTAACGTTCCGGTCGTGCTGCGGATCGTCTGGCAGTCTGGCGGAACGGTTGTAGCTCTGGGCTTGGCGTTTCGAATGGTCGCGTCGCTGCTGCCGCTTGCGTTGTTGTGGGTGACGAAGCTGATCATCGACAACGTGGTGCATGTTGTGACCACACATCAGGCCATACCCACCCGGCTGTGGTATCTGGTCGCCGCCGAGTTCGCATTGGCGGTAATCGCCAGCACCGTCTCTCGCATCGTGGATTACCTCGATTCCCTGCTCGGCGACAATTACACGCGCCACGTCAGCATTCTGGTCATGAAACATGCTGCCGATCTCGACCTGCTGGCCTACGAAGACCCGGTCTTCTACGACCGGCTGGAGCGCGCGCGGGTGCAGGCCACGGACCGGCTGGGGATGATCCAGTCGATCGGACGGCTGATTCAGCTGATCGTAACGACGATCGCCCTCTCGATTTCCATTCTGCTGTTCTCGCCGTGGCTGCTGCTGGTGCTGGTCGCCGGAGTAGTTCCGGCATTTCTGGGCGAGAGTCACTTCGCCTTCCTCGGGTATGCCAAGAATTTTAGGCAGACGCCCATCCGCCGGCAGCTCGACTACCTGCGAGTCCTCGGCGGCAGCAAAGAAGCCGCGAAAGAACTCAAGCTTTTCGGTCTCAAAGATTTCCTTACCTCCCGCTTTACGAAATTATCCGATCAGATCTACCACGAAGACGTCTTGCTGGCGCGCCGCAAGCTGATCGCCGGATCACTGCTCTCCGTGCTCGGCACAATGGGATATTACGGCGCTTATCTCTATGTAATCTGGCGGACCGTGACCGGAGCGCTCACCATCGGCTCGCTCACGTTTCTTGCGGGCGCGATCCTGCAGTGCAGTGCGAACATCCAGCAGATTTTTTCCACGCTATCGAGTATTGCCGATCAGGCGCTGTTTCTCACCGACCTGGTTGCGTTTCTGCAGATGCAGCCTACGATCCGCTCCAAGCCGTCGGCCATCGACGTGCCGCGGCCAATTCTGCGCGGCTTCGAGTTCCGCAACGTGTCGTTCCGCTATCCTGGCGGCGGGCACATGGTACTTAATAGCTTCAACTTTCACATCCAGCCAGGCGAGCGTATCGCGCTAATCGGGGAGAACGGACAGGGGAAGACCACCATCGTCAAGCTGCTGACGCGCCTGTATGACCCGACCGAGGGGCAGGTACTGCTCGATGGCATCGATCTGCGCGAATACAGCCTGGAGAGCCTGTATCGCGAAATCGGCGTCATCTTCCAGGACTTCATGCGCTATGAGATGATCGCCCGCGAAAACATTGCCGTCGGGCGTATCGAAGAGATCGACAATGCCGCACTGGTGCAGCACTCCGCGCACAAGAGCATGGCAGACGAAGTGGTCGCCCGCCTCCCCCTCGGCTACGAACAGATGCTGGGCCGCCGCTTCGAGGGCGGAGTGGATCTCTCCGGCGGTGAATGGCAGAAAGTCGCGCTGGCGCGAGCCTATCTGCGTGAAGCGCAGGTGCTCATCCTCGATGAGCCCACCGCTGCGCTCGACGCCCGCAGCGAATTTGAGGTCTTCCAGCGCTTCGCTGAGCTCACCACCGGAAAGATGGCGCTCTTCATTTCTCATCGCTTCTCCACCGTACGCATGGCCGATCGCATCGTGGTCATCGAAAATGGTCGCATTGTTGAGGATGGAAAGCACGACGAACTGACCCATCTGGGTGGCCGATACGCCGAGATGTTTGAAATGCAAGCGGCGAGTTACCGCTGAGGAATGCATTCATGGCATGGAATGCGCTTATTCCCATCATCATGAAGCCAGTGCAGAACGAGATCACATCCGAAACCGTAGTGACCGAGAGCCTCGAAGCCAAAGGCAAGCAGATCGCCTCCGCATTGGCCTGGGTGCCGCGCATCAAGTCGTCGCGCACGTTTGAGGAGCGCTGCCACCGGCTGGGACGAAAACTGGCGTCGGTCATGGAAGCCACCGAGGCGGCCGCAGCGGATCCCCCGTTGTCGGAAGACGTCCGCTGGCTGCGCGACAACCAGACGCTGGTCTATTCTGAACTGGCCAGCATCTCCGAAGACCTGCGGTTGCGTTCCGATCTGCCGCACGTGCGCACCGCCCAGGCTGTAGATTTGCCGCGGCCCTTTGCTTTGGCGCAGGGTTTCTTTTCCGAGACGTCCTGCCATTTTTCTGAGGAGTCGCTGACTTCGTTTTGCCGCGGCTTCCAGGAGAACTCCCCGCTTGAGTTGCGCGAGCTCAAGGCCTTCCCTTCCGTCCTGAAGCTGGTCTTACTGGAAGAGATTGCCGAGCGCGGTTGCCGCATTCGCGGCGGCACAGGGGGTGAATCGCAGAATCTCGGCGTCTGCATTCAGAGTCTGCGCGAGGCCTCGCAGCTTCTGTGGAAGGAATTCCTCGAGCCGCTGATTCTGTTTGATGCAGTGTTGCGGCAGGATCCCGCGGGCTGCTACGCGGCGATGGACTTCGACAGCCGCGAGCTCTACCGCGATAAAGTCGCCGAACTGGCCTCCCGCACCGATTTCACCGAGATCCAGGTCGCGCAGAAAGCGCTGGCACTGGCGCGGGTTTCGCATGGCTTGAAATACAACGACCCGCGCATTCTCACCCGCGAATCGCATATCGGCTATTACCTTGTCGCCGAAGGCGTGGACCTGCTGACCGAGAAAATCTCTTTCCGGCCGACCCTTCTCTATCGCCTGCGCGCCGGGCTGCGCCATCATCCCGATGAGTTCTTCCTTCCCGGAGTCACTTTGTTCACCTGCGCCATCGTCACGGCGATGATGCTCTTTGTGACCAGGTCCAATAGTTCGCCGGGATTGGTCCTGATTTCCCTTCTGCTTTTGCTCTTGCCCGTTTCGCAATGCGCCGTGCAGTTGATGGACTACGTAATCACGGCCCTGATGAAGCCGCAGATTCTACCCAAGCTGGACTACTCCAAGGGCGTGCCTGCAGATTGCGTGACGCTGGTCGCCGTGCCGACCCTGCTGCTCAACGAGAAGCAGGTTCGCGGCTTGATCGAGAACCTCGAAATCCGCTTCCTCGGCAATCACGATCCCCATATTCATTTCGCGCTGGTTTCTGATCTGGCCGACGCGCATCACCAGACACGCGAAGACAGTGCGCTGATCGACTTGTGCTCGTCGTTAATCCGGGAACTGAACGAGAAGTACTCCAGCCTGAACCAGGGCTCGTTTCTTCTCCTCCACCGCCACCGTGTTTATAACCCGCGCGAGAAGCGCTGGATGGGCTGGGAGCGCAAACGGGGCAAGCTGCTCGATCTGAACAAGCTGCTGCGTGGTCAATACGACAGCTTCCCGGTCAAAGTCGGCGATCTCTCGATTCTGCCGAATGTTCGTTTCGTCATCACGCTCGATTCCGACACCGAACTGCCGCGCGGAACTGCGGAGAGGATGATCGGCACCATGGCGCATCCCCTGAATCAGGCGATCATCGACCCGCAGAAGAATATCGTGATCGGCGGCTACGGCATTCTGCAGCCGCGTGTCGGAGTGAGCGTGCAAAGTACGGTGCGCTCGCGGCTGGCCGCGATTTATGCCGGCGAAACCGGACTCGACATCTACACCCGCGCAGTGTCCGACTCCTATCAGGATCTGTACGGCGAGGGCATTTTCACGGGCAAAGGCGTCTACGAGGTCGACACACTCTATCGCGTGCTCGACGCCCGATTCCCTACCAATGCCCTGCTCAGCCATGATCTGATCGAGGGCGCGTACGCGCGCGCCGGCCTGGCGACCGACATGGAAGTCATTGAGGATTACCCGTCGCACTACAGCGCCTACAACCGGCGCAAACATCGCTGGTTGCGTGGCGATTGGCAGATTGCGGGATGGCTCGGGCCTACCGTTCGCGATCAATCGGGCGCGCGCGTGCCCAACCCGATCTCGCTCGTTTCGCGCTGGAAGATCTTCGATAACCTCCGCCGCAGCCTGGTCGAACCCGCCACGTTCGTGCTGCTACTGTTCGCCTGGGTCACCCCCGGAGCCTGGGCTTTGGGCTGGACGCTGGTCGCGATCATTCTTCTGTTCCTGCCGGCATGGTTTCAGCTTGGGTTCGCGCTAGGGCGCGCTATTGCGCAGTGGAAGCGCTCGGCTGCGCAGGATGCCCTGCGCGCCTTCCTGGCGGCAAATTTCACCACGCTGCTGACGCTGGTCTTCCTCGCGCACCAGACGCTGCTTTCCGTCGACGCGGTCGTCCGCGCCGTCGTGCGCCGCACGCTCACCCGCGAACATCTTCTGGAATGGGAGACCGCCGCCGAGTCCGAGCTGGATACCAGCCGCACTCCAGTCGACGTTTACCTCAACTGGATGCCCGCTCTCGCGATGGGCATCGGCCTTATGGTCTGGCTCGTCAGGCCGCGCGCCCTGGCCGTCGCGCTGCCCGTCTTAGTTCTCTGGGCCTGCAGCAAGCTGGTTTCTGTATGGCTGAATCGTCCCGCGATTGAACCGCGCAAGGCAATTGCCCGCAAAGATCTTTTGTTTCTGCGCCGGTCGGCATTGCACACCTGGCGCTACTTTGCCGAGTACTGCACCGCCGAGCACAACTGGCTCATTCCGGACAACGTGCAGGAGGAGCCTTTTGCCGTCGCGGCGCGCGTATCGCCCACCAACCTCGGCATGCTCATTAATGCGCAGCAAGTAGCCTGCGCCCTCGGCTACATCACGGTCTCCGAGTTGTCGCAGCAGACGCAGCGCACGCTGGCCACGCTCTCGCGCCTGCCGAAATATCAGGGGCATCTTCTCAACTGGTATGAGACCCGTACGCTGAAGCCGATGGGGCCGCAGTTCGTGTCCTCGGTCGATAGTGGAAATCTCGTGGCGTCGCTGTGGACGCTGCAGCAGGGACTGCTCGACTGCCTCAATCAGCCGCTGCTGCGCCGCAGCCTGATCGAGGGCTTTCTCGACCACCTGAGAAAGTTGGCGGTTTTGCGCGCCTACCCTCAGCGGAGGCTGGCGCGGTTGGAAAAAGAGCTGAAGATTGGTCCCTGGATTACCACCGCTCTCGCATTGAATGACGAGGCCGAAGAGCAGACGCGCTTCGGATCCAAATCGCGCCACGCAGCCGAGATCCCCTGGTTCCGCGAGCAGACCCGCGCCCGCCTGCACAGCATCGAGCAACTGGTGCGCTCGTACTGCCCGTGGGAGCTTCCCGAATTCGCCGCCGTCCGCGAAAATCTCGCGGTCAGTCCGTTGTTCAAGGAACAGCCTTCGTTGCAGCAGCTGCCGCACTTCATCGATGACATGCAGGCCAAGCTTGAGCGCGCGGCGCTCTCAGTAACCGAAGGAAAATCCGCCTACGAGAAATTGCTCCGCCTTCTCCCCCAAGCGCAGGCCGATGCGATCCACCTCGCGGAAGCGCTGCGGATTACCGCCGCCGAGGCAGGCAAGCTCGCTGACGCTATGGATTTCACATTCCTGCTGAATCCGCGGCGCAAGCTGATGTCGATTGGCTTCAACCTTCAGACCAAGCAGCTGGAGCCGTCCTGTTATGACTTGCTGGCCACCGAGTCGCGCACCGCGGTGTTTGTTGCCGTAGCCAAGGAAGACGTTGAGCAGGAGTGCTGGTTCCGCATGGGGCGCCCGCATACTTTGACGCACGGCTGCCCTGTTCTTCTGTCGTGGACCGGGACGATGTTCGAGTACATGATGCCGACACTGTGGCTGCGTTCCTATCCCAACACGCTGCTTGACCGCAGCCGCGGTCCGGTGGTGAGCTGCCAGCGCGAGTACGCCACGCGGCAGGGTATTCCGTGGGGAATTTCCGAGTCGGCGTATTCCAAGCGCGATGAGGCCGGCAACTATCAGTACCAGGCTTTCGGCATTCCCCGGCTGGCACTCATGAAGCACGAGTTCGAGCCGCTGGTCATCTCGCCTTACTCGACGTTCCTCGCGCTCAACGTCAATTCGTCCGAAGCCCTGCGCAATCTACGGCGTATGGATCGGATGGGCTGGTTCGGCCTCTGCGGCTTCTATGAGGCGGCGGACTTTGCCTCGCCCGACCGCCTCCACCGCGCCAGTTGCCAACTGGTGCGTTCCTGGATGGCACATCATCAGGGCATGACGCTGCTGTCGCTGGGCAATTTCATCTGCGACAACATGGTGCAGCGCTGGTTCCACAACAACCGCCGCGTACGGGCAACAGAGTTATTGCTGCACGAAAAGCCGGTTTCGCACGTGCCCCGGACCGCAGGCATGAACGCCGCTTGAATGTGTCTGGAAGTGCAGAGAAGATCTGGCGGAGAGAGAGGGATTCGAACCCCCGATACCCGTTAAGGTATACACGCTTTCGAGGCGCGCGCCTTCAGCCACTCGGCCATCTCTCCGCGCCTTAGGGATTGTGTCGTTTTATTTTAGCAGGTGACGCCGACCGCTCCCACACTCACGATGTCTTGTCATCCTGAGCGAAGCGAAGGACCTCTGCAATCTGCCGGCGGCATCGGCGCTGCCGGCGAGTACAGAGGTCCTTCGCTTCGCTCAGGATGACAGGGCTCTCTGAATTACTTTTCCTTCTCCCCAGCCGCAAACGTCGTCCACGGGCCTGCCTTCATATCCCGGAGTAGCGGCTTCTGCCACGAGTACTCGGGATGCTGCTCCAGGAAGTGCTCGGCCAGAAAATCCTGTCCGCAGGGATGCCCCGCGCGCGCCACAAAGCTCATTCTGGCGGCCATGGCGCTGTCCATGGCCTTGCCCTGCACGGCGCCGCCCGGATTGTATGGATCCCAGGCCCACTCTTTCACGCCGCGAGCCGAAGTCTCGACGTGTCCGCACAGCGCACGCTCGTTGGGCGCGGACGACGACTTGTCGAACCTGTCCGCGTGATCGCTCAGGAATTGCTCTGCCATGGTCACATCGATCTTGCCCTTGGATTGCTGCATCAACTCTTCCCAGCGTACCTGCCGCGCGTTGGGCGAAGACGACTTGTCGTTGGGATCGAACGTGGTCTCTTCTTTGATCACCTTGGGATCGCGCGCAAAATTCGAGCTGACGTAGTATCCGTCCTTCGTGCGCCACAGCGGCGTATTCTTCAAACCCAGCTCCAAATAGGCGATCTCACCGGTCTTGCGGTCGCCGATCATCCAGTCGTTAGCATAGCCGCCATTGTTGCCTTCTTTGATGATACGTACGTAGTCGTCGATACTGTTGGCATACTGTAGCGCTTTGCGCGAGCGCACGAATTCCGCCTTGCCATGCGGATCCCAACCTTCGAACTGCGTAATCGTGGTCTCCGTGATCATGATCCCGTTGGAGTTCACGCCGAAGTCGTCATCGCTGGTGATCACGCCGGGAAAGCCGTCCATCAGGATTCGATTACCGTGGCTGGGAACGATATCGAACACGATCACCCAGCGCTCGCCCGCCAGATAACTGGTCCAGTTATTGTGGGCGATGACGATCTGGTGATCTTTCGTCATGCTGCCCGTCGCGATGAACGCGCTGCAGTTGCCGGGCGCCGTCAACTTTGGATTTTTCGCAGATTTCTGCTGTTTGTTCAGCCAGGGCACGTAATAGTCGGGAACCTCTTCGAAAGCATTGAGTGCGACGATGTCGTACACATCCACATCGACCCCGTGGGCCTTCGCGCCGTCGGCAATGCCCTGCAGTTC
>Ga0075017_100001086_pt1 | contig 16298 bp, 12 predicted proteins | sample AleBraG_ABR_2012_FD_71475 | JGI IMG/M metagenome (GOLD analysis project Ga0075017, IMG submission 71475) | Freshwater sediment microbial communities in response to fracking from Pennsylvania, USA - Alex Branch Run_MetaG_ABR_2012 | ecosystem: Environmental > Aquatic > Freshwater > Creek >... | reverse complement strand
GCGGCTGAAGCGGCTGGTTTGCCCAGAATCTCCGACATAAAGTTTTCCGGAATCGGCGATGAGGGCGATCGCAGCGGGTATATGGCTTTCGCCGAGAAGTTGAAGATCGGTGGCGTGGAGTTCAACAACTGTCCGATCGAGGTCACCGAGCGAAAGTTCCTGACCGACGAAGACGGACTGATTGGCGCCAATGTTCTGTCTCACTTCCTGGTGAGCATCGATTTTCAGAAGATGGTGGTCAGTCTGGATCCGCTGCCCAAGCATGAAAAGGGGTCCAGTGATTCTTATTGGGAAGATCGGGAGACAGCGCCCGAGTTCAAGCAGTTCACTCCTTTTTTCCGGGTAGGCCACGATATCTTACTGTCCACCCGGGTAAATGACTCCAAGCCCGTGCTGTTTTTGGTGGATACCGGCTCTACCAGCACGCTGATCGACCCCGCGTTCGCGCGTGAATTTACCAAGGTTCATGGCGAAGACCTGGTCAAGATGAAGGGGCTCTCGGGCAAAGTGGACAAGGTGCAGAGCGCCGATGCCGTCAAACTGGAGTTCGGCCACTATCGCCAGCCTTACCGCGACGTGCTCGCGATCCCGCTGAGAAAGGTCAACCGCGACAACCCGCAGATGACCGGCATTCTGGGCGTTCCCACGCTGGTGCAATTCCGCATGCAGATCGACTACCGGGATGGGCTGGTCAATCTGGAGTACATTGGGCCCAAGTGGTGATGGGTGTTTGGGCAGGCGCACGGCTCGGAGGATTTATGCCAGCGGAAATATCTTCTCAGATCGAGACGAACGCCTTCACTGCGGATGAGGTGGAGGGGTTTCACGAGTGACGGCAAAGTCCGGCGAGCTGGGCAAAAGCGATACATCGCGTTAGCGAAACGCTGGACGGCCGCTTGGCATGCGGGGTATTTCGGCGATTACCCGGAGCTCAAGTGAGAGTGATCACCGCCCGGGATACGGATGCAAGTGAACTCGGCTTTTTCGGCGCAAGTAGGTGGAATCGCGGCGGGGAAGTCGGTCGGGTACCAAACACAGCTTCGGATGTGGATTGCCGAGGGGATCCGGCGCGAAGCGAGCGTGGGGAGAAGTCACCCGAGGCATCATGGAGTCCGAGCCGGCGTCGAGTGTGCCGTGGGGGCGTTCATTCGTGCAGGCTGTCCACTTCGGCGATTCGCCCGTTTTACGGACCAGTGGAGTGCATTCTTGAAGGCTCATGGGTATTTTGACAGAACTGCTTAAGGAACCTCTGTCGAGCCAGCCGCTCGGCTTGCTGCATTGAGTCGATAATGCGCTTCTGAGGCTCATGATGTCGGTCTTTTTCCGAATACCCGGTAGCCGGACCTGCTTATTTCAACATATCTCGCGCATGAAAGACGGATCGAGTACAAGGACGCCGCGCTCTTACGCATCCGGTACAACTGGACTACCGAGAGCCGCCAAAGACGCTCGTAGCGGCTGTCGTGAAACTCGTGCCAGGCCCGCTGCAGAATTTTCTGCGTGGCCGGACCGCTTAAGGTTTCGTGCGCTTCGTCCACCTGCGCCAGCAATTCAATATCGGCGCTCGCCTAGCGGGGAAAGCGACGCTGCCGGTAGACTCGCACCTTCAGTTCGCCGCAGTTCTGGTAGCAGCCCTGTGTGCGGCTCAAGCCGGTCATCGTAGCCAGGTAGCGCCGGACCAGCCCTTCGTTTGAGCTCACTATAGTTTTTCTGGCGCAAAGTTCTCTCTACCCACCCGTACACCTCCTGCCGGGTTCTCGTCCGGAAGGACACCTCTGGGCTGCCGTTCAGAGACGCCCGGACCTGATCCAGATTCAGCTTTTCGTTGTCTTCCATGCGGATGATCAATACCCAGCCTGCGGAATCCTCCGTTCAGCCCCATCTTGTGTGAGAATCCCATCCCTCCTTCAGCCACATCCTGCATGAGACAAGACTTCAAATTGACACGCGTGCAACGTTCGGATATTATCTCTTGAACGTTATGCAACAGTTATTGCGCTACCTGTTGGTCTTCGCCGCGGCCGGTTACATGCTCGGGGACACCGAGACGCTCACCCTCACGCCGGCCAACGTAGAGGCCTTCCTCGACGGTCTGGTGCCGCTACAGCTCCAACGCGAGGATGTCGCCGGCGCCGTCATCGCGATCGTCAAGGACGACCAGGTGCTGTTTGCCAAGGGCTATGGCTATGCAGACGTAGCCTCCAAGAAGCCGGTCACGCCCGAGGGAACGCTGTTCCGGCCAGGCTCCATATCCAAGCTCTTCACCTGGACCTCAGTGATGCAGCAGGTCGAGCAAGGCAAGCTCGATCTCGATCGCGACGTCAACGATTACATTGACTTCAAGATCCCGCCCTACCAGGGCAAGCCCATCACTCTCCGGAATATCATGACGCATACGGCGGGCTTTGAAGAGGCCATCAAAGAGTTATTTGTTCCTAACGCTCAGCTCTTGACGCCGCTCTCGGAATACTTGCCGACGCATCTGCCGCAGCGTGTATACCCGCCCGGTGTGACGCCCGCGTACTCCAATTACGCAACTTCGGTGGCTGGCTACATTGTCCAGCGCGTCTCCGGCGTTCCATTTATTGAGTACACCGACCGGTTCATCTTTCAGCCGCTTCAGATGACGCACTCCACCTTCGCGCAACCGCTGCCGGCTAACCTGCAGCCGCTGATGTCTACCGGCTATGCGAAGGCGTCCTTGCCCGCCAAGAGTTATGAATTCGTCGAAGCGTTCCCCGCCGGGAGCACCGCCGTCTCGGCGATCGACATGACGCACTTCATGATGGCTCACCTGCGCGATGGCGAATATCAAGGCGCCCGCATTTTGAAGCCGGAAACCGCTCGCCTTATGCACACCCGCCAGTTCGCGGTAAACCCCGCGTTGAACGGCATGGCGCTGGGCTTTTATGAGGAAACCCGTAATGGGCATCGCATTATAGGCCACGGCGGCGATACTTCCTACTTCCATAGCGACTTGCACTTGATGGCCGACACCGGTTTGGGCTTCTTCATCAGCTACAACAGCGCCGGCAAAGGTGAGATCGATGCTCGAGGCGCGGTATGGCATGCGTTCCTCGACCGCTTTTTTCCGTACACCGTCCCCAACACGCCGGCACTCGCAACGGCAAAGCAGGACTTCGCCGCCGTTGCCGGTTCCTACACCAACAGCCGCCGGCCCGAAACCAATTTGCTGAGCATTGTGGGTCTGCTCTCCACTTTCAATCTCGCTTCCGACAAAGATGGCAATCTGACTATCCCGGCCTTCCGGTCCTTGAACGGACAGCCCAAAAAGTGGCGCGAGATCTCCCCGAACGTTTGGCGTGAAGCCGATGGCCAAGATCTGGTCACGTTTCAGAAGGACGCAACGGGGCGCATGACGGTCGGCCTCGAGTACCCGTTCATGGTGCTGCAGAAAACCGATCTATTGCGCAATGGAACCTTCAACAAGGCGATCGGAATCGGGAGCCTCGCCATCCTGGTCCTGATCCTGGTGCTGTGGCCCGTAGCCGCGCTGGTGCGTTGGCACTACGGCTACCGGCGCGAGTTGGACCCCGGCCGCCGCCGGCTCCTGATCGCCACACGCGTCTTTGCCATCTTCAACCTGGCCGCCGTCGGAGTCCTGCTATACCTCGCCAGCAAGCTAGGCGATCCGGGCGCTTACAATTCCAGTCTCGATCTGAGCATGCGCTTCATGCAATTCTGTCTCCTGTTGGGAATTGCCGGCGCTCTGATTGCGCTGCTCAGCGCCGCCCGAGCCCTCAGCGCCAAAGATTGGTGGTTCGCCAAGTGCGAAGAGGCGATCCTGGCTGCCGCCTGCATCGCCTTTTCCTGGTTCGCTATCCACTGGCACCTGCTGCACGCCAGCCTGATGTTCTAGGAGCGCTAAGAGCCCTTGCTATACCAGCGGGAGCCCTTGGTGTACTCTTCTTCGTAGTGCTTCAGCCGCTCCAGCGTGCGCTTCGGATGCAAGTGCGCCGACGCCGATACGATGGCATTCATCGCCGCCATCGGGGCTACATAGGAGCCCGTGTAGAGCGGCGACGCGATCGGCGCGAGCATAAAAGCATCGCAGCTCTGGGCCAGTGGGCTGCTGTCGCTGTCAGTGATTCCAAATGTGTACGCGCCCAACTTGCGAGCCCGCTGGGTGCTCTCCACGGTGTCGCGCAGGCAGCGGCCAAAGCTAATGGCGATCACCGTGTCCTTGGGGCCTAGTAGTCCCACGCTGTGCCAAAGGTTTCCGGTGCTTCCTACCGGCGATTCCGCGTCGAAGCCCTGCACCCGCAACATATACGCCATGGCGCCTGCCAGGAACGACGCCAGGTCGACCGCGATTACCACAATCCGGCGGGCAGTCGTGATGCGCCGCGCCAATTCCAGCAACTGCGTGGCGTCCATGGTCGCCAGGAACTGGTTGAGGTTCTGCGCGTCCTTTTCTATATTCGCGCGGATACGGTCTTGAGTGGGCCGTTTCTCGCGGGTGGCCGCCTGCATGGCGTGAAACGGCGTGATCCGCTTAACAAAATGGCGCCGCAGGTCCGCGCAAAAGTCCGCGAACCTTTCATACCCCAAGAGCTGGATGGTGCGCACGATGGTCGCCGCGTTCACCCCGTGTTTCTTGGCCAAATCCCGCGAGGAGAGAAAGTAGTTTTCTTCCGGGGTTTCCAGAATCGCCCGCAGCAGCTTCCGCCGCCCGGGACTTAAATAGGATTGGTGATCGGCGTAACGGGCTTCCAATTCCGTCAGACCGGCCAGAGAATCAATGTGGCTGTTTGCGCCAGTCATGTCGGCAAAACCCCGAGGACACAATCAACCGCCCCAGATAACCCCGAGTACCCGTTCGAAGTTTTTCCCCAGGATTCCTTCGATCTCTCCGTTGCTATAGCCTCGTTTGCAGAGCGCCTCCACCAGATCGAACATACGCTTGGGATGATCGAGACCTTCGATGTCGATGCGCTCCCGGAAGCCGTAAGTACCTTTGTAGTTAGCACGCAGCGCATCGCCTTCTTTCTTGGAAAGGGCATCGTAGCCCCACAAGTCTGAATCGCTGCCAATGCCCAGGTGCTCGGCCCCCACCAGATTGCGAACATGATCGAAGTGGGCGATGACATCGTCGATGGTGGTTGGCTCAGTCGCTTTCACAAACATGCGCACACCGGTGATACCCATTACGCCGCCCTGCGCAGCTAGCTTCTTGATGGCCTCGTCGGACTTGCAGCGCGGGTGTCCGTTGGCCAGAGCCCGGCAGTTGGAGTGAGTGATGAGTACCGGCTTCTTCGAAACCTCGAAGGCATCGAGCGTGGTATTGTCGCCGCAATGCGAGACATCGACGGCCATCCCCGCCGAATTCATCTTGCCCACCACGGCCACGCCCGCATCGCTCAGCCCATCGTCGCGCCGCTCGGTGGAGCCATTGCCCAGCAGGTTGCGCGCATTGTAGGTTAGCTGCGACACCCGCTGGCCGAGGCCGTAGAACATGTCTACATCGTCCAGTTTCCGGAAGTGGTCGGAATCCTGAACGCCGATGATGATCCCGATCCGGCCTGCCTCTTTGGCCTGGCGGAAGTCGGAAGCTTTTTCGATTCGCTGGAACGTTTCCCGGTGGTGAGCGAGGAAATTATCGTGCCCGGCTACATAGTTGAGTACGTCGACAAATGCGTCGGGGCCGCCAATTCCGACCGACGAATGGAAGGCCGTAATTCCTGAACCGCGAAACTGGGCCAGATCCGCCGCCGTAAACGTTTCCGGATGTATCATCCACCTCATCAGCCGCTCGTTGGAAATGGCTAGTGGACCGAGCATATCGATCACCACCGACCGCTGCATCAGCTCGATGGTGCGCGCCGAATACTCGCCCTTGGATCCCGCAAAGAGACTATAGCGGCCACGGTTGATGAAGGGAGCGGCCAGAACGGCCGCCCCCGCTTTTGCAAAACTTCGTCGATTCATTAGAACTCCAAGCGTAACCCGGCTTGCCCTTCACGGCCGGGCAGAATCTGGAGCGGCGTTCCAAACGGGACCAGTTGATTCTGATTCTGTTGGACGGCTGCCGTATTGGCCGAATTGAACAGATTGAAGATCTCGAACAACGCCTGGACCCTGATGCGTTCCTTAAACACAAACCGCTTGGAAAACCTTACGTCCATGTTGCTGTAGTGAGGGGAAGTGTACACGTTGCGTCCTGGCCCGCCCACAATGTCGTAGCCGGTGAAATTGCCGTTGCCGTCCACGTCTTTGGGCTGGAGAGCCAACCGCGAATACGGGAAGCCGCTTTGCACCCGGAAGATTCCACTGATCTCGAACTTAGACGGCAGGGTCACCAGCCCATTCACCTGGAACGTATGTTTCAGCGCCAGATCGGACCGTCCGGTATCCAGCGTAGCTCCGTTGTAGTTGACACCAGCTTTGGGAACCGGGTTGCCCACTGATGAGATGAACGGTCCATTGGCGTTGGTCTGGCCCGTTTTCGAATCCGTGACCAGTGGCACCACCCCATTGAAGCTGTCCGACGGCAGACAAATTTGGCTCTGGGCGCTGTAGAGGCTTGGGCACAGGGCATCGTCGTTGGCGTTCGAGTAGCTGTAAAAGGCGCCAAATTGGAAGTGCTGGCTGAAGCGCTTGTTCAGGCTGACGGTGAACCCGTCATAGGTTCCCGAGTACCAGGGGCCGAAGTCATAGGCGGGTCCGGTGGTCACGGGCGCCGAAAATTGGCGAGAGTTGGCTAACCGCGAAACGAAGAGTAAGTTGACTTCGCGAACACCGAGAATGTTGTGCAAGTCGCGGTGATAATAGTCCACTGCGCCAATGAAGTCTTTCCACAGCTCGCGTTGAATACCGACGTTCAGCGAGTAGGTGTTGGGCGTCGCAAATCCAGGCGCTACTTGCACGGGTATCGGTTGCTGCGGCGTTCCGGCCGTAGACAGCAGACCGAAGGTGCCCCAGTACCAGAATCCGTTCGGCTTGCCGATGGCGCTCGCCGCCTGCGCCAGATATTGGTCCGGGGTCAAGCCGCTCAACTGTTGAACGTTCTGCTGGTTCACCACCGAGTTGGCGGGGATGGGGGCATGCCCTGAGGCGACGATGTTGTTGAGGTGATCGGCGCCATAGTAGGGCAGCCCGGCCGCATATGGGCAGGGTGAACCAGTGATCTGCTGGTCGGTAAACGCGCTGGTGAGGCAGATACTGTTAAGCGCCAGCGGCGCCAGCGTGGGCACTCCATAGAACAAGCGAGGGTAGCTTTGCGGTTGCACCACCCGGAGATCCGCGCCGCCAAAGCCGGGCACGTCGCGGGCGAGGCCTAAGCGGAACTGGTCGTAGAAGATGCCGAAGCTACCACGGACCACCGTCTTTGAGTCCAGCGCGTAGGCCGCTCCAATCCTAGGTTGGAAATTCGTCTTGTTGGCGAACTGCGAATCGTACTCCCAGCGGAGCCCTGCGTTGATCGTGAGCTTTTTCGTGATCTTCCAATCGTCCTGGATGAACAGGCCCGGATGGTGGTTCCGCAGCCGGATCTGGTTGGCGGCAGCAGTCGGGGCTCCGGCGGTGGCAAGCAGGAAATACCCTGAGTTGACCGGTCCATAAGTCAGGAAGTCGCTGACCGTGGCGAAGAGCTGCGAGGATTCAATGCTCAGTTCGCTGCCATCGACATTCGTGTACAGGTAATCCGTTCCGAACTTCAGCTCGTGGTTGCCCAGCAGTTTGTCTGCGCTTACGGAGAAGTTTCCATATCTTTGGTTCAGGTTGTAGGGTGTCACGCCGTTTCCATAAACGACTGCGCCGAGATTGCCGAACAAGGAGCCGGACGTGTATGAGTCGAAGATGTTGAAGCGCGTCGACGGCCCGGCATCGGGATGAGCCGGGGCATAGGCGAACGGTTCGCCGCGGTAAGCGCCGCGGATGGTCACGATCAACGGATTCGCTTGGTCCCCCACCAGCCAAGTATCCGCCGCGCCGAATAGCAGGTGCCTGCTGTTCATATCCTGCCGCGTGGAGGGGAGATTTGTTGCGGCGGAAAGCGGGAGAAAGTCGGAAACGTGGCTATTGGTATAGTTCATTTGTTGGAACAGACTGTGGCGTCCGAATTTCTCGTCCAGCTTGAAGAAATTCCGAGTCTCATGCGTTTCCTGCGGCTTGTCGAACTGCGTCTCGAAGGATCGAATCACCGCTGGGGTGGCGGCCGGGAAAGTGAAGTTCAAGCGCCGGCCTTCGGTGATGCGCTCGCTGGATCCATAGAAGAAGACCTTATCTTTCACGATGGGACCGCCCAGCCCTAAGCCGTAGTCCCAGCGATGCAGAAACGGCGCCGAAGTGCCAGGAAGGTCGGAGGTGTCCAGTCCGTTGTTGCGGTGGAACAAGGAGGCGATCCCGTGGAAATCATTGCCGCCGCTCTTTGTGATGACGTTGACGATTGCGCCCGTCGCCATCCCGAACTCCGCCTTGTACCCAGTCGTGATGACCTGGAATTCGGCAATGGTTTCCTGCGTGAACTGTACAGCGGGCCCGCCGCTGACCGTGTCTTTGTTGGGCAGGCCATCGATCAGGAAGTTGCTGTTCCCGCCGCGTTCGCCGAGAGACGGAGTGGCCTGGTCACTTCCTTGGTCGGCTTGGTGGTTCACGGTCACGCCGGGCACCAGTTGCAACAGATCGAGATAGTTGCGGCCGTTCACGGGAAGCTGCGTGATCTGTTCCGGGGTGATCAGAGAGTTCACCGAAGAGGTGGAAGCTTCCAGTTGGGCAACCGCCCCCTGCACCGTCACCTTGTCCTGGACCGTACCCAATTGCAACCCAACATCGAAGGTCAGGGCTTGGTTGAGCGTCACATTCAAGTCCTCATACACTGCGACCGCAAAGCCTTCCTTGGTGACGTCAAGGCGATAGACGCCCGCGGGCACCGCCACCAGACGGTAAGCTCCCCGCGCATCGCTCGTGGTTTTCTGATCGAACCCGCTCGAGCTGGTGATGTGCAGAGCCGCTCCTTGCACCGTTGCGCCTTGTGGATCTTTGACCAGTCCTTCAATGGAAGACGTGGTCTGAGCGAAGAGCGATGCTGTTGCCAGTAGCACCACAGAGGGGACGTACATCCGCACCATTTGGGCTCCTTGAGACGTGCAACTAATGTTGCACGAGATTTGGAACAGAATAACGGATTGTTGCAGCAGTGTCAAATTGAGGGCACAGACAGGCACAGACAGGGACAGACTGGGTGCGTGCGGTGGACATGGTTCGGCAGGGGCACATTTCTGGGCTGGATCTCCCTACTCGCCGTCTCGCGATTCGCCGGGGCGGCGGAGCCGGTGGCCCGGGGAATCGGAGCATCAAGAGGCGTAGCTGTGGGTCGCGCCACGCTTGACTTCGCAGCCGCTGACCGCTTGGCACTCAGGGACGCTGTCATTCTGCTGCGTCCCGATACGAGCACTGCCGACATTGCGGAATGACGGCCCATGCGAAAACACTCGCGCTTGCCGAGGTTGATCTTAACCTTAGGCCCTCCCAGGATCGTGTCTGGCAGTGGCGTGCCGTCATTCAGAAGAACCCGGACGCCTGCTACGACAGTCTTTCCCGGCAGAGCCTCGTCTCCGCCACCGAGAACGACATCCTCGATCTTGATTCCTTTTGTCATGTATCCCGGACCTGGTCGATGCCTGTCGGGAAAGCCCGCTCGATGATCATTACATTGAGCGAATGATGGATTGATCGCGACCGAATACGCGTCTGTTAGCCTTCCGATCTGACGGTCGGCGCTCCCGAAATAATCCCATGCGGACGCATGCCGGACAAGTGGCTCCAAACGGTCGTGCTGTATCGGGAACACTCCGGCGCCGCAGGTACGGGAGTCTGTTCAGGCTTCGGAATAGCGGGCATGGTCGAGATCGGAAATCAGGCCAGGCTGTGTTGGGCGCCATCCCAGCCGCTGCTGGGTTTGCGCGCTGGAAGCCGGAGAGTCGAAAGCCAGGAAGAACGCGAGCCAGCCAAAATGGCCGGCTGCCTCCTCGGGGGACTTGGTGACGACCGGCACTTTCAGGCCCCGGCCGATTGCGTCAGCGATCTCTCTCATCGACACGCCCTCTTCGGCGACCGCGTGATACCGGGCTCCCGCGTCACCCTTTTCCAGTACCAGCCTGTAGAGGCGGGCAGTATCGAGAACGTGCACCGCGGGCCAGCGATTGAGCCCGTCGCCGACAAACGCCGAGACACCTTTCTCGCGGGCGATCGCGATCGCGTAGGTGACGAAGCCTTGCTTGACCCGGTCGTGGACCTGCGGGAGGCGGACCACCGACGTGCGCACGCCCCGGGCCGACACCGCAGACGCCGCCTCTTCCGAAGCGCTGCGCGGGATGGCGGAACTGGGAGCGGGCGCATCTTCTTCGGTCGCGAGGCGGCCCGGCGTGACGGCCATCCCGGTCCCAGAGGTGACGATCAAAGGGCGATCAGAGCCAACGAGCGCGGAACCGAGAGCCTCGATGGCGTGCCGGTCTGCCTCACAGTTCGCCGCGTACTTCGAGAAGTCGTGGTTAAAGCCAGTGTGAATCACGCCGTCCGAGGCGGCTGCTCCGCTGCGCAAGCTTTCCAGGTCTTCCAGATCCCCTCGATGCACCTGGGCGCCGGCGTCTATCAGAGACTTGGCGCCCGCATCGGAGCGAGCCAGACCGAGCACCTGATGGCCCGCGTTGATTAGTTCTTGAATAATGGCAGTACCGATAAAGCCGGTAGCACCGGTAAGAAAGACACGCATTACGATTTCTCCTTTACTTCGTCTCATGACCTTACCGCATTCGCGGACCGGGCCGGGGGCAGTTGGCCGCCAGGAAGCGGAACCCACTCTATCTTCTCAAGACGGTTAGCTTAGGCTGTTTTTAGCTGCCGCTTGCGCGGGCGGGCGGGAACGGGGGCACGGCAGGCTGCGGGCACGTTATCAGAGGCATGCTTCACCGCTCCGGGCATGTGCCGTTGGGAGGTAGATATAGGCATGTCCTTTGCGTTTTCTTAAACCTTCCCAGCATCCGAGGGTGGTTTTCCCGGGCTGATGGCACACCTACGCCGGACGGAACTCCTACGATCTTTCGCGAACTCCCGGTTGACTGCTTCCTTCAGCCCGGACGCATCGAGGAGATCTTTGAGATTGTGCGTAAAAACATTATTTGCAAGGTTGAGGTCTGGGAATTCGTACTGACGAGTTCGCGCCGCGATCACCGCTTTCAGCGCGCACTCCACCGTACGATGGAAGTATTATTGCGCCGGCTACGACTGTTCGTTGTCGAGCAGAAGCTTTGCGTCTTCGGAATAATTGCGCAGTTCAGGCTGGCGCAATTCACCCGAATCATAGTTGCCACAACCCGTGATCCACATTTCCCTGGATGTAGATCGCGAACCTACCCTTTCCTGGAATCTCCAGCGGGGGGTGCGCAACCACAGCGCCCTGCTTTGATGCCGCATCCAGCGCTGCTTCGATGTCGCCAACGAGCCAGTACGGTCGAACGACGGGCTCCTCCGTATCCCGCAAGGGACCGCGCACGCCAATGCTGCCCCCATCCGGCAGCGGAGCCGTCCGCGCGCCTCCAAGACGCGGATCAGGTGATCCAAACTTGATGCCGTGTGCAGCCTCATAGGCCGCACACACGGCATCTGCATCCGAAGCGACAATCTCTAGGTAGTGAACCTTCATCCCAAACTTTCTCGTGTTTCCAGCCTAACTTACGTTTAGGCCGACCTGGATAAAACCGGTCCCGTTCGGCCTAACATATCACGCGTAAGAAGGCCGCCCGCAGCGGGTCGTCCGGTGTGGCAGCCGGGAGGGAAACTGCGGCACTCGGACGTAGTCTTCTATTCCCTTTGCGCCACGCCCCGACAAGTGAACTGCGCGTGTAGGCGCGCCCTGGGGATCGCGGGCGGATCAGGCACCATCGGGAAATTGAAGCCGGGCGCAAATCCCCTAGTAACCGGCCTGAGACGCTGGCACGCCCAATCTTTTCCGTGCTTGGCCGCACCGAGATATCTTTTCTAGCCAGTTGGTTTACTCCAGTGGGGCGATCAGCCTCTGCTTTAAGCCGAGCCTCCGAGCCGAGCGAACAGAACGGCTTAAGGAACCGCTCGGTCGCGGAGCCTCTTTTTGATCTCTATGAGAATGTAGACAGCCCAACCAGCACCGGGAACCAGTATCAACAGGGCCGCCGTTCCGAATACCAACAACACCGCGCGAGCCACATCCAGATCCTCATGTGTCACCGCACCGCCTCCTCGACTAGGAAGCGCAAATCCGCCGTTGGCTCCGCCACTTTGCGGCGCACAGTTTCCTGGTAACGGAGTCGGGTAAATTAGGCGGAACCGGCTTCCAACTTTTGCTCGAGGTAGCAGCGTAGGAAATATCCGTCGGTCATGCCGGCGATGTAGTCGCACACGACGCGGTGGAGCGGCGTTTTGGCGGCCGATTGTCGAAAGGACTCCGGAAGCCGGTCCGGATGGAGAACAAAGTGTTCGAACAGGCGCGCGATCTTTGCAGTGGAGCGCTTGCGCTCGCGGTGCAGGCGGGAGGAATTGTACACGCACGCGGATAGAAACGATTTCAATTGGCGCGCCAACAAGGCTGTGTCGGGCGTAAAGCAGGCCAGCCGTTTTGGGAAGGCGCGGACATCGTCCACTGTCTCGACCCGGGCTTCGCTGGCAGCAGCCGCGGTCCCATTGATCAATCCCGTGACCAAACTGTCCATCAGAGCCCGTTGGATCTCGTGGAATTGAACTTTCTCCGGAGCGCCCGGAAACTGGTTGGCTACTTCCTCGTGGAGCTGCGCAAAGGCGGGCACCTTTTCGGCGACTTCGTCCATGGAAAAGAATCCGGCCGAGAAAGTATCGTCGAGGTCAGCGGTATTGTAGGCAATCTCGTCGGCCAAGTCGATCAACTGGGCTTCCAGCGGCGGCCGCAAGCCCGGCAGGTACTCGTCCATCAGGGGTTCTTCGCCGGGTTCAAAATCGTGCGAGTGTTTCACGATGCCTTCGCGAACTTCAAACGTGAGGTTCAGGCCGGGGAAACGCGCATAACGATCCTCAAAGGACTCCACAATCCGCAGAGCATGCAGGTTGTGGTCGAACCGGTCGCCAAAGCGCTTCATCTGACGATTCAGTTCTTCTTCACCGGCGTGCGCAAATGGCGGGTGTCCGATGTCATGCGCGAGCGCCAGCGCCTCGGTCAGGTCCTCGTCGAGAGAGAGAACGGATGCAACGGTGCGAGCAAACTGGGCGACCTCTATGGTGTGGGTCAGGCGGTTGCGAAAGTGATCGGAATCGCCGGCAGGGAAAACCTGAGTCTTGTCCTCCAGACGCCGAAAGGCACGCGCCAGGACAATGCGATCCCGGTCGAGCTGATAATCGTTGCGGAAGGGATGGGGGAGTTCCGGATAACGGCGGCCACGGGTCCGGGCCACATCCTGACGTAACCGGCCGAGACCGCTCACTTCTTGTTGGTCATGATACCGAGCGCGTTGATTGCCGCGCGACTGAGGTTCGGGCGGTCGCTGCTGCGAAAAGGCTCTAAGAGTTTGCGGGCTTCACCCGGTTTGGTATCTTCCAGAATGTGAGCGAGGGTGAACGTCGCCTGCTCTTTGGACACAACCACGGTGGGATGATCCAGCAAATCGCGAGCGACTTTTTCCGCTTCTGCCGGTTTGCCTTCAGCGGCATAAACCTGGGCTAACGCCAGTTTGGCGAGCGAGGCGGGGTTCGTGCCGCCCGAATCCGCTACATGCTTTAGCCGTTTCTCAGCGTCAGTCAGATTTCCATCGTTCGCGGACATCGTTCCGAGCATGTAATCGGCCAAGTCGCCTTCTTCGGAACCGCTGTACTTCGAAGCTACATCGGTCAGGGCCTTGGTTGAGGCTTGCTTGCGGGCGGCCTCGGTCGGGAACGCGAGGGTATATTCGTTTTGTTGCGGACCCACCTGGGCGTTCACAATCTGCAGGGCGCCAGAGAGCGCCTCTTGCCGTTCGGCCCTGGTGTGCTGGCGGTAAAAATACACGCCGAGCACAATCGCCACGACCACGGCGGCGATCACGCCATACAGCCCCATTTGTTTGCGATGGCCGGAGACGAACTCGACGCCATGCTGCACTTCTAAAGCGAAGTGGTCGCTCTTTAACTCTTTTCGGGTAAGCCTATCCACTCGAGGAACCTCTTGACGGGAAAATTAAAGGTTAGCACATTACTGCAAGGCTGGTTTGTGCAGAATACGCGGCAGTCCGTGTTTGAAACTCGAGCTGCGGCGGCGGCGTGCTTTTGGAGTGCGCGTACCGATCGGCTGTCCCAGCGTTCTTGATCCGGCTCTCAACCGCTCTCAACCCGCCTTGAGAGGAATCCCTGCCAATTCCGACTAAATTGGCGATGAGACTCTCGACACACTTGCATTGCTCGAAATGCGGATCGGGAAATCTGCGGCGCTCACACCAGACCCGATTTAAGGACTACATTTTGCGAATGCTTTCTTTGCACCCGTTCCGGTGCCGCAGTTGCAACCGGAGGGTTTATTTGCGTGGCAGGGTGCCGGCGCAGGAAGCGGCGTCAGCCTGACAGGCTAACGGCGAGACGTGAGATCGCGCTGGATGGCGTATTTGACCAGGCGCGCCAGATCGTGGATATCCAGCTTGCGCATCAGGTTGGAGCGGTAGGTGTCCACCGTTTTCGGGCTGAGTTGAAGCCTGGCCGCGATTTCTTTGGCCCGTACTCCCTCCACCATGAGGCTGAAGACCTGAAATTCCCGCGGGCTCAAGGTCTCAAAGGCGTCTTGCGGCTCGGCTACGTCCGCCAGTGGTTCCACCGCCAAGGATGCCGGCACGTAAGGACGGTTGCTGCTGAGCACTTGCTCCAGTGCATCCAGGATCTCGCTGGAGGGTGCTGTTTTGGGCAGAAAAGCGCTGGCGCCGGCGCGCAGCGCATCCAGAGCCGACTTGCGGTCACACCGTGTGGAGAGAATAATGATTTTTGCGCGCAAGTCCTGTTCTTGCACTTGGCGAGCCAGATCGAGGCAGAAAAGCTTGGGCAGTTGAAAATCCAGGATCGCGGCGGCCGGGCGCAACTCCAGAACGGACTGCATCGCCTGCTCCCCGTCGGCGCACAGCGCCACCACCGAATACTTGCCCGTGGCGTGCAAAATCGCGGACAGTCCTTCGCGCACGAGGGCAAGCTCATCCGCGATGACGACGCTTGCCCTGCTATTGCCGTTGCCGTTGTGATGCAAAACCGTAAGCCTCGACTACTTACAACCCGGCTACCCGGCCTGGAGTTTCGGAAAGCTGGTGGAATTTATTTTTCGTCAAGTTCCGGTAGTACCGCCGGCGCGTCAGGCGTAGCTGCGCACCGCCGCAGCCTCGTCGTCGAATACTTCAAACACCGTATACAGCTTGGTAATCTGCAGCAGGTCCTTGACCCGTTTGCTCAACCCAAGCAGTTTTAGCTGTCCGCCATGGTTGGTCACCGTGGTGAAGCCCGAGACCAGCTCTCCGATTCCCGAGCTGTCGATGTAGGACACTTCGCTCAGATTCATGAGGATCTTTTTGTCCCCCTTGGCGGCCAGATCCCGGATCTCATCCCGCAGCGTGCTCGCTCCGTCGCCGAGCGTGATCCGGCCCGCCGCATCAATCACCGTCACGTCGCCCACTTGCCTGATATTCAGTTTTACGCTCACGTTTGTCACGTCTCCTAATCGTTGTTGTGCCTGCTATCGCCTCTTAAACATCTTGCACCAGGTACTTTACCATTCGCACTTCCGTGCCCGAGGGCTGGCGCGGGCGAACTTCCAAATCGTCCATAAAAGCACGGATCAACAAAAGACCCCGCCCCGACTGATTGAGCAGGTTCTCCTCCGCCAGCGGATCCGGCAACTTAGTTAGATCGAACCCATCGCCTTCGTCGCCCACCACAATAGTGATTCGGTCGTTACTCTTTAGCACGGCCAGGTGGACTTTCTTGCGGTGATTGTAGCGGTTCCCATGCACCACCGCGTTCACCATGCATTCCCGCACCGCCATGCCGATCGGGTGCAGATCGTCTTCGGCGAACCCGATCTCTCCCGCCACGCGGAGCACGGCTTCTTCGGCTGCATCCACGCTGTCCAAAGTGGAATCCATCAGTGTATCGACACTCTGAATGCCTTCACCTTGGTACTCGGTCATAGTGGTTCATCGCCGATGGCCCGCTCGGAAGCCAAGTCGCTTGCTTACCCTAGAATACTCAGACTATCAAAGTCAAGGAGCCAGTAGAGTTTTTGGTGGGAGTTCATCCCCGGGGGATGCTGCGTGCTTGGTTGATTAAGAGCC
>Ga0075017_100001085_pt1 | contig 16311 bp, 12 predicted proteins | sample AleBraG_ABR_2012_FD_71475 | JGI IMG/M metagenome (GOLD analysis project Ga0075017, IMG submission 71475) | Freshwater sediment microbial communities in response to fracking from Pennsylvania, USA - Alex Branch Run_MetaG_ABR_2012 | ecosystem: Environmental > Aquatic > Freshwater > Creek >... | reverse complement strand
GTCAGCTATGAGACCGCACTTGCGTACATCGAATCCGGGGACTGGCTGAACGCGACGGAAAACCTGAAGACCGCGCTGAGCGTCAACGGGATACCGCGCAGGTACGCGCGAACGTACGGCATGTGGTTCATCACGTACATCCCGTATTATTATCTCGGCGTGGCGTACTATAACCAGGGGATGTGGCAGCTCGCGGTGAACTATTTTGAAACCGCCGAGCGCCTCGGCGAGGTGACGGATCTCGAGCCGGAGGCCTCCACGCTCAGGTCGGACCTGGAGGATGCGCGCAGAAAAAGCGTAGGGGGGAAGAAAGGGGTTTCCGAGGAGCTCAAGGCGGGCGTGAGCAGCAGGATTGCGGATGCGGTCCGTCTCTTCAACGGCGAAGAGTACGCGAAGGCGGAAGCCGTCTTCCGCTCCGTCCTCGTCATCGATCCGTATAATTCCGTCGCGCGGAATTACCTCGCCAGAATTGCGAACCGGTCCGGAAACGGCGCGCAGGAGCCGCCTCCTCCGCGGGCGTTCTCCGACGGCGTCCTTGAGCTTCTGAAAGGAAGGCACGAAAACGCGATCCGGCTCCTGAAGAGTGCGGCCCCGGAAATGGAACAGGACGCCGGCCTCCACGCATATCTCGGGGTGGCGTACTGCCTCCGCCACCGCGCGGCGGGGAAGAAGGAGAAGGAATCGCTCCGGAGCGCGCAGACGGAATTCCGGCGCGCGCTCGAGATCGACCCGTCGTACACGCTCGATGGAACGCTGTTTTCAAAGGATGTGCTCGACATCTTCCAGGGCGTACGGAGAAAATGAAACGATCACTTCTCCTCATCCTCTTCCTCCTCCTTCCGTTCGGCTTCGGTCTGGCCCAGTGGTACGTCAACTATGACGACGGACGGAAGGAGGCGATGGAGAAAGGGGGAGACCTGCAGAAGGCCGTGAGCCTTCTCACCGATGCGATCAGCGATGAATCGGATTCGAAGGCCCTCAAACGGACGACAAGTCTTCAGTTCATCGATTATTTTCCATACCTCTACAGAGGGATCGCATACTACAAGCTCGGGGACCTCGCGAAAGCACGTGCGGACCTTGAGAAGGAAAAGAACGACGGCGCGATCAACGATGCGGAGAAGGATAAAGGAGCTCCCGCCCTCCTGACGGAATACCTGGGACTCCTCCAGAAGCCGGCTCCCCAGACTGCACAGCAGAAAACTCCTCCTGTCGTCCAGGAGAAGTCTCCCCAGCTCGCCGAACAGAAGCAGCCCGGGAAGGCCGTGGTGACCGTGCCGCCCCCCCCGGGGAACAAACGCGACGATCAGGCTTCTGCGAAAACGAACAAAGGGACGTCCGGCAAAACGATCGCGGCGCTGACCCCGCCGAAGGAAAATCCTCCCTCCCCGCGCGAGACTGCAAAGGAACCGGCCCCGCTTACCGTCGACACGGCGGGGTCCGCGCAGTTTCATGATGCGGTGGCTCTCCTGAACGCCGGGAAAATCGGGGAGGCGAAGTCGGCCTTCCTGCGCGTTCGTGCCGTCGCTCCCGGGTATCCTGATCTGGCGGCGAACCTCGGGGCGATCGCCGCCATCGAGGAGAAAACGCACACGGGGATCTCGGCCTTTCTCCGGGGCGAGTACTCCGAAGCGATCGAGAATCTCGGTTCGACGTCGAAGCACGGGACCGACAATCCTCACGTGTATGCGTTCCTTGCGTGTTCCTACGCCGCGGAATATCTTCTCGCAGGAGGGGAAAACGGGACGCTCAAGAAGGAAGCCGTGGAGGCGTTCGGCAGGTTGAAAGGGATCGATCCCCGCTACGAGCTTGACGCTCAGCTTGTCTCCCCCGGTATCATCGCCCTCCTTAAAGGAGAGTAACCCGTCATATGCGTCGCCCGGAGGGTACACCCTGTGGGATGCCGCGGTGGTACTCCGTCCGGACGTTGGGTCGCCCGGATGGGCGAAGTTTCAGTCGATCGGCAGGTTCATCGGGGAAGGAGAGAGCGCGGCCGGGAACGCTATGCGCGGGATTCGGAATCTCTGGTGCAGGGCGGCATTCAGAAACCGGAATGGGGTCCGTTCACTCCGAACCGCGTTTCCATCCGGTAATAATCGAGAGGAAGTTGGACCACCCGGCGATGACGACCATGACGAGATGCCCGCCGAGGAACAGGACGAGAGCCCCCATGAAGAGGAAGTGCCAGATACGCGCGGTGTCGTACCCGCCGAACAGCCGTGCTACCGCGCCGAACTGGACGGGCCAGTAGATTGACATTCCCGTGAGGATGGATCCGAGCGCGACCGCGGGAATGGAGGTGTAGGCGAGTTTCTGGAGCGGGTTGTATTTCCCTGCGGGGGGGTGCTCTCTCCGGATCCGGAGGTAATACAGGATCATCGGGAGCACACCCGGCGCGTCGTTTCTGCGGAACAGGGTCGTCCTGCGGCCGTGCCTGCTCAGGATATTGTATGCGAGCCACACCGTCCCGTTCACCGCAAAGAGCCACATGCCGAAGAAGTGCCACATGCGCGCCCCCGCAAGCCAGCCCCCCAGGGTCAGGGCGCCGGGGATGGAGAACCCCCAGAGGGGCGACGCGTTGTAGATCCTCAGCCCGCTCGTGATCATGATCCCCAGCGCGATGGCATTGACCCAGTGGGTTGCGCGTATGACGAACGGATGCTGGTATTCCTTTTTCACGGTCTTCATCAGATCCCCGCGAACCAGTCGTACCCCTGGTCCTCCCAGTAGCCCCCGGTTTTCTCGTTCGTGACGACGAGCTTCGTAATCCACTTTGCGTTCTTGTACCCGAGCTTCGTCGGCATGACCACGCGCACGGGGGCGCCGTGGGCGAGCGTCAGCGGCTTGTCGTAGGCTTCGTAACAGAGGAGCGTTTGCGGATGGAGTGCGCTCGGCATGTCGTAGGTCGTCATGTAGTCGTCCGCGCACTCGATGTACACGTACTGGGCCCGGGTGTCCGCTCCGACCGTCCGCAGGAAATCCGAGAGGAGCGTTCCTCCCCAGCGGGGGACCATGCTCCATCCTTCGACGCAGCAGTGCCGTGTGTTCATGACGCGTTTGGGAAGGGACGCGATATTCGCCAGCGTGTATGTCCCGGGACGTGCCACGAGTCCCTCCACGGTCAGCGTCCAGGCCGCCGGATCGACGTCGGGGTAATCATCGTCCTTGCCGTTGATGCGGAATCCGGCTTCGGGCGTCACTTCCGCGTCGGCGTACTCCGTGCTGAGCCGTGAACCGTCGAAGACCTTCGACTGGAACCAGTCGTTGAATTTCTGGAAGGATCTGAGAAATGATTCGGTGCGCCCCTGCGGCGTCATGTCGCATCCGGCCAGGAGCAGAAGAGGCGAGAGCTTCAGCAGGCCCCTCCGCGTGATCGGGATTCCCGTTCTCTCTCCGGGGGCATTCCTGAATCCGCTCTCCTGGGACATACGCTCTCCTCCCTCCTGACGTCGCAAAGAACATGGGCGCCGGCCCGACCGCCCCTGTGTGCCGTGCTGTAACTGTAACAAGATTTCCCGGGTTTGTCAACCCCTTGCACTTTCTTGCTCATTCGCTCCAACCTCCGTACATTGAGCCCGTGAAATGAGCGTGTGATCGGAACGAAGCACGTCGGGAGGAGCACACCGTGGAAAAGTATCATTTCGGAGTGGTAGGCCTGGGCGTCATGGGGCAGAACCTTGCCCGCAACCTCGAGCGTAACGGCTATTCCGTCGTCGGCTACGACGCCGACCGGGGGAAAGTCGATGACTTTGCCCGGGTTATGGCCGGGAAGAAAGGGGCCCCGGCCCGTTCCGCGCCGGAGTTCCTTGCGGCGCTTGACTCCCCCCGGAGGATCCTCATTATGGTTCCGGCCGGCAGGGCGGTCGACGCGGTCATCAACGATCTCAAGCCGGGACTCTCCGCCGGGGATGTACTCATCGACGGCGGGAACACCTATTTTGCCGATACCGAGCGCCGGCTCAAATCCCTGGAGGGGACGGGGATACTGTTTGTGGGATCGGGCGTCAGCGGGGGGGAGGAAGGCGCGCTCCGCGGGCCCTCGATCATGCCGGGGGGAAATCCCGCGGCATGGCCCGTGGTGAAGCCCTCCCTCCAGGCGATCGCCGCGAAAACGGAAGACGGCGTCCCGTGCTGCGACTGGATCGGGAGCGGCGGGGCCGGGCATTTCGTGAAGATGGTGCACAACGGGATCGAATACGGCGACATGCAGATCATCTGCGAGGCGTATTTCCTGATGCACCGGCTCCTGGGGATGTCCCCCGGAGAGATGTCCGGCGTGTTTGCGGAATGGGACACCGGAGAGCTGAACAGCTACCTTATACAGATCACCGCCGATATACTCCGCAGCAAAGATCCGGAGACGGGAAAGCCGATGGTGGATGTGATACTCGATACCGCGGAGCAGAAGGGAACGGGGAAGTGGACGAGCCAGGTTGCGCTGGATCTCGGGATCCCGGTGATGACGATCGCGGACGCCGTGTTCGCGCGCATGCTGAGCGCGCAGAAGAAGGAGCGGGTCGCGGCTTCCGCCCTGCTGAAGGGCCCGCCGGAGACGTTCCGCGGCGCAAAGACGGAGTTTCTCGAGCTGATCCGGAAAGGGCTTCTCTGTTCCAAGATCTGCTCGTACGCGCAGGGTTTCCAGCTCCTGCGGGCCGCGGACACCGAATACGGCTGGGGTCTGAATTTCGGAAGGATCGCGCTCCTCTGGCGCGCCGGGTGCATCATACGCGCCCGGTTCCTCGGGAAGATCGACGAGGCCTACCGGAGAAACCCCGCCATTCCCAGCCTCCTCCTCGATCCCTGGTTTTCCGGCATACTCACGTCGTACCAGGGCGCGTGGAGGACGGTGATCGCCGCGGCCGTCACGCAGGGAATCCCCGTCCCTGCGTTCACGGGCGCGCTCGCCTACTTCGACAGCTACAGGACCGCCGCGCTCCCGGCAAACCTTCTGCAGGCGCAGCGCGACTATTTCGGCGCACACACGTACCGGAGGGTCGACAGGGAAGGGGTGTTCCATACGCAATGGGAAGAGGGTGATGAAGATCGCCGTTGACAGGAACATCCCTCTCGCCGGATCCGCCTTCGGCCCGCTCGGCGACCTGACGCTCCTGGCAACGACCGCGGTGACCGCGGAAACTGTCCGCGATGCCGGTGCGCTTGTCATCCGCTCTGAAACGAAAGTCGGCCCGCGGCTTCTCGAAGGGAGCGCCGTCCGGTTCGTCGGCACGGCCACGATCGGCACGGACCATATCGACCTTCCCTATCTCCGCGCGAAGGGGATAGCGTTTGCAAGCGCCCCCGGGTGCAACGCCAATTCCGTAAAAGAGTACCTCCTTGCCGCGCTTCTCGTCCTTGCCCGGAGGGGAAAATTCCTTCTCGCCGGGAAGACCATCGGGGTGGTCGGCGCAGGAAACGTGGGCGGGCGGGTGGCGGCCATGGCGCGTGCGCTGGGGATGACCGTCCTGCTGAACGATCCCCCTCTCGAACGCGCGGGGGGGAAAGGATATCTTCCGCTCGACGCCCTCATGGGTGCGGACGTCGTCACGCTCCACGTGCCGCTGACGTACGACGGGAGCGACCCCACGCATCACCTGTTCGACGCCCGCCGCATCGCGCAGTTGAGGAGTGACGCGATACTCATCAACACGTCACGCGGAGCGGTCGTCGAGACAGCCGCCCTGGAATCCGCGCTCCGCGGCGGCCGGCTCGCCGCCGCGGTCGTTGACGTGTGGGAGGGGGAGCCCGCCATTGATGCGGGGCTCCTGTCGCTCGTCTCCCTGGGGACGCCGCATATCGCGGGGTACTCGATCGACGGTAAGGTGAAAGCCGCATCGATGATCCGCGCGGCGCTCTGCCGGTTTCTCGGCGACACGTCGGAGTGGGATCCCTCGGCGGAGATTCCTCCTCCGGCGATCTCCCCCGTCTCCGCCGGCGAGGAAGGGACGCCGGAAGGCCGTCTCGAACAGGCGGTGAAGATGCTCTATGACATCGAATGTGACGACCGGCTTCTTCGCGGGCTGCTCGATGTCCCCCCGGGCGAACGGGCCCGGTTCTTCATGGGCCTGAGGAGCGGATACCGCATCCGCCGGGAGTTTGACGCCGTGCGCGTCCCCGGGGTTCACGGCGACCCTGCGCTCCGGAACCTCCTCTCGGCGGCAGGGTTCCGCTTTTGAGCAGTGGACCGCCCTGTTCGCCGTACGTTCTCTCTTTGCCTCTGCTCATCCACGACACCCCGGAGATACCATGCCCGTGACGCTGCGCCCCGAAAAGGAATCTGAGTTCGATGTCCTCACGCTCGGTGAGTGCATGATCCGTCTGAGTCCCCCCGGACACCAGAGGATCGAGCTGACGCCGGTGTTCGAGGCGTTTGCCGGCGGGGGGGAGTACAACGTGTCGTACGCGCTTGCGCGCTACGGGATGCGCACCGGGTGGGTCTCGCGCCTCGTGGACAACCCGCTCGGCCATTTCATTCGAAACCACGCGCGGGCGAGCGGGATGGATCTGAGCGAGGTGGTCTGGGTGCCGTACGACGGCGCGGGGAGAGCCGACAGGATCGGTCTGAACTTCACGGAGGTCGGCACCGGCGTGAGGGCGAGCGTGACGATGTACGACAGGGGGCACACGGCGATCGCGCACATGAAGCCGGGCGACGTCGACTGGAAGAGGATATTCGGCACGCGCGGCGTCCGGTGGTTCCACACGGGGGGAATTTTCACCGCGCTGAGCGATACGTGTGCTGACGTCACCGTGGAATCGATGAAGGCCGCCAGGGGGGCCGGCACGGTCGTCAGTTATGACCTGAACTTCCGGAGCAAGCTCTGGTCGAGCAGGAAGGCGATCGATGTGACGGCAAACCTCATCCCGTTCGTCGACGTCCTCATCGGGAACGAGGAGGATTTTCAGAAGGTGCTCGGGTTCACCGTGGAGGGGGCGGACGCGGACCTCAAACGCCTCCCGGTGGAGGGCTACAAACGGATGGTGGAGAGAGTCGTGAAGAAATACCCGGCGCTGAAGGCCGTCGGGACCACGCTGCGCGAGGTGGTGAGCGGTCTCGTGAACAACTGGTCGGCGATCATGTACTACGACGGGACGTTTTACGAGTCGCGCAAATTCATGAACCTGGAGATCGAGGACCGCGTGGGGGGAGGCGACGGTTTCTGCAGCGGATTTGTGTACGGACTGCTCCACGGGATGCCCCCGCAGGAGTGCGTGGAGATGGGGGCGGCGCACGGCGCCCTGCTCCAGACGACGCGCGGGGACACGAGCATGGTGACGATGGAGGAACTCAGGCACGTCATGGGGGGCGGGAGCGCCAGGATCAACAGGTGACCCGGCGCCCCGCCCGTCCGCCGCGCGCGCGCGCGGCGGCGATCAGACGTGGAACGAGAGTTTCAGTATGACGTTGCGCCGTTCTTCCCAGCTCGCCCCGCTGAAATACGCCCCCTTGATCAGGTGCTCGTGGTCGAGCAGGTTCGTGATGTAGAGGGAGGGCTCGAGCGTCGACCCGCCGTTCATGTGATACTTGCGGCCGATGGCGAGGTTGAGTATCCACGACGGGGGGGTGTGTGTGGCCGTGTTGAAATCAAAGAGCCCGGTCCTGTACGGCACCCCGCCCGGGTTGCCGTTCGTAAGCCCCGAACCGTAGATGCCTCCGAGGTTCATGTACCAGTCCCGCGGCTGGTAGTTGATGCCGGTGACGACCGACAGGCGCTGGTCATGGTCGAGATCGGTTGCCGTTCCGTCGTCGCTGATGTTGAGAAATCCCCCGGAGACCGTCCCGGCGCCGTACGCATGTATCACCGATGCGTTCATGTAGCCCGAAATCGGCGTCTCGGGGCTGCTGAATGAAAGCCCGAGTTCGATCCCCCGTATGGTCACGACGGCAATGTTGACGGGCGTCTTTATCGCGCTCCCGCCGACGGTCTGGTCGTCCACGCCGGGCGAGTCCTTCTTGTCGAAGTAGGTCATTTTTCCCCGGAGACCGCCCGGGAACTGGTGTGTGTACATTGCCTCGAAGAAATCATCCCGTTCGGGGAGCGTCGGCGCAAGCGACGTGCTCGCGTTGAGCGCGATCGACCTCAGCCCTTCGATGTTTGTCGGCATGAAGAGCCGGCCGTAATAGAGATAGGCCGTGTTCGATTCGTCGATATAAAAATTCCACCTGATCCGGGGACTCACCTGGTGCGTCATGGGGACGTCGGGGGCGATATGCTGGTCGTACCGCGCACCGAGTTCAAACGACGTCCAGTCGAGAGGGTGCCACTCCGTTTCCCCGAACACGCCGAAATCCGATCCATGGAAGTCCGAGACGATCGATGGCCCCGGGTTCCCTGCTGAATCCCGGGAGGTGAACCTCTCGGTCCCCGACGTGCTGCTCGCGTTGAACCCCGTCTTGACCATGAACTGGTGGGAGAACCGCTTGTCGTACGTCGTTCGCACGCCGGTTGTCGTGAAGTTCCTGTCTTCCGTCAGGAGGTAGCTGCCCGCGGAGTCCCCCGCGAACCGGAATCCCGGCGGGTCGATGCTCCCGGGCGTGTACGTCAGCCCCCCCTCGCGCGCATACGCGCCGGCAAAGAAGTTGGATTCCCGGTCGATGTCCGAATTCAGCGTCCTGAAGTATGAAAGGGTCTGGAACCCGTTCGTCGTCTTCTGCAGGTCCGAAGTGATCCCTTCCGCGGAATCGTACGGTATCTGCGTGTAGGTATCCCCGAAATTCAGGTTGGAGGTGACATAGTCGACGTCGCTCAGGACGAAATCGAATTTGCCGTACAGGAAGTAATCGAAACCATGGTCATGAAAGAGGTTCGGCACCGGGGGATCGATGCGTCTGTCCGTCTCCTGCCGGGAGCCGGAGAGGAAGAACCCGAGGTTGCCGATATGGTCGCTCATCGAGAGCGCCTGTCCGTTCGAGTTAAGCGCCCTGAACGGCCCGACCCTCGCGCCGAGCGTATCCCCGGGAGACGCCGGCGCGGCGCCGTTCCCCGGTGAGAACGGTTTCGCCCCGTTGAACGTCAGGTAGCTCCCTGCATATGTCGATGCGTCCAGGTGGAACGTCCCTGTCGGGACCCGGTTGTTGAGGTCGATGATCGCGGCCATCTGTCCGCCGTACTCGGCCGGGAACCCCCCGGTGATGAACGTCGCCCTGTCGATGACCTTCGGGTCGACGACCTCGTTGAGCCCTCCGAACACGCCGAGCGGCACCGGTATGCCGTCGATGTAATACGTGAACTCCCCGTGCTGCCCCTGTATATGGACCTCTCCGGTCGGCGCCCGTGCCGCCCCCATGACATTCTCCTGAATGAGATTTGTCATCCGCGCGGTGGGGGGGACATGGTACGTTTCCGATTCGAACACCTGGTTCCCGGTTCTCGGGTCGATGTGCGAGACGGCAAGCTCCCTGTCCGCGGTGACGACGACCTCCTGTTCCTCGGTTCCCTCGGAGCGGAGGAGGAAGGTGAACGTTGAGTGCGCCTGGTCGATAAGTATCGAATCGGCGAATGTGTTGTACCCCACGAACCATGCCGAGACGTTGTACCAGCCCGGCTCAATATCTCTGAAGCGTATCAACCCGGCGGGATTCGTCGCATCCTGGGCGACGAATTTTCCGTCGCGGCGGAGCACGACGTGTGCAAGTTCCATGGGAAGCTTCCCGTCGGCATCGAGAACGGTGATCCTGGCCTGGACCCCGTGCTCGGGTGTCGATCCCCCGGGGGTCTCCGCCGCGCGCGCATTCAAAGAACAGGAAAGAAAAAATGGAATCAGTACACCGGACAATCTCATGCTCGGACTCCTCCTGGTAAACAACCGCAATAGAACGGGGCGCCGCCGCATCCCGGAGAGGTTCGGTTATTTCACGCCGGGTGCGAATACGCAGCGTGACGCAGGGAGCTACCCCCCGCGGTGTTCAGGTGCCCGGAAATGCGGAGACGACGGGATTATGAGAAGAGTCCTGCCGGTGGGGCGCGTGCCGTCCGCGTGACGCGGTATGCGGATCGTGGACGCTGGAGGAGGGACGAAATCGCGGGATGAAGAGGGGCTGTCGAGGGAATGCACGGGTCCTGCACAAATATGTGCCCTGCGGCAAATAGGCAGGCGAGGCATATTCCCGTATCTGATCTGTTTCCGTGTAACGCGATGTGCTGAACCCCGACGATGAGGTGTCCGTCCCCCGTCGCGGACAGATCGTCGGTGTGAAGCATCCCGAGTGAGAGAATGAGCGGGATGTACGTCAAAATGAGGCATATCCGGAGCGTATGTCGCAGGGAACGGGTCATGGCTATGTACTGAAACGGAAAAACGCCCGAAAGGTTCCGCAAGGACCGTGATTCCGGGTTGCTGTCGGCCTCGTTGCCCCCGCCCCCCCTAAAAGGCCTCGAGGATGGACAGATAGACCTCGGACGAGTCCTTCCCGGCTCCCAGGTCGAGCCTGACACCGAGCCGCTCCTCCTCCACGACAAGGAACCTGATTCCGGCCCCTGCGGAATACTTCACCCCGGCCGTGGTGAATTCGTTCGTCGTTCCCGCGACCTCACCAGCGGCGACGAACGCGGCGAGCCCGAACCGCCAGAACAGCGGGAGCCTGTATTCGGCCTGGAGGACGGCCATGTCGTTGTCGCGGAACCGTCCCTGGAAATACCCCCTCGTGTTGACGTCCCCTCCGAGCTGCGCCATCGTGTAGAATGGCTCGTTACCGCTGACGAGCTCGACGAGTCCCTGGAGGGCGACGGTGTGAGAGCCGAAGACCGGCACGAATTCCCGCGCATCGATGTCATACCTGTTGAACATGAACGAGCTCCCCGTCCCCCTGCCGTAGAACATCGATTTGAATTTGAGATACGTCCCCGCGCGTGTCGAGAATATGTTATCCCGCGTGTCGTACATCGCGACGATCCCGACCCCCGAGGAGAGACCGCCCCTGGCGCCGGGCACGGCCCCCGCGGCGATCGCCCCCCCCGGACCCGACGCCAGTATCCTGTCGTCCCGGACTTCCACCGCGAGGCCGGCATCCAGCCCGTCCCCCTCGGCGGTGCGCGAAAAATTCCGCGTGACCTCGGCGTCGCCCCCTCTCCAGAGAGGTGTGTAGTTGTCGACGGGGTCCTTCGGGCTCCCGTTCCCCACCCCGTAGAAATCGAACGGGATCCTCTTGTAGTCGAATCCTCCCGACCAGTGGTACGTTCCCCCCGCGAAATAGAAGTCGTAATCCACCCCGGTGGAGATCTGCTTTTTCTGAGTGTATGTCACACCGCCGGAGACGCTCGAGGGGCGCGCAAGTGACCCGGTATCCGCGTTGATCCGGAAGTAATACAGCCCGACGGCGCCCCCGGCGAATCCCGTTTCGGGTGAGTATTTTGCAAACGGCGCACCGACAAACCCGCTCTGGGGTCCGCTCCGCGTCGTGTCCCCGGTGAATGCACGGGCGGGAGCGATGAGGCCGAGGAGGCTGAAGATTGCCGTTCGTGTGAATCCGGAATGAATGAATTGCATGGTGACCGGGGGAAGTTCACTATGGAACACCTGCGGGGCGCGGGGAGTTCTTCCCCGTCCCGTCTCTCACGACGACAAGAACGGGGAACCTGCCGGGTCGGCCTGGCGTTTTCCGCGGCGTGCTATCGCGCGCCCGAGAGCTCGAACTTAAACGGGAACGTCACCCAGACGGAGACCGGTCCGTCGTTCATGTAGGCGGGGGTAAACACGAACTGCTTTGCGGCTTCGATGGCGGGATCGTTGAATATGTCCGCGTCGCTCTGGAGGATGTCGACCTCCCTTGGCTTTCCATCCCTGTCAACCCATATCTTCACCCATACCTTTCCCTCGAGCCCTGTCCTGACCGCCATGTCGGGATACTTCGGCTCCACGCTCTTGATGATGACGGGTTCCTTCTCCACGGCAACGTAGTCGGCGGGGGGGGAGTCGTCGGCGATCTTGATGTCCCCGGCCACGCCGGTTCCCCCTTCGGTTCCTCCCCCTTCTCCTCCGGCCCCGGTCCCCTGGTTCATCTCGCTCTGCGTGGCCAGCGTCTTCTCGGGGCTCACCTCCACGTCAGGGACGGGCACGGGGACTCCCGCATCGGGCCGCGACTTCGGCGCGGAAACGGAGATCGGCGGTGGGGTGTTCTCCCCCGCGATGGACGGAGGCGGGCCCAGTTCGCTGTAACGAAGAAGCCTGACGTGGACCACGGGGGGGTCGTCCGCGCCGAAATGATGGACGGCATAGTAGAGGCCTATCGTGAAGAGGTGGATGGCGATCGCTATGCCGAGGCCCCGGGAAAGGAACCTGCCGTACCATGCCTTCAGCTCGGGGGCCCCGTACCGGGATTCTCTCTCTGATGTCGCGCTCACGCTTTCCATTGCATGTTCCGCCTTGTCAGTTCCCGCCGGGACCGCGCATTGACATCGGCCTGCAGACGGGGTATATTGCCCGGATGTCGATCACAACCGGACCGGTGTATGAAAGAGCTTGCAGAATTCGCTTCGTGGGTGGGGGTCTCCCTTGTCACGCTTCTCCCCATCGTCAATCCTGTCAGCACTGCGGTTCTCCTGCTGAGCATAAGCACGCACCTGACCGCCGATGAGCGGAACCGCCAGATCACGCGTGCCTGCATGTACATGGCGGCCATCCTCGTCGTGTTTCTCGTCGGGGGACACTTTATTATGGTTGCCTTCGGGATATCGATACCGGGGATCCGCATCGCCGGGGGGTTGGTCATCGGCGTACTCGGCTTCCGCATGCTCTTCCCGGATGAAGGGCAGATTTCCAGGGAGGGGAGGGATGAGGCGCGGGAGAAACTGGATATATCCTTCAGCCCGCTCGCAATGCCCAGCCTGAGCGGGCCCGGCGCTCTTGCGGTGGTGATCACCATGTCTTCGTCGATCGACGTCCGGCATGGGGTCGACAAAATACTGGCGTTTGCCGGCGTCATATTTGCCATACTGCTCACCGCTGTAGTTTCCTGGCTCGTCCTCAGAGCGGCGGGGGTAATGCGCAAAGTTCTTGGCGTGAACGGCGTCAACAGTCTCTCGCGCATCATGGGATTTATCCTCATTTGCATCGGCATCCAGTTCATTGTCAACGGGATCAGAGACCTCTCGCTGGACACATCGTTCTGGCAGGGGTGATTCGCGCGGGAATCCCCTTCATTTCTCCAAATATGGCCGTTTTTGGGCTTTTCCGCCAAATCGGCGGACCAAAATGGGGAAAAGCCATGATCAGAAACCGCAGGCGTAATATTTTCGATGGAATCACCCTCTCCGCTTGACATTCGAAACGTGGCGTTGCTATATTCGGTAGTCATTTTCTGAACGTGCTCCCACTCTTGTGCAACGTGCTTCGTGATTCCACGCTTTCCCTTTTCAATTCCCAAAACCCACACATTGAAAGGAGTTGGTCATGGCGGCACCCGTTACACACTTTGAGATAAACGCGAGGGATTCCAAACGCGCGAACCAGTTTTATTCCAGCCTGTTCGGCTGGAGCGTCCAGACAATGGGCGACGCGTCGACCGGGATGGCCTACGGGATGGTCAGCACCGGCGTGAAAATGGGGATCAACGGCGGCATCGGCCAGACGCAGGAAGGGGGGCAACCCGGCGTCACGTTCTATGTGCAGGTGGAGGACGTGCAGTCCCATCTCGACAGGGTTGTTGCGCTCGGAGGCCGCGTTGTCGTGCCTGTCACCGAAATTCCCAACATGGTCACGTTCGCCCAGTTCGCCGACCCCGAAGGGAACATCGTCGGGATCCTCAGAGGACCGCAGGCTCCTCCGAAGGCGGCCGCGGCGAAAAAGAAAGCGGCTCCGAAAAAGAAAACTGTCAGGAAGCCGAAAAGCAAACCGAAGCGCAAAGCCCGGAAAGGGAAGAGGTAGGGGTGACGTTCCGGTCCTCCGCAGCGGCCCGCGAAGCCCCGGCGGCCTCCGGTGATCCCTCGTGACTCCTCCCGCGGCACGAAAACGGTGCGCCTGGGCCGGGACCGATCCGCGGATGCAGCGGTACCACGATGTGGAGTGGGGCGTCCCGTTGCATGATGACAGGAGGCTGTTTGAGCTGCTCACGCTCGAGGGAGCGCAGGCGGGGCTCTCCTGGTCCACGATCCTGAACAAACGGGAAGCGTACCGGAAGGCGTTCGGGGGTTTCGACCCGGCGGTCGTCGGCCGGTACGGGCGGCGCGAAATCCGCTCGTTGCTCGCCGACAGCGGGATCGTCAGGAACAGGCTCAAGATTGAATCGACAATTTCCAATGCCGCGGCGTTCCTCCGGGTTTCTGAAGAGTTCGGCAGCTTCGACAACTATATCTGGCGGTTCTCCGGGGGGGAGCCTGTCGTCAACAGGCGCAGGGGCATGAAACAGGTTCCCCCGAGGACCGCTCTTTCGGACGCGATAAGCAAGGATCTGAAAGAGCGGGGTTTCCGGTTCGTCGGATCCACGATCTGCTACGCGTTCATGCAGGCGACCGGGATCGTCAACGACCATCTCGTGGGATGCTTCCGCCACGGAGAGATAACACGCTCTCCCCGCGCGGTGTCCGCAGAGAACACGGGGGCGAATCCGCCGTGATCAGCGGAGCGTATACGTGAACGTCACCAGGAAGTACCGGGGGAGCACCTGGTTCTCCGTGTCCTGGACGTACGAGTCCGTGATCGACCTGCTGACGTTCTTGTTCTGATTGAGAATGTCGTTCGCTGTCACCCGCACTTCTCCCCTCTGGTCGGCGAGGAATTTCTTCCCCAGCCCGACGTTCCATATCACGATGTCCTGGTTGTACCCTCCTGCCAGCCCCGTGTAGAGTGTATTGTTTACGTCGTTCCGGAGGACGATGCCGTCCAGGAATATCAGATTGATCCTCACGCCCGCGGTATGATAGAAGTAGTTGCTGTTGGACAGGGCCTGGAGCGAATACCGCGAGATCGTGTAGTTCCCCGTGTACGACAGGGTGAAATCCACCTCGGGGCTGATATTGCTGCTGACCACCGCTCCGGCGCTCATGGCGTAGCTGTTGGCGATGCTCATGTCCCCCTGGATCAGCCCCGGCGTCCGCGTGTAGGTGAACCCGGACGTCAGGTTCAGGTTGCTCCCGACGAACCCGAACGGGAGCGCGTACGTCAGGAATGACCGCACGCTCCAGTCTCCGTTGAGGTTCACCGGGAGTGTCAGCTGCGTCCCCCGGGACATCGCCACCCCTCCGGCAAGGACGGTGTCGCGCACGGCGGTGAGCGTTTCGTTGCCGACATAGTCCCCCGTGTAGCTGACGCCGAAGAACGCGAGGAAGCTCCGGGACTTGTCCGGGAGCGCGTCGGAATACCGAAGAACGAAGTTGTGGCTGTACGACTGCTTCAGGTCCGGGTTCCCCGCGGTGAGGAGGATGGGATTGGTGTTGTCGACGACGCTCTGCAGCTGCGTGACGCTCGGCGGCGACGTCGACGTTCTGTAAAATATCCGGAGGTTCGTGTGGTCGGAGATGACGTCGTTGAACGTAATCGACGGGAGGATGTCGTAGAACACCCGGTCGGTGGCGCTTGACGTCGGGAATTGCTGGTCCCCCTTCAGGCTTGCGACCTGGTACGAGAAGTCGGCCATGAAGTTCACCCCCTTGTCCCGGTACCGGTACCCGACGTCGGCGCGGTGCGTCGTGTACCAGTCCTCATACGAATTGGAGAGGTTCTCTTCCAGCGCGGTGTAGTCCCCCGTCACCGGGTCATACAGGTACTTCCGGTTGTCCGATGTATTGCGCGTCCACGAGGGGGCGTAGGTCAGTTGCAGGAGGCTGTTGGTCGCAAGCGGTTCGGTATACACGAGCCTGGTGGAGAGCGACGACGCGTTGTTGAAGAGCGTCGCCTGCTGGGAAATCGTGTCGCCCTGCATCACGTTCCCCTCGACGTCCTCGGCGGTGGACTGGAGCGTGCTCGAGCCCGCTTTGTGATTGTACCCGGTCCCGATGTCGAGCGAGATCGTCCTTCCGGGGAGGTCGAGCTTGTGCCGGAGTATCAGGTGGTTCGAAAGATTGTACCCGGAGGTATGGGCGGCGTTGTCCGCCCTGTCGGTGATCAGCGAGGACGGGAGTGCGCTTGTCGCGCCCACGAGGTTCGTGGAGGTGTTCGACTGGAAGTACGCACGCGGCAGATCGATCGCGGAGTTTGAGGAGTCCGCGGTGTAGACCAGGCGCATGTCCACCCGGTTGTTGTAGTTCTGGCTTGCCGCGTCGGTGTTTTCTCCGTAGACGCTGTTCGAATCCCCCGCCGCAAAGTACTGGCGGTTCAGGCGCTGGGTGTTCTGCGAGTTCGACAGATTGAAGAAGTAGCTCCCGTTCACCTCCAGGTTCT
>Ga0075017_100001083_pt1 | contig 16343 bp, 13 predicted proteins | sample AleBraG_ABR_2012_FD_71475 | JGI IMG/M metagenome (GOLD analysis project Ga0075017, IMG submission 71475) | Freshwater sediment microbial communities in response to fracking from Pennsylvania, USA - Alex Branch Run_MetaG_ABR_2012 | ecosystem: Environmental > Aquatic > Freshwater > Creek >... | reverse complement strand
GCATGACCCTGGACTATCAGGAAACGCTGATGCAACAAGGCTTCGTATTCGTGAATCCCCAGGCCTCGAAGTCATGCGGCTGCGGGACTTCGTTCTCCGCCTGATGCGAGAAGATTTATGTGGCGCGGACCTGCCCTGAGCGTCAGCCGAAGGGGCCCTCGCCCGCGTGCATGCGCCACCGACAAATCTGGTTTGAAAAGGAAACCTGCCCAGAGGCATGTTCCTTGAGCAGTGTGTGAGGAATTCGAAGTGATGACCAAATCTGCACTAACCGTGATCGGCGCCAAGCCCCTGCCGGAGGACACGCACTCCTGCTGGTCCTGCGGATCCATGCGCGCCGCGCACTTCTGCGAATCCTGCGGCAAGGTGCAGCCTCCGGTTCCGGTGGATTATTTTTCGTTCTTCGGTCTGCCCCGCAAGCTCAACCTCGATGTGGCTGCGCTGGAGAAGGATTTCTACCTGCTTAGCCGCAAGCTGCATCCCGACTTGAATGCCCAGGCCGGCAGCCAAGAGCGGGAATGGGCCCTGGAGCAGAGTTCGCTGCTCAACGACGCCTACCGCACGCTGAAAGACCCGATCAAGCGCACGGAATATCTGCTGCGTCTTGAAGGTGTGGAACTCGAAGAGCAGTCGAAGAGCGCAACCGAACAGGCCCGCGCCACGGGAGAGATCAAGAAGCAAATTGTTCCTCCGGATTTGCTCGAGGAAGTGTTCGAGCTAAATATGCAGCTGGAAGAGCTGCGCATGAACAGGAAACTGGGCGAGGACGACCCGGCCCTGATCCCCGAAATCGGCAAGCAGAAGCTGGCGCTCGAAGGCAAACATGAAGCTCTGTTGCAGGAACTGCAAACGCACTGGAACGACTGGGATCATCTGATCGACCGAAGCCAGCACGGCGGCTCAGCCACGACCGCCGATCGAGTGCAGATCATGTACAAGATGGTAGACGTGCTGAACCGTCGCAATTACATCCGCAATCTGGTTCGGGATGTGAACACGGCGCTGGAGGAGTAACGATTTAGAGATGGCATCGGATCGCATCGTCGGCATCGACCTGGGCACCACCAATTCGCTGGTGGCCTTCATGCAAGGGGAAACCCCTGTCGTGATCCCCGGCGACGACGGGTTGAATCTGCTGCCCTCGGTCGTCGCACTCGACGCGAACAACCAGCCCGTCGTCGGCAATGCGGCAGGCAATTCTCTGATCGAAACTCCGGAACGCGCCGTCTACTCGATCAAACGCCTGATGGGCCGCGGCATGGAAGATATTCAGGAAGAATTGAAGCTCTTCCCTTTCCGCCTTGCCGCAGACATGCAGCCCGGAGAAGTGCTCCGCATCAAGCTGGGCGACAAGACGTTCACTCCGCCGGAGATTTCTGCTCTGATCCTCCGCCAGCTCAAACGCAGCGCAGAGCGCTTCTTCGGCGGACCGGTCACGAAGGCGGTCATCACCGTTCCCGCGTACTTCAACGACGCGCAGCGCCAGGCCACGAAAGATGCGGGCCGCATCGCCGGCCTCGAAGTATTGCGCCTCGTGAACGAACCGACAGCAGCATCGCTCGCCTACGGCCTCGATAAGAAACAGAATGGCATCGTCGCGGTTTACGATCTCGGCGGCGGCACTTTCGACATTTCGATTCTCAAGCTGCACGACGGAATCTTCGAGGTCATCGCGACCAACGGCGACACCCACCTCGGCGGCGATGACATCGACAATCTTCTCATCACGATCGCCTTGGACGACATTCGCGGCGACCTCGGTCTTGATTTTCGCAGAAACGACCTGCGCCGCAGCGCTGAGGCCGTGCAGGCGATTCGCAAAGCCGTCATCGAGGCCAAGATCGCGCTGTCTTCGCAGCCTTCGGTCAAGCTCGACATCGAACTGCCCGGCGGCCACCGCTATCAGCGCGAGATCACCCGCGAGCAATATGAACAACTCATTCAGCCGATCATCGATCGCACCGTCGGCCCCTGCAAGCAGGCGATGAAAGACGCTGGCCTCAAGCCCGAGCAAATCGACGAAGTCGTCCTGGTCGGCGGCTCGACGCGCATTCCCAAAGTTCGCGCCTTGGTCAAGGAATTGTTCCGCCGCGAACCGCACACCGACCTGAATCCCGACGAAGTCGTCGCCCTGGGTGCGGCCGTGCAGGCCAACATCCTCGGCGGAGGTTCCGAAGCTACCGAAAACATGTTGCTGCTCGATGTTACACCGCTGTCGCTCGGCATCGAAGTTGCGGGTGGGGTCACCGACAAAATCATCCTGCGCAATTCGACGATCCCGGCCTCGGCCACGCAGTTCTACACAACCCAAGTCGACGGTCAGGCCAACGTCGCTATCCACGTGCTGCAGGGAGAGCGCGAACTGGCCAAGGACTGTCGCTCGCTGGCCCGCTTCGATCTCAAGGGCATTCCGCCCATGGCGGCTGGCATTCCGCGGGTCGAGGTTAAGTTCCTGATCGATGCCAACGGCATTCTGCACGTGACCGCGCGCGAGCAACGCAGCAACAAAGAAGCCGAGATTCAGGTACAGCCCAGCTACGGATTGACGGACGAGCAGGTCGAAGGCATGATCCTCGACTCGTTCGACAACGCGGAAGAAGATTTCCGCCGCCGCCAGGTCATCGAAGCGCGCAATGAAGCCGCGACGATCCTCGCTGCGCTGGACAAAGGCAAAAAGAGCGCCGCCTGGGGACAGCTCACCACCGACGAAAAGAAGCAGATCGCCAAGATGGAAAAAGCGCTCGCCGCGGTGAACGCCGAAGACGACTATCAGGCGATCCGCAAAGCGATCGACGCGCTGAACCAGGGCACGATGCGGCTGGCCGAGTTGATGATGGACACCGCCGTCTCATCGGCGCTCAAAGGTAAGAACATGGACGAGACGGATTTGGGAGAAGGCCCGACCGCCCCGCATCCGATGGCAAAAGCGGAATTTGAGTAGCCTCTGTGCAACTCTGTGTCCTCTGTGGTTAAGGTTTTAGAAACTAACCACAGAGGACACAGGGAACAGAGAGGGAAATCCAGGAGCAGTCATGGCACACGAAAAGACGCAAGGTGCTGGCGCCGCCACCGAAGACGCGCCCGGCGAGAACACGGTCTCCGTCACGTTCTTGCCCGAAGGCAAGACGGTGCAATTCGAAAACGGCAAACTGCCGTACGAATATCACGGCAAAGAGCAGTCCATCCTCGACGTCGCGCTCAACAATCACATCACGCTCGACCACGCCTGCGGCGGCAACAACGCCTGCACCACCTGCCACATCTGGGTGAAGGAAGGCGCCGAAAATCTTTCGCCGATGGAAGACGACGAGGCCGACCGGTTGGACATGGCTGCCGATCTCCAGTTAAACTCGCGTCTCGGCTGCCAGGCTCAGATCACCAAGCCGGGTAAAGTGGTCGTCGAAATTCCCGCGTGGAACCGGAACTACATTTCGGAAGAACACCACTAGGATTCCAGCGCTAGGCAACTATGAACAAGAACAACATCCTCATTGATCTATCTGAATCGGATAGGACGAGGTTCGGCAAGCAGGACTTTGTTCATCAGTCCACGCCACAAAAGGTCTTCTCGGCTCTTTGGGCGGTCGAATCAGAAGTCAATAATGGTGGATTTTCGCAATATTTCTTGAATAGCAGCGCTGAATCAGCACCGTTCGTCGTGGAGGCGCTTGAGACTATCGGCGCACCAGAGACGGCGGGGATTTGCAAGCGTGCGATAGCCGCTGCATTTCCCTCTGGATTACCCTCCGCTCCGGAGGCTATTCAATCGGGTGCAGCAGATTTCTCAGCTGAGGCACTCGAGACGCTGGAGTCCTTGGACCAGGAATTCTTTTCCTACCCTCATAACCTCACGGATCTGCTATTTGCTTATGTGTCCAAACATCCGGAAGAGTTTGGGACTTTACCGAAGCTAGATGATGCCGTGGCTTAGTGGCGGCGGAAATCGCTCTCACCTGAAATCGTACCCGTTTGAAACGGAGGAATTTATTTCATGCCGAAATCATTAACCTGGGACGACGCCGAAAACATCGGCATTCTTCTTTCCGAGATTCACCCCGAACTCGATCCGCTCACCGTGCGCTTCACCGACCTGCATCGCTACGTCACCGAACTGCCCGACTTCGCGGGCGATCCCAAAGCCTCGAATGAAGGCAAGCTGGAAGCGATCCAGATGGCGTGGCACGAAGAAGTTCAAGATCGTACGCAAGGCTGATCTACTTCCCCGCATCCGCCAGTTTCTTGTAAAACTTCTGCAGCGTGTAGAACGCCAGCTTGCGCTGCCCGCGATTCGAGATCAGCCCCTTGCGATTGTGATAGTCCTGGATCCCCGGAAGCATCCGCGTCGGCGACCGGAAATCCATCAGCACCCACGGAGTCAGCCCAGCCAGGTTCGGCATTCGCTCCACCATGCCGAGCTGGTGCTGAAACAAGCTCTCCTGGTATTCCTCAGTCCAGCGTTCGTCCGCGTCGCCGTGCAGTCCGTACTGCGCGCCACCGCCAAATTCGCTGACGATGAGCGGCTTGTTCCACGTCGATTTCCATTGCATCTTGTCGGCATCTTCCGGACGCCCGCCGTACCAGCCCAAATACTCGTTGAGGCCGAGAACATCCAGCACTTCTCCCAGCGGATCGGACAGCGTTCGCTCATCGGGGCCCGAATTGTCCACGTGATTCATCGCCGAAGTAATAAGGCGAGTGGAATCAAGGTCGCGCGCGTCCTGCGCCAGTTGCTTGAGAAACGTCAGGCGCTCCGGCTTCACCGGAGTTTCGTTGGAAAGCGACCACAGGATCACCGCGGCCCGGTTATGATCGCGCGCAATCATGTCGCGCAGTTGCGCCTCGGCGTTCGCCAGGGTCGCGGGATTCGACCAATCGATATCCCAATACACGGGAATCTCCGACCAGACCAGCAATCCCATGCGGTCGGCCAGACGAATCTCATTCTCGTTGTGCGGGTAGTGCGCGAAGCGAACGAAGTTACATCCCAGATCCTTCACCCAACCGAGCAGAGTCTGCGCGTCCTCCGGGCTGAAGGCGCGGCCGTCGCGAAAAGGCGCTTCCTCATGCATGGACACCCCGCGCAGGAAAAGGGGCTTACCGTTCAGAAGAATATTGCTGCCCTGCACTTCGATCGTGCGAAAGCCAATCTCATCGGTGACGCTGTCGCCTTCGCCCGAGATGACCACGCGGTAGAGCTTCGGATTCTCCGGCGACCACAGTTTCAGCGGCGCGCCACACCCTCTAGTCGGTGTTTTCCCGCAAACCACATCAAAACTAAAGGGCGCAATACCGCTCGGGGTTGCCAGAGTCTTGAACTCAATGCCCGCCTCAGGAATCTGAATCGTGACTTCGTGACGCACCATGGGACCGTTGAACTGCACCCACCCGGAAATCACATGCGTTGATCCCCGCCCGAGTTGAACCGAGTAGTCCTGAACAAAAACCATCGGCACTTCGACCAGCATTACATCGCGAGTAATCCCGCCATAGTTCCACCAGTCAAACTTCACCGTAGGCACTGCGTCGACGCGGCGGACGTTGCTCACTTCCACAATCAGAAAGTTCTCGCCCTCCCGCAGCAGCGAGGTCGCTTCAAAATTGAACGCCGTGAACCCACCTTCGTGGTCACCCAGCTTTTCTCCGTTCAGGTAAACGGCAGCCTGGTAGTTGGCGGCGCCGAAGTAGACGAACACGCGCGTATCGGCACGCTTGCGGTAGTTAAACTCGCGCCGGTACCAGACCGGCCCCTCATAAAACATCAACTGATCGCGCTGCGTATTCCAGTCTCCCGGCACATTCAGCACGGGCGATGCGTCAAAGCTGTACTCCACGCGATCGCTCTTGTCCCGTGGCTTCTCGTTGCGAAAGAATCCTGATTTGCCATTGTCGAACGGGTCCACGATGGCGCGCCACGCGCCGTTGAGGCTCACGGTCGTCCGGCCGGGAATGTTCGCGATCAGAGTGGAAGGAGCGGGAGCGGCATAGGCCCATCCCGTTAGCAGGAGCACCACCAAGCAGCGTTTCATGGAGAACCTCGGAAATCGCCCTATCGTAGTGATCGAGGCGAAGTAGCGTCAACGAGGGCAGCTCCCTCGTATTTCGATTTCAGCCGAAGGAACGGCCTCTCCACGATGTAGTAGGAGCCGCAAGCAAAAAACAGGCCGGCCAAGAGACCGACCGGCGCACGCAACAGTGTGTGACCCAGCGGCGAATGGTTCACCGCATCCGGACCGATCGCGTTGTAGAGGTACCAGGAATAGGAAATGGTTCCGATGAAACGAACCCACCTCCAGTTGATCCAGGCCCAGGGGAATTGCCTGCCCAAGACCACCAACTGGACAATCAGTGTCGCAGACAGTATGGATTCGACAGTGAAGCCCTCCACATCCCAGTAAGGAACGCCGCGGATCAACGACGGCACCGACATGGAAAGCGCCAACATTGCGAAGCTTAGCGCCGGCAAACTCCAATGCCCGCACACGACCTGCACAAAGCGCCTCGCTTTCCCAGTACGTATCGAAATTGCCAGAAGGCAGCCGATCGCGAGCGAGTCCATACGCGTATCAAATGCCGCGTACAAATAGGTCGGCGACGCGTGCCAGACATAAACCAGAAGAATGCGATGCACGAGAACGACTCCACATAAACCTCCGAGGACGAGAGTCATCGCCTCAAGGCTCCCTCGAAACCGTCTGAAGATCGAAGGCCAGACGATATAGAACTGCTCCTCCACCCCGAGGGACCAGGTCAGCAGCATCCCGCCTTCTCCACCGCCCAACAAGGGCCAGTAATAATTATTGACGTAGAACAGCGCCGCGATGCAGTTTCCCCAGGAAACATGCGCATGTGCCAGCATCGCCAGCACCACGTAAATGATCCAGAAGCAATAGAAGCCGGGAAAGATTCTCAGGAAACGGCGAATGTAGAACTTCGAGAGCGAAATGTTACCGCTGCGCCGGTCTTCCTTCAGCAGCAACCAGGTGATGAGGAATCCGCTGAGTACGAAGAACAGGGTAACGCCGGTGCGGCCCAGGGATTCTTCCCATCGGCGCATGGCGTGAAGGTGAATATGGTCCACGGCTACGAGCGTGATCGCAATCGCTCGCACGCCGTCCAGACCGGGTATCTTGCCCTGCGACAGACGTGATTCCAACGTAGAAAAGGGGTTGTCGTTCACGATTGCCCATGCATTATCTTTTTACATCTTCGTGACAAATGGCGTGCGCAGGCCAGCCTATCCTACTTCCCAAGGGCCCTCAAGAACCGGGCGGCCCTTCTCTCTCTCCGGCAGAATTGAAACGGGCACGGCCCCAAGCCGTGCCCAATTTTTTCTAGCCCTCTGAATTCAGGTTCAGCCGACCGGAACCGGCGTCGACTCCTCAACGTTAGCTTCGCGCAGGAATTTCGCCGCCTCTTCCGGCGGAGTGGGATTGATGTAGAAACCGGTGCCCCACTCGAATCCCGCAGTCTTGGTCAGCTTCGGCATGAACTCGATGTGCCAGTGATAGTGGTCGTTGGTCGGGTCCTGCACCGGAGAACTGTGGATCACCAGGTTATAGGGCGGATTATCGAGCACGCGGTCGGCCCGGCCCAGCAGATCCTTCATCGATCGGGCCAGGTTCTCGAACATGTGCGACGACGAATTCTCGAACGCCGACTCGTGCTGCTTGGGCAGAATCCAGGTCTCGAACGGAAAGCGTGGCGCGTAGGGCGCCAGCGTCAGGAAGTTCTCGTTCTCCGCCACCACCCGCGTACCGCCGTCCATCTCCTGCCGGATAATGTCGCAGAACACGCAGCGCTCCTTGTAGAGGAAATACTGCTTGGCGCCTTCGAGCTCCTGCGTGACGTTGATGGGAAGAATCGGCAGCGCAATCAACTGGGAGTGCGCATGCTCCAGCGACGCTCCGGCCGCCTCTCCGTGATTCTTAAAGAGCAGGATGTACTTGAACCGGCGATCTTTTTTCAGGTCGAGGATGCGGTCGCGGAAAGTCCACAACACATCTTCAATTCGTTTGGGAGGCAAACTGGCCAGGCTCGCCGTATGGTCCGGCGTCTCGATGATCACCTCGTGCGCCCCGATGCCGTTCATGCGATCGAACATGCCCTCGGCTTGACGGTTGAGAGTGCCTTCGATGCCCAGGGCCGGGAACTTGTTCGGCACTACACGTACGGTCCATCCGGGGGTATCACGCTGCGGCGCCGGTCCGCCATTCGAGTTGGGACGGTACGCCTGAATCTCGGGAGGAGTCTTGCTCTCATTCCCGTAACAAAAGGGGCAGAAGCCCCCCTTGATCTTCATATTCTCGCGGACAAAATCGGTGGGGCGCTTGGCCCGGTCCGTCGAAATGATCACCCAACGGCCAACAATCGGATCTTTTCTGAGCTCAGGCAATTACTGAGTCCTTTCAGTGGGCTTGCGCAAACCTCGGATTTTACGCCGCCACGGAAGCATTGCGAAACACTTCTATCTGAGGGCTGGACGGGAAACTGTCATAGTATACGCTTACAATATCGATTCTCCACTGGCACGTTGGTGGAAGGCGCCGACGGTACTCTCGTGCTACTTCCGCCAGTTCTCTCCTTTTGTGCCGGTCCACCGCCGCCTCCGGAGTTTTCAGCCCGCGCGAGGTCCGCGTCTTCACTTCGATAAAGCAAAGTACGTCGTCCTCCCAACCGATCAAGTCAATCTCCCCGCGGCAACGCGGTGACCGGAAGTTGCGAGCGACGATCGCGTAGCCCAGCTTCCGCAGATGGAAGTAAGCTTCTTCTTCGCCTCGCGCACCGATGCGCTGGTGCCGCGGCCGTGGATCAGAAGGCAGAACCCGGCGGGAAAACCAGTCCAGGCTACGGATGATCGTTCGCGTCACAACTCCAGGGAGCATGATGGATAGTGGATGAGAGTTCAAGATAGCGGGACGAGTACGCTAGGGATGTGATGCCGGTCACAATGCGAAGGGATGGAAGTTACCGTGCTCCCAAATAGGGAAGAGGCGAGTCATCGCGTCGAAACACCCCCGTCGCCACGAGCAGAAAAAAACAAGCCCGCGGACAGAGCCGCAGGCCCGGGTCGCCAGTCCTCCCCCCAGAGGCAGCAACAAACCCAATAAAATTCATTACTGAGGGCGCTCGTGGAGCGTGAAATCCACGGCGCTCGCAGGCGCCTCGCCCTCTCAAAGCAGAGTCTCGGACTACTGCTCCCGACCACTCTCTCCGACCGGCATCCTGGCGTCAATTCACGCCTCCTGCACACGTAGTTCACGCGCTAAGCCTTTCTTTTGCAGAGCGATACGCTGAGTTCTCACTGGGACAAAGGTGGTAGTCGAGCCGCCAGAAGTGGTGGCTGACTGGCACAAAGCGGCGATTTCGGCTAGTTCTTTGCGATGCTAGACTCCGCCATAGCTAGAAAGATCATGCAACCGGTCAAACAATCCGGTGCCCTCATCCGCTTTGGAATGTTCGAGGCCGACCTGCGCTCGGGCGACCTCCGCAAGAACGGGGTCAAGGTCAAGATTCAGGACCTGCCGTTTCGAGCCTTGAAGCTCCTGCTGCTGAGTCATCCCAGCGAAGTGCTCAGCCGAGAGCAGTTCCGCCTGGCCCTCTGGCCGGAGGGGGTCTTCGTAGACTTCGATCACGGCATCAGCAGCGCCATCAACCGCCTCCGCGACGCGCTTGGCGACTCCGCCGAGAATCCCATCTTCATCGAGACCGTCGAGCGCCGAGGGTATCGCTGGATTGCGCCTACCCACGTTGTAGCCCCACCTCCAGTTCAACCTGGGCCGGTCCTGGTCAAGCCGGATGTCGAAAAGCGGGTCGCCGCAACTTCGGCCGCAAGTTCCCCCGCGTCTCCACGCCGATGGGCTTGGGCCCTTGTCTTCCCAGCGGCCGCCATGCTTCTGGCTTTGTGGAGTTTCTGGCCGACCCATCGCGCGTCCGGAGTGGGCGCCACAAAGCCCCCGGCGGTTGCGTCTCAGAACTCGGACTCCGCTCACCATTCCCCCAGCGCTGAGGCGGAACAGTTCTATCTGAAAGGCCGCTTTTTTTGGGAGAAGCGGACGCCCGAAGGACTAACCAAGGCGGTCGACTGCTTCACCCAGGCCATCGTTCTTGATCCCACTTACGCTCCGGCCTACGTCGGACTCGCCGACACCTACAACTTGCTGCGCGAGTATACCGTCATGCCGGCCAGTGAAGCGTACCCGCGCGCGCTGGCAGCCGCAAAGCGGGCCGTCGAACTCGACGATCAGTCTTCCGAGGCTCACGCATCTCTGGCCTTCGCTCTGTTCTACGGGATGTGGGATGCCGCCAGCGCCGAGCGCGAATTCCGCCGCGCCCTCGAACTGAATCCCAACAACGCCGTGGCTCACCACTGGTATGCCACCTACCTGTCAACCGTCGGGCGCCACCCCGAATCGGTGACGGAGATTGAGCGCGCCCAGACCCTCGACCCAGTATCAAAAGCCATTCTCGCCGACAAGGGAGACCTGCTTTCAGTGGCCGGCCGGCGCGAAGAGGGCGCCGCCTTGTTGAAACAACTGGAATCGACGGAACCGGACTTCGTTTCTCCCCACCGCTATCTGAAGGACATCTATTTCGCCAGCGGGGACTATGCCCGCTACCTTGCGGAATGGAAGGTGGAAGCGGAGCTGATGCGCGACGACGCAAGCCTGAAGCTGGTAGACACGGCCGAGAAGGGCTTCGCGGCCGGGGGATCTAAGGGCATGCTGCAAGGTATGCGAGTCCTGCAAGAGAAGCTGTACGAGCGCGGGTTGCAATCGCCCTACGCCCTGGCGCGAACCAACTCACTTCTGGGCAGCAAACAAGAAGCACTCCAATATTTGAAGATCGCCTACGAAAAGCACGACGAGCAGTCAGTCCAGATCGTTGCCGACTCGGCATTCAACAATCTGCACGACGAACCCGCCTACAAAGACCTGGTCGCCCGCCTGGGATTACCCGTCACGAAGTAGCTAAGGCGCGCAGCCCCATTCACCTGAGGGCCCCACCCTTCGTGGTTTTGTTTTCGAAGGGTGGGATTCCAGGGATTGGCCGAGTCGTCTCGCCGAGAAACAACAACTTCAGCCTACGCGCCCACCGCCGAAATGCACTCTTCCAACACATCCACCGCGACGTCGGCCTCTTCCTTGGTGACCACCAGCGGCGGGCACAGCCGGATCGTGCTCGGCCCGCAGCCCAGGAACAGCACGCCATGCTCAAACGCCATCTCGACGATGCGGTCGCGCTCGGCGTTGCCGTATTCCCTGGTCACTTTGTCCTTCACAATGTCCACGCCGATCATCAATCCCCGCCCGCGCACATCGCCTACCAGCTTCAGCTTCTTGGGCCAGTCGGCCATGCGCTTCAGGATGTGATTGCCCACCGTGGCTGAGTTTTCCAGCAGGTGCTCTTTCTCGATCACGTCGAGGGTAGCCAGCGCCGCCGCCACAGCCACAGGATTGCCGCCGAACGTGGATGCGTGCGAACCGGGCACCCAGTCCATGATTTCAGCGCGAGTCATGGTGATGCCCAGCGGCATGCCTGAGGCGATGCCTTTCGCTATGCAAACCATGTCCGGCTGTACGCCGGTGTGCTCAACCGCCCACCATTTTCCAGTGCGTCCCACGCCGCTCTGCACTTCGTCGAGCACCAGCATGATGCCGTGCCGATCGCAGATGCGCCGCAGTTCCTGCATGAAGATGGTCGGTGCCACGACGTAGCCGCCCTCGCCCTGCACCGGCTCGACAAAAATGGCCGCCACTTCCTCGGGGGGCAACGTGGTCTTGAAGAGCTTCTCTTCGATAAAGCGCGCGCAGCCCAGCGCAAAGTTGTCGGCATCCTGCACGCCGCCCACGCAGCCGCGGTACACGTCGGGATAGCGCACGTGGGTCACGCCCGGGACCAGCGGCGCGAAACGCCGGCGCTGCTGCGGCTTCGACGCCGTCAGCGAAAGCGCGCCCATGGTGCGCCCGTGAAACGCTCCGAAGAACGCAATCACGTTCTGCCGCTTGGTGTGATAGCGCGCCAGCTTGAGGGCGCACTCGATCGCCTCCGCCCCCGAGTTGCCGTAGTAAACGCGATGCGGTCCGGGCATGGGCGCGATCTTCGACAGCCGCGCCGCCAGTTCGACCATGTTCTCGTAATAGAAGTCGGTGCCCGACATGTGAATCAGTTCGCCCGCCTGCTTCTGAATCGCAGCCACGACGTCAGGATGGCAGTGCCCCGTCGACGTCACGGCGATGCCGGCGGAGAAATCAAAGAACTCGTTGCCGTCCACATCGGTCACAACGATGCCGCGTCCGCTCTTGGCGACCAGCGGGTACGAGCGGGTATAAGACGGCGAAATGTACTTCTGGTCGCCCTCGAGCACGCGCTTGGCGTTGGGCCCGGGCAGGGCGGTCTTGATCCTTGGTTTCGTAATGATCGGACCGATCGCGGTCATGGTATTGGTAGTCATGATATTCCTCCGCAGCAACCGTCAGTAGTCGATTGCCAGTTGTGAATCAGTGCAACCTCAGAAAGCACAGCTCCGGTTCAGGCTGAAGCAAAACTAAGGCGAATCAGGCGAAGGAAGGAACTAATCGCTACCGAACAGGCTGGGGCGCGAACGCGAAGGCAACATCGCCCGATAGCGCCGCGGGCACACCAGGCAGTGCAGCCAGCATTCGGGCCGGTGGGAGTGAAGCAAATGCGAATTGGAATTCCTGCGCAGCATCGTTCACCGTCGACATCGCTGCCTGATTATAGCTGGAAGCGGTAAGCAACGTAACCCCCTAAAGTACCAAGCGTAGCGCGCGTTTTTCTTGGCGTCCTTTGCGGGCTTTTCTTGGCGACCTTAGCGGTTCAGGCTTTTGCTTCTGGCGGCAGGCGCACAACTTTAGAATCCAACCCACCTCGGGTCTCGTCTGATATGTTGTAGTTTCCCCTGATCTCCCCAATTTCAATGCATTCCGCACAGCGCCCAAGCCGGTGGATGGTGATTCTTGCCTTCGGACTCGTGTACCTGTTCTGGGGCTCGACCTATCTGGGCATTGACATCGCTGTGCAGACCATCCCTCCGGCCCTGATGTGCGCCGTACGCTTCTCGATCGCCGGAGTAGTCATGCTGGCGGTGTGCGCCGCAACGGGGCGTAAGATTCTATATTCTCCAAAACAGATCGCGCTTTGCGCGGTCGTGGGCCTGCTGCTGCTCATGGGCGGCAATCTCACGCTTTCTTACGCCGAACTCTCGGTGTCCTCGGGCCTCGCCGCGTTGATCATTGCCATCACCCCGCTGTGGTTTCTGGTGCTCGATTCTCTTCTGCTGGGCGATCATCACATCTCGGGCCGCGGCAAGGCAGGATTACTGTTGGGGATTCTAGGTCTGTTCGTCCTGGTCTGGCCGCAGTTGAAATCAGGCTCGCTCGGCCATCGCGAGTTGTGGGCTTCGATCAGCCTTATCGGCGGATCGTTCAGTTGGGCGCTAGGCTCGGTTCTGTCCAAACGCTGGCAGTCCGGCATGGACGTCTTCAGCGCCACCGGCTGGCAGGTCGTGGCCGCGGGAGCAGGGAATTTCATCTTCGCGCTCTTCGCCGGAGACCTGTCGCACGTAACCTGGACCACCCGCGGCATCAGCGCGGTCCTGTATCTGGTGGTGTGCGGTTCCTGGATCGGCTACACCGCTTACATCTGGCTCCTCGAACACGTCCCCACGTCGAAGGTCTCGACCTACGCGTATGTGAATCCGGTAGTGGCCGTGTTCCTCGGCTGGCTGGTTCTGCACGAGCGCGTGGACCGTTTCATTCTCGCGGGGAGCGCGATCGTCGTGCTGTCAGTCATTCTGGTCACCAGCGCGAAGATAAGAGAGAGGACGGTCGCCCAGGAACTTCCCGCGGTGGAAGCGGCGGGAGACTAGAAGCAATTTCAAATTGTAGATTTTAGATTGCAGATTTGACGCCTTCGAATCGGAGCAATCTGCGGCTTTAAATCTGAAATCTAAAATCTAAAATCTGCAATTTCTAGTTTCCCTCCTCCTCCGCATCATTCACCAGATCCACGACATGCCCGCGAATGGCGAACGTCTCCTTCGCGCCGCCCGCTGGTTCAAAGCTGACGCGAATCGGACTGCGCTGCCACGACGGAGCCGGGCAAGCCGAGTCGGGAGCCGCATCGTCCGCCAATCCATTACTCGACAGTGGCTTCTTCAGCACCGGCTTACGTCGGCTGAGCTGCGCCACCATCGCGTACGTTTTCTTCCCGTCATCCGAGACTCCGCAGTAAGCAACATAGTCCCGGTACCAACTGGCGGCGGAGTAGAACGCATCGAACTCCGGCAGATTGATGGCAGACACGCGTCCCGTCATGCGATCGACCATCAACCATCCTCCGCGCTGCCATTGCCAGCGCGGAACAGTTTCTTCCGGAAGGTTGTCATTCACCCGGAACGCGCGGCGCACCACAAAAAGCCGATCGGTTACTTCGTGAGGCGCCCCCATAGAGAACTCTCTAACGCGCCCGTCGACGACCAGCGCGCGTACCTTAATGGTCAGCGGCTTGTCATCCTCGCCGCCCGTGCCCGGAACCCACTGCACCGCCGTCCACCTCCCAAACGTGATGACATGAACCTTGGTGGCCGCGCTTGCCGCAGCCGTAAGCAGAACCGCGCATAGCAACCAGCCAACGCAACCGCTTCGCAGAATCGATCGCCGGACACATCGCATGAGCCGAGCGTAGACACCAAGCCACGCCGGATGCAAGCTTTCCGGTCACATTCTCAACCACAAGAGTGCCGAATTGGGAATAGCACGAGTGTGCGAAGTGATGCTACTGTTCAAAAAGCTGGCGCAGTCCCGGCGCAAACCACAGAATGGCGATAGAATCAAGGTTCAGTAAGCGGTTTTCGCCATGAGCCTATCGCCTCCGTCTAGCACTCCGCCGGGGCCCGATGCACGGACAACTGCGCAGGGAGAAGCCGCGTCTTATCTGGATATGGGTGACCTTTTACCAAGGCGTCGCGCCCCGCGCATTCTGGTCGTCGACGACCAGCCCAGCATTGCGGGCTTGATGAGCCAGTTGCTCACGATCCGCGGATACGACGTGATCACGGCGGCCAACGCCGAGCAGGGCGAGGCCGAAGTCCGCCGCCAGTTACCCGACCTGATTCTCTCCGACGTGATGATGCCGGGCAAGTCAGGGTACGAATTCTGCCGCGGACTGAAGGAAAACCCGGCGACCCGCCTGATTCCCTTCGTCCTTATTACTGGCCTGAGCGACAGCAGCGACAAAGTGCGCGGCATCGAGGCCGGCGCCGACGACTTCCTGAACAAACCGGTCCTCGCCGAAGAACTGATCGCCCGCGTGAAGTCGCTGCTCCGCCTGAAAGAGTTCACTGACGAACTGGAGACCGCCGACTCCGTCCTGTGCACCCTGGGTCTGATCGTCGAAGGCCGCGACCCTTATACCGAAGGCCACTGTGAACGGCTCTCGGTGCGCGCCGCGGATCTCGGCCGCCACCTCGGCATGGACGAAGATTCCATCATCGCCCTGAAGCGCGGCGGCTACCTGCATGATCTGGGTAAGATCGCCGTGCCCGACGAGATCCTGAAAAAAGGCAGCGACCTCACGCCCGCCGAATGGGAGATCATGAAACTCCATCCCGTCACCGGCGAGAACATTTGCAAGCCGCTTCATTCTTTGCGTCTGGTGCTGCCCATCATCCGCCACCATCACGAACACTCCGACGGTTCGGGCTATCCCGACGGCCTGACCTTGTCTGAGATTCCAGTGCTGCCACGGGTCTTGCAGGTCGTGGATGTCTACGACGCGCTCCGCACCGCCCGTTCCTACAAACCGCCCCTCAGCCATGAACAAGCCGCCCAGACCATGCGCGAAGAAGCCCACCGCGGCCTCTGGGACGCCGAACTGGTCGCCGAATACTTCTCCATGCTCGAGCAAAAACGCCAGGTAGCATAAAGCACAACGTATACCGATTCGTATCAGGGCACGGCTTCCAGCCGTGCCGTCAAAGCCCAGGCAGGGTTTGGGCTTTAGCCCCTGAGGGAAATCTCGCGCCTACGGAATTTCTATTTCCTCAACCCACAAAGTACAATAACGAAGCCGAGAACTTTGTTGGAGCCCACATATAGCATCGTAATTCCCGCTTACAACGAGAGCGCGCGCCTGGGCGCGACTCTGGAGAAGGTGCTGGCCTACGTTCACGCTCAGCGCTGGGACGCCGAGGTCATCGTCGTCAACGACGGCTCCCGCGACAACACCGCAGACATCGCCCGCACCTTCGCCGCAAGAGATCCGATCCTTCGCCTGGTGGAGAATCCCGGCAACCGCGGCAAAGGATACTCCGTGCGCAACGG
>Ga0075017_100001081_pt1 | contig 16366 bp, 16 predicted proteins | sample AleBraG_ABR_2012_FD_71475 | JGI IMG/M metagenome (GOLD analysis project Ga0075017, IMG submission 71475) | Freshwater sediment microbial communities in response to fracking from Pennsylvania, USA - Alex Branch Run_MetaG_ABR_2012 | ecosystem: Environmental > Aquatic > Freshwater > Creek >... | reverse complement strand
GGCGAATCCGAGGGCGGCCCATCGGGTCCAGACGATCCGCTTCGGGGCGACCGGGACACGGTCGGTCCGCACGGTGATCGTCTGCATGCCGGAGTGCACCCGTCCGACGGTGATCGGCGTCCCGACCATTCCGGGCGGGGCCGCATGCGCGAATCGGTCGGACCGGCCGTCCGGCGCGACGGCTCGGTCCCGGTCGTCCCCCCGCTTGAGATCCGCTGCGGCCGGCCCGGGATGCGGGATCGGGGTGGCCCGTCGGAGTGGTCCGGGAAGCGGCCCGTCGGGCGGCGGGTCCTGGGCCTCGGTGCGACCGTCGCGGACGAGCGCGGTGGGCGATCCCTGGGAGAACCACCGCTGCCCGTGGACCGCGAACGGGTCGATGTACCAGCCCTGCGGGAGCCCGTCGGGGTCGGTTGCGCCCGGATCCATGCCCGCAGCGTAGACGGGGTCCCACGGTGACTCCCGGTCTGCGGCGGGCCGGTCGGATACTCCCGGGTAACCACCGGTCCCCGTCACCACCGTGACACACTGGGCCGTCCACCGGTCGTGTCGACGACCGACACGTCGTGAGAGGAGCCCGTAGGTGCTGGCCTTTACCTTCCCGGGACAGGGGTCCCAGCGGTCCGGCATGGGACACGCCTGGATGGCCCACCCCTCGTGGGAGGTGGCCGGCGAGGCGTCCGAGATCGCCGGTCGCGATCTGACGGGCCTGCTCCTGGACGCGGGGATGGACGAGCTGACCCGCACGGCCAACGCGCAGCTCGCCACCTTCGTGATGAGCCTCGTGGTGCTCGACGCCGTGGAGCGACTGGGCCTCACCCCCGGTGCGTGCGCCGGCCACAGTCTGGGCGAGTACACCGCCCTGGTGGCGACCGGTGCGCTGTCACTGGCCGACGGCACCTCGTTGGTGATCGAGCGGGGTGAGGCCATGCAGGAAGCGGCCGACGCCCGGCCCGGCACCATGGCCGCCCTCATCGGCATCGCCGACGACGACGCCGAGGCGGCCTGCCAGCGGGCCGAGTCCGATGTCTGGGTGGCCAACTACAACGCGCCCGGACAGGTCGTCATCGCCGGCACGGAGGAGGGGATCGCGGCGGCGACGGCCCACGCCAAGGATCTCGGGGCCCGCAAGGTCCTCCCCATCCCCGTTTCCGGTGCCTTCCACACGCCGATGATGCTGCCGGCCCGGTCCCGGCTGCGCGAGCGGCTGCAAGGCGTCACGTTCCACGCCCCCGAGGTCCCGGTCGTGGCCAACGTCGACGCCCGGGTCCACACCGACGCCGCCGACTGGCCCGGCCTCCTGTCGGCACAGCTGTGCAGCCCCGTGCGCTGGCGCCACTCTCTCGAGGTTCTGAGCGGAAGGGGATCCACCTTGGCGATCGAACTCGGACCCGGGGGCGTCCTTTCCGGCATGGTCCGCCGGGCCACCCCGGACATGCGCGGGGTATCGGTGGCCGTGCCCGACGACCTCGACAAGCTGATGGACCACGTCTCGGGGAGCGACGAGTGGACCGCGTCGGGACCGGACAGCCAAGGCGAGCACCTCTATACGTCGGAACGGGTGGTGGTCAGTCCGGCCCCCGGGGTCTTCGAACCGGCCGTGGCCCTGGCCGCCCTGGAGAGCACCGCGCTGGCCGAGGCCAACGCCGCCCCCGGCAGCGGGGACGGGGCCGAGCCCGGTTCGCTGCTGTCCGTGGGCGACCAGGTCGGCACCGTGGGCCTGACCGAGGTGCGCACGCCGTTCGACGGCATCCTGGTGCGGTGGCTGGCCGTCCGTGGTGAACGGGTCGTCGAGGGCCAGCCCGTGGCCTGGCTCCGGACCCGGGCCGGCGGCTCGTGACCGGGCGGCACCACCCGATGGGCGGGACTCGATGAGCGACCGGACCGACACCGGGGCGACTCCGGCAGGCGCGCCGCGGGTCGTCCTGGTCACCGGCGGGTCCCGGGGCATCGGCCTGGCCTGCGCCGAGTGGTTCCTGGCCCACGGTGACCGGGTGGCCATCACGTCCCGATCGGGCTCACCCGACCGCGATCCGGGGACGGGACCCGACCGCTTCTTGTCCCTGACGTGCGACATGACCGAGCCCGAGCAGGTCGAGGCGGCCTTCGCCGCCATCGAGGAGGCCTGGGGACCGGTCGAGATCCTGGTGGCCAACGCCGGAGTGACCCGGGACACCCTTGCCCTCCGCATGTCCGAGGAGGCTTGGTCCGAGGTCATCGACACCAACCTCACCGCGGTGTTCCGGGTGACCAAGCGGGCGTTGGCCAAGATGCTCCGGCTCCACCGGGGGCGGGTGATCATGATGTCCTCGGTCGGCGCCTTCATCGGCTCGGCCGGCCAGGCCAACTACGCGGCGTCCAAGGCCGGCCTGGTCGGCATGGCCCGCTCGTTGGCACGCGAGGTGGCCAGCCGGTCCATCACCGTGAACGTCGTCGCTCCCGGTCTGGTGGAAACGAATATGCTGGCCGGACTCGGTGAGTCCAAGTTGGCCGAATTCGCCGCCCAGGTGCCGTTGGGACGGGTGGCACGGCCGGACGAAATCGCCGGGGTCGTCGGATTCCTCGCCTCGGACGGGGCCGGGTATGTGACCGGTGCCGTCCTGCCGGTCGACGGCGGATTGGCCATGGGTCTCTGACCCGCCCACGGGCAGGCCGCAGGCTACCGAGCAGCAACCAGACCGGACAGCATCGAGACCAGACCAAGGAGACGTAGTGAGCAACGACGAGACGTTCGAGAAGTTCAAGGGTTGCGCGGTGGAGGTGCTCCAGGTTCCCGAGGACAAGATCACCAAGGAAGCCCGGTTCGCCGAGGACCTCGACGCGGACAGTCTGGACCTGGTCGAGCTGGTCATGGCCCTCGAGGAGACCTTCGACGTCTCCGTCGACGAGACGGAGCTCGAGGGGATCGAGACCATCGGCCAGGCCTACGACCTGATCGCCGCCAAGATCTGATGCTGCTGGGCGTCGGCCCCGACGGGCCGGTCCGCGGCCGGCGGGTGGCCATCACCGGGGTGGGCGTGCTCTCGTCGGTCGGCTCGGGCCTCGACGCCTTCTGGGCGGGGCTCCACGGCCCGCCCCCGGTCGGGGAGCGCCGGGTGTTCGACTTCGACCCCGAGCAGTGGTTCTCCAGCAAGGACGCCCGCAACATGGACCGCTTCGCCCAGTTCAGCGTGGCGGTGGCGGACCTGGCCCTGGCTGATGCCGGCGAGCTCGACGCCGATCCCGGCCGGTCCGGGGTGATCATGGGCACCGGTGTCGGTGGACTCCAGACCCTCGAGACCCAGATCCTCGTCTACGGGGAGAAGGGCGCCCGTCGGGTCTCGCCCCGCCTGGTCCCGATGATGATGTCGAACGCCGGGGCCGCCGCGGTGTCGATGCGCATCGGGTGGCACGGGCCGTCCGAGACGGTCATCACCGCGTGCGCGGCCGGGGCCCACTCCATCGCCCACGCCGCCCGGCTGGTGGCCTCGGGCCGCTGTGACGTGGCCATCGGCGGGGCCGCCGAAGCGGGGATGACCAACGTCGGGATCGCCGCCTTCGCCAACATGACGGCGCTGTCGACCACCGGGCACTCCCGCCCGTTCGACGCCCGGCGCGACGGTTTCGTCATGACCGAGGGGGCCGGCGCCCTGGTGCTGGAGGACTGGGACCGGGCGACGGCCCGCGGGGCCCGGATCTACGGCGAACTGGCCGGCGCGGCCAGCACGGCTGACGCCCACCACATCACCGCCCCCGCTCCGGGCGGGTCCGGGGCGGCGGCCTGCATGCAGCTCGCCATGGACGATGCCGGGGTCGACGCGCGCGACGTGGCCCACATCAACGCCCACGGGACGTCGACGCCGCTGAACGACCAGGCCGAGTCCGACGCCATCGGCAAGGTCTTCGGGAGCGACTCCCCACCGGTCACCTCCGTCAAGGGGGCCACCGGGCACGGTCTGGGTGCCAGCGGGGCCATCGAGGCCGTGGCCGCGGTGCTCTCCATCGCCCACGCCAGCATCCCGCCCACGGTCGGCTTCGAGGTGCCGGATCCCGAGATCCACCTCGACGTGGTTACGGGCACCGGCCGGGCGTGGGTGCCGGGGCCGATCCTGTCGAACTCCTTCGGGTTCGGCGGCCACAACGGCTGTCTGGTCATCTCCCCCGCCTGATCGCGTCATCCGCTCCGTCACGCATCCGGTCGGCCCGTCGCTCGACGGCCCGCGACAGGCCGCGGTGTCCGGAGCACCGGCACGGTCCCCTACCGTGGGGTCCCCATGATCGACCCCGTCCTTCCGCTGGATGACGCCCCCGACCACGGCGGCCCGTCCGACCTCGCCATCGGCGCCTTCACCCCACACGCGCCGTGGATCGTGGAGCCCGAATCCATGGGCTGGCGTCGTGCCCATGACGGGGAGCCCGATGTGGACACCCTGCGCGGCCAGGCCGCCGACCTGGCGGCCGTCCTCGTCCACCCCAAGCACCTCCCCTCGCTGAGGCGGGTCCTAACCGTCGCCTATCGCCTGGGCGTTCCCCTGTTGGCGTGGGGGGCGACCGAGCGCGGCACCCCCGACTCACGACGCGGCCTGTCGACGCGTCTGCGCCCGGCGTTCGAGCACCTCGGCCCGACCTACATCAAGCTCGGGCAGATCATCTCCTCGGGTGAGGGCATCTTCCCCGAGGAGCTGGTCTCCGAGTTCCGGCTACTGCGCGATCGGGTCCCGCCCGAGCCGTTCGCGGTGGTGCGCCGGACCGTCGAGGAGGACCTCGGTCGACCCCTCGCCGACGTGTTCACCTCCTTCGACCGCTCCCCCATCGCCTCGGCCTCCATCGCCCAGGTCCACGCCGCCACCCTGCGCACCGGCGAGCGGGTGGTGGTCAAGGTGCAGCGCAGCCGGGTGGCACCGATGGTGCGGCTCGACATCGCGGCCATGGCCTGGATCGCCCCGTTCCTGGTGGGCCGCATCCCGGTGGCCGCCCTGACCAATCCCCCGGCCCTGGTCGAACTCTTCGCCGAAACCATCGTCGAGGAGCTCGACTTCCGCCTCGAGGCCCAGAACATGCTGGACATCGCCGGAGTCTTCGCCGGGACCGGCCAGCGAACCGTGGTCGTCCCCCGGCCCCATGCGGAACTGGTCACGCGCCGGGTCCTGGTGATGGAGCACCTGCACGGATTCCCGTGGAGTGACGCCGACGGCATGCGCGATGCCGGCATCGACACGGCAGCAGTCCTCCGCTCCAGCCTCATCGCCTTCCTGGAGGGCGCCCTCCTGTACGGCGTCTTCCACGGCGACCTCCACGGCGGCAACATGATGGTGCAGCCGGACGGAACGGTAGCCCTGCTCGACTTCGGCATCACCGCCCGGCTCGACGAGCGCAAGCGCCAGGCCTTCCTGCGCCTCCAGATGGGGGCCAGCACCAACAACGTGACCGTCCAGGTGGAGGCCCTCCGCGACCTCGGCGCCCTGCCGGCCGATTCGGACATCGAGGCGGTCATCCGGGACCTCAACCTCGACCGACCGCCCATCGACCCCACCACCCTCACGGCCGAGGAGATGATGGCCGAGCTGCGTGAGGTGACCAAAGCGCTGCTGGGCTACGGCGCCCGGCTGCCGAAGGAGCTGATGCTCTTCGTCAAGAACATGCTGTTCCTGAACGGCGCCATGGCCACCATGGCACCGGACGTCGACATCCTGGGGGAGATCATGGCCGTCGTCACCTACTTCACCGAGCACCACGGCGAGCGGATCGCCCGGGAGGTCGGCTTCGAGGTCACGACCGACTCCATCGACCTCGACGGCTACCGGGCGGCCATGGGCTTCACCGAGGAGGCCGACGCCATCACCTTCCGCGATCTCCAGGATCGTCGCGAACTGATCGCCAAGCGCCTCGAGGCCCACCAACGCCCCCGCCGCCGGGTGCCGTTCCTCCGGGCCCTCTACCGGGTGCTCCGTCCGGCCCGGGACTGAAACACCGGTTGCCGCCGACCCGGTGACCACGGCCGCAAGGACCGATAGGGTCCGCCCATGCGACGCAACCGGCTGGCCCTGATGATGATCCTGACGTCGGCGATCGGTGGCCTGGCGGTGAGCGCCACCCCTGCCGGTGCCGCACCGTTCGGAGGCCCGCTGCTCCATGCCGGCTCCGACTCGTCGGTGCCGGCCACGGGCGGCCACATCACCTCGCCGGTGCCGCCCCTCACCCAGGGATTCCTGGAGTTCTTCCAGATCAGCGGCCAGTCCAGCTACGTGCCGGCCGGAGTGCAGGCACCGACCGACCCCAGCACCAACGGGTCGACGCTCGACTTCGCCCTGACGGGGACGGTCCCCGGCGTAGGACCGTCCACGGTGCAGGTATCGGTCACGACCGGCAGCAGCACCCAGCCGCTGCAGGTCGGGTCCACGTACGGGACCGGCCACACGGGCACCATGACCATGCAGATCGGCTCGGTGACCTGCACGAGCGGCCCGTCCCCGGGCAAGGTGGCCGGGGAAGGCGGTGCGGTCCGGATCGACCAGCTGACCGAAGTCGGTGGCGTCGTGACCTCGGCGGCGGTCATGGTGGGCTGCGGCTACGAGGGCTTCGTGGTCCCGGGCGTCCTCGGATCCCTGGCCTACAACGCCGTCCCCACCACGCCGCACCGGGGGTACTACACCTATGAGTCGAACGGGGCCCTGACCGGGTTCGGGAACGACAGCTACCTCAATTACCTCGGCGACCTGTCGTTCGTCGCACTGAACCAGCCGATCGTGGGCATGGCCCAGACGGTGGACGGCGGCGGGTACTGGATGGTCGCCGCCGACGGGGGCATCTTCGCCTACGGCGACGCCGGCTTCTACGGGTCGGCCGGCAACCTCGCCCTCAACCAGCCCATCGTGGGTATGGCCTCGACGGCGGACGGAAAGGGGTACTGGCTGGTCGCCGCCGACGGGGGCACCTTCGCCTACGGCGACGCCGGCTTCTACGGATCGGCCGGCAGCCTCGTCCTCAACCAACCCATCGTGGGCATGGCCTCCACGGCAGACGGGAAGGGGTACTGGCTGGTCGCCGCCGACGGGGGCATCTTCGCCTTCGGCGACGCCGTCTTCTACGGCTCAGCCGGCAACCTGGTTCTCAACCAGCCCATCGTGGGCATGGCCTCCACGGCAGACGGGAAGGGGTACTGGCTGGTCGCCGCCGACGGGGGCATCTTCGCCTACGGCGATGCAACCTTCCACGGATCCACCGGCAACCTGGTCCTCAATCAACCCATCGTGGGCATGGCAATCACGAACACCGGAACCGGTTACTGGTTGGTGGCCGGGGACGGCGGCATCTTCGGCTTCAACGCCCCGTTCTGGGGGAGCTTCCCCTCGCAGCAATTCGGGGCCAACGACGTGGTCGGCCTGTCCACCCTCCCCGGTATCGGGGCCTGACCGGCGTTCGGTGCAGCCGCCCTCTGATTCGCCGCACCGTGGGTCGGGCCCGGGGGGACGAGTGCTGACGTTGGCGCCTTCCTCGTCGCTCGAGGGCGTCGCCATCCTGCGCCCGTGAGGACCCGGGTCATCGTCCTGAACGGCACCTCGTCATCGGGCAAGACGTCGATTGCCCGATGCCTTCAGACGATGCTGCCCACACCGTGGCTGCTCCTGGGCATCGATGACCTGACCAGGGCCGTTCCCGACCGCGGGATCGACGACGGAACGCTCCTGCACATCAGCGGGTCCGGACAGGTCCGGGTCGGTCCCGGGTGGCGGATTCTCGAAGCATCCTGGTACGAGGGGTTGGCGACGATCGCCGCCAGCGGGACCGGCGTCATCGTCGACGAGGTCTTCCTCGACGGAGGCGACGGTCAGGAGCGGCTGCGCGCGGCCCTGGAGGGATTGGGAGTGCTGTGGGTCGGCGTCACCTGCGATGGTGACGTGGCGCGGGCACGCGAGGCCCTGCGGCCGGACCGGGTGGCCGGTCAGGCTGACTCCCAGGCGACCGCCGTGCACGACGGGGTCACCTACGACCTGATCGTCGACACGAGCCACACCACCTCCGAGTCCTGTGCCGCCCGGATCCTCGACCGGGTCTCGACCCAGCCGTGAGGACCGGGCGGGTCCACCGCCACCGTGTTGCGACAACCGGCGCGGCCTGGTCGCGGCACGGCCCCGGTACGGGACCGCCCCCGTGCCCGGACCATGGCCGCGGGTCACCACCCGACTGCGTCCCGTCAGGAATGGCGGGACGGGTGATGGGCTGTGCACTCCTCCTCCCTCCCACCGAACTCGGACACCGGGTCCCCTCGCTAACGCGCGACAATCCGGATCGATGCCGTTCCTGATCCGTGATGCCGAGACGACCCAGTTGGATGAGCTGCAAGGGGTGTTCCGGAGAGCGTCCCTGTCCAACCGGAACGACCGCGGGCTCTTGCGGAAGCACCCCGATTGGCTCGACCTCTCGGACCGAGGGGTTCGAGAAGGCAGGATGCGGGTTGCCATCGACAATGACGGCGCGGTTCTGGGCTTCGCCACCCACCTGATCTCCGACGGCGTGGCCGAGCTCGAGGACCTCTTCGTGGATCCCGCACGCATGCGGCAGGGCATCGCAAGGGCACTCGTGCTGGACGTCTGTGCTCGTCTGCACGACCTCGGCTTCGAAAACCTGGAGGTGACGGCCAATCCCCATGCCCGGGAGTTCTACGAACGGATGGGTTTCACGGAGCTGCGGATCGAGGCCACTTCGGGCTACCCCGCCTCCCGGATGAGTCGGTCTACGTCTTCGTGATCGGGAGATTCCGGTCGGGGCACGTTTCCGGCGAATCGTCACTCCACCCGGTGACGGCAGGCCTTCCGGTGGTCACTGGTGCGCCGTATCCCAGGTGACTACTCTCCACACAGTTGAACGGGGAGGTCCCTGATGCGATCGCGGACTCGGATGTGGATCACGGCACTGGCCGGGACCGTCACCCTGAGCGCCCTGGCACTTACGGTCGGCGTCGCCCCTGGAGCGGGAGGGACTGCCCACGCGGCGGCGCCGTCCGGCGTCGGAACGGGCATCCATCGTCCCCACACCATCTCCGGTTCCGGCTACGACCTGGTCGGATCGGACGGGGGTGTCTTCGTCTTCCCGACCGGCAATCCTCTTGTGGGTGGGTTCTTCGGTTCGCTGCCCCAGATCGGTGTCACGGTGACGGACATCGTCGGGATCACGCCGACGAACCACTACGGCGGGTACGACCTCGTCGGCTCCGACGGCGGGGTGTTCGTCTTTCCCGTCGGGCAGTCCGGTGGGTTCTACGGCTCACTGCCGGGCATGGGAGTCGCCGTGCACAACATCGTGGGTATCGTGCCGACGAACAATTCGACCGGGTACGACCTCGTCGGGTCCGACGGCGGGGTCTTCACCTTTCCCGTCGGCCAATCCGGTGGATTCTTCGGCTCGTTGCCGGGCCAGGGGATCCAGGTGAACGACATCGTCGCCATCGCCGCCACGCCCGACGACAAGGGGTACTGGCTCCTGGGCAGGGACGGCTCCGTCTACCCCTTCGGTGACGCCCAGTTCTTCGGGCCCAACCTCGTGACCTGTGCCGGTGGGATCCACTACACGTGTTGGCGGCAGTACCAGGGGATTGCGTTCGTGGGGATCGCACCCACGACCGACGGCAACGGCTACTGGCTGGTGTCGGCGGACGGACAGGTCTTCAACTTCGGTGATGCCCCCTCGTTCGGGCAACTCTCCGCACCTCCGGTGAATCCCATCGTCTCCATCGTCCCGACCGCCGACGGACACGGCTACTGGCTGGTGGCGTCCGACGGCGGCATGTTCGCCTTCGGGGACGCCACCTTCACCGGTTCGTTGCCGGGCCTGGGGCTCCACGTCCACAACGTGGTGGGCGCCGTCCCCACGGTGTGGCTCCAGCCCTGAGGAGTCGACTACCGGCGGTGCCCCACGTGCCGGGCGGCGCCTTCAGGGGCGGCCATCCATCACGAGCACCGGTCAGTGGGTGATCGCTGAATCCCCCTCGGACTCCTGGTACCGCCGATGCTGTTCGAGGATGTGTTGGTGGGAGGCGCCCTTGGACGGGACGCCCGGATGATGGTGGCGGCACAGGACGTAGGGGGTGCCGTCGAGCTTGTGCTTGCCGATCCGCCAGCAGCCCTTGGTGTGACAGTTCACCCGCCGTACCCCGGTGTAGACGCCGACACCGACAGCACTGATGAGGGTGGCCTCGCCGAGGTCGGAGCCGAAACCGGACCAGAAGTTGTAGTACTTGTCCGGTCCCCCGTTGATGATCCCGGTGTGGAGGGCCACCCAGTGCCGGACGGGCCCGACGACCAGGACCACAAACAGCGTGCCGATCAGGATGACGACGAGGGCGATCCACACCACCGACGTGCCGGCCCGAGGCTCGGGCGGGTACGTCTGGTCGCCACCGGGTGGGGCCGTCGACGCGCTCGATGGTGTCGACGTCGCTCCCGCCTGCCCGGTCTGGTCCCCGGTCGATGGTCCGGTGGTCTCTGCAGCAGTCAACAGGCTCCGCCTCCTCGCGTCCACCGGTCCTCCGGTGACGGCGACCACGGTACCCCCGGACCCCACCCGGAACCGTGGACCCGACGAGTGGACCGTCAGCCGGCGTCGATGGCCGTCCGCAGCGAACCCACGAACTCGGCGGCCCCGTCGGGGCCGCCTCCCTCGAGCAGGCGACGGACCAGAGCGGAGCCGACCACCACGCCATCGGCCACCTCGCACACCGCCTTGGCCTGGTCCGGGTTCGAGACGCCGATCCCGACGCAGATCGGCAGGTCGGTGTGGGGCCGGATGCGGGCCGCCACCCCACGGGCCGAGTCGGCCAACACCGCCCGCTCCCCGGTCACGCCCATACGACCCACGGCGTAGACGAAGCCACGGGTCCGCTCGCAGATGGCGGCGATCCGCTCCTCCGGGGTGGACGGCGCCACCAGGAGGACGGTGGCCACATCCTCGGCATCGGCCGCCGTGGCCCAGTCCCCCACCTCCTCCAGGGGCAGGTCCGGGATGATCGCCCCGGACACGCCTGACTGGTGCATGTCCCCGGCGATCCGGGCGTGTCCGGCCCGGTAGATGAGGTTGTAGTACGTCATGACCACCAGGGGCACCCCGACGTCCACCCGGCTGAGGTCGGCCAGCACCCCCTCGGGTGTCGTGCCCCGGGCCAGGGCCCGCAGGGAAGACTCCTGGATGACGGCCCCGTCGATCATCGGGTCCGAGAAGGGGATCCCGATCTCGATGGCGTCGGCCCCGGCACCGGCCAGGGCCTCCAGGACGAGCAGCCACTCGTCGTCGAGCCCACCCGTGATGTAGGGGATCAACAGTTTGTGTCCGGCGTCCCGTCGGGTTCGCAGGGCGGACTCGAGCTGGCCCGGGGGTGTCACGGTTGCCGTCCTACCTGGCCCCGGAGGATGTCGCGGACCTGGGCGACGTCCTTGTCGCCCCGACCGGACAGGTTGATCAGCACGGTCGAGCCCGGCGCGATGTCCCCCCGGCCCGCGGCATCCACCACCCAGGCCACCGCATGGGCCGACTCCAGGGCCGGCAGGATGCCCTCGGTCCGGGCCAGGAGCTGGAATGCGTCGAGGACCGCCTCGTCACCGACCGCCTCGTACCGGGCCCGTCCGAGGTCGGCGAGGTGGGCGTGCTCGGGTCCGATGCCCGGATAGTCCAGTCCGGCCGAGATGGACTCCGCCTCGAGGATCTGCCCGGCCTCGTCCTGGATGAGCGCGCTGCGCATGCCGTGGAGCACCCCGGGGATCCCGGTGGTCACGGCGGCCCCACCGGCGGCCTCCACCGCCACCAGCTGGGCGGAGGTAGCGTCGGCGAACCCGGCGAAGATGCCGGCCGCATTGGACCCCCCGCCGGCGCAGGCCACCACCAGGTCGGGGTCCGCACCGTCCAGGATCTGGCGACACTGGGACCGGGCCTCGTCGCCGATGACCCGCTGGAACTCCCGCACCATCCACGGGTAGGGATGGGGACCCATCACCGAGCCCAGGCAGTAATGCGTGTCGTCGACGGCCGCCACCCACGCTCGCAACGCCTCGTTGACCGCGTCCTTCAAGGTGCGGCTGCCGCTCGTCACCGGTACCACCGTGGCGCCGAGGAGCTCCATGCGGAAGACGTTGAGCTCTTGGCGCTGGGTGTCGACCTCGCCCATGTAGACGATGCACTCCATACCGAAGAGGGCCGCCGCGGTGGCCGTGGCCACCCCGTGCTGGCCCGCACCCGTCTCGGCGATCAGCTTCCGTTTGCCCATCCGCCGGGCCAGCAGTCCCTGGCCGACCACGTTGTTGAGTTTGTGGGACCCGGTGTGGGTGAGGTCCTCACGCTTCAACAGGACCCGGATCCCGAGCTGCTCCGACAGGCGTCCGCAGGTGGTCACCGGGGTGGGCCGCCCGCCGTAGTTCGCCAGGATCGTGGAGAGCTCGGCCCGGAAGGCCGCGTCGGCCCACGCGTCGCGGAAGGCCGCCTCGAGCTCGATGCAGGCCGGAACCAGCGACTCGGGGACGTAGCGGCCCCCGAAGTCGCCGAAGCGGCCGGAGGGTCCGGGGTCGCCCATGATGGGGGTTGCGGTGGTGGGCTCAGGGGTCATCGTGCTGCTCGCTGTTCGGGGTCGGTCGGCGGCCGTGTCAGGGACGGCGGGTCGTGGGGATCGTGGCCGAGACGGCCGGGGGGTCGGTCACCCGTCGTCCTGCCAGTCGAAGAGGTCGGTGGCGCTCCGTGGACTGGAGCCGACGTCGGCGTCGGCGTCATCGCCCCGTGCGGCCGCGGCCAGCCGGCCCGCCTCACGGGCGGCCACGATGAAGTCGCGCACCTTGCCGGGATCCTTCACCCCCGGCGAGGACTCCACGCCGCTCGACACGTCCACACCCCAGGGGTGGAGGTGGGCCACCGCTCCGGCCACGTTGTCGGGTCGGAGTCCACCGGAGACCAGCAGCCGGGTCGGATCGACCACGCCCTCGGCCAGGCGCCAGTCGAAGAGCTCCCCCGAGCCGGGATTGGGCCCGTCCACCAGCAGCGTCTGGGCCCCGTACTCCCCGAATCGCTCGATGTTCCGGTGCCCGGCGGGGAACGCCTTGATCGTCCAGTTGACCCGCTGCGCCACCCAGCGGGAGTCCTCGGCCGACTCGAAGCCGTGGAGTTGCACGGCCCGCAGCCCGATCTGCCCGGCGATCTCCACCACCCGGCGGGGGGACTCGTCCCGGAAGACGCCCACGGTCACGGTCTCGTGGGGTAGGCGCTTCACGATGTCGGCGACGGCCGACGGGGCCATCTGACGCGGCGACGGGGCGAAGACGAAGCCCACCGCCGAGGCCCCCATGCCGACGGCCAGCAGCGCGTCGGCCTCGGAGGTCACGCCGCAGATCTTGACGAACAATTCCGACCCACCGGCCGGGGCCACGCTCATGCCCGGGCGCCGAGCAGTCCGTCGACGGCCGACGAGCGGTCGGCCGAACGCACCAGGGTCTCCCCCACCAGCACCGCCGCGTACCCCACCGACGCCAGCCGCTCGACGTCGGCAGCACCGCGGATGCCGGATTCGGCCACGGCGACCACGCCCTCGGGCATGCGCTCCCCCATGCGCAGGGCCCGCTCCCGATCGACCTCGAAGGTCCGCAGGTCCCGCTGGTTGACCCCGACGAGGTCGGCCCCGGCGGCCAGGGCCCGATCCAGCTCCGGCTCGTCGTGGACCTCGACCAGCGGTGCCAGAGCGAGGGTCCGGGCCAGGCGGAGGAGGTCGGCCAGCTCGGCATCGTCCAGGGCGGCCACGATCAGCAGCACGGCGTCGGCGCCCATCAGTCGCGCGTCGCACACGTCGAGTGGGCCGACCGTGAAGTCCTTGCGCAGCACCGGCAACCGGCACGCCGCCCGGGGACCGTCCGGTCCGCCCCGGCCACGCCGGGCGTCCAGCTCCCGCTCGGCGGCCTCGACCGTGGTCGCCACGGCACGCCCGTCGGCCGCCGCGGCGGCGCGATGGGCGACGAGGATGGTGTCGAGGTAGGCCGGCATGCCCGGCCAGCCTACCGGCGCCCTGCCCCCGGTCGGTGGTGGGTGGGACCCGATGGGCCACGCTCGGCTCGGTGCCGACACCGGTCGGCGTCCCGGACCGGTGGCACCTGCTCACACTTCCCTAACGATGGCACCGCTGGGCCGGCCCGCGGTGGCAGGCTGGTCCGATGGGGAACACCGACAGGCGCGTGGTGGTGATCGAGGATGATCACCACATCAGCGACCTGGTGGCCATGTACCTCCGCCGGGACGGCTTCCGGGTGGTGCAGGCCGACGACGCCGAACGCGGCCTGGCCGCCATCGGGCGCGAGGCACCCCACCTGGTGATCGTGGACATCGGCCTACCCGGTGCACTCGACGGCCTGGACGTGTGCCGACAGCTGGCGGCCGCATCTCCGCCCGTGCCGGTGCTCATCCTGAGCGCCCGCGACGACGAGGTCGACCGGGTGCTGGGCCTGGAGCTCGGCGCCGATGACTACGTCACCAAACCCTTCAGTGCCCGGGAGCTGGTCGCCCGGGTCCATGCCATCCTCCGACGCTCGTCGGCCGGCACGACCGGCGCAGGGCCGCCGGTGGTCGAATTCGGAGGCGTGGCGATCGACACGGGCCGCCGCGAGGCCCGGGTGGTGGACGAGGTGGTCCCGTTGGCCACCCGGGAGTTCGACCTGTTGGCGTTCCTGCTGGCCAACCAGGGCCTGGCCCTGTCCCGCCAGCAACTCCTCGACGGCGTCTGGGGCCCGGACTGGTTCGGCGACGAGCGGACGGTCGACGTGCACGTCCGCCAGCTGCGCAAGAAGCTCGGCACCGATCTCCCGCTCGCCACCGTGTGGGGCGTCGGCTACCGGCTCGGATGACGGCCCACCTGCGGTCCACGCCCGGGCGTCCCGGAACGGCACGCCCATGAGGCGGCGCCTGACCATCGCCATCATCGCCCTGGTGGTGGCGACCGTGGCCGCCGCCAGCCTCGGCAGCTACGCGCTCGTCCGGCGTGCCACCATCGCGAACTCGCAACAGGAGCTGGCCGGGGAGGCCAGGGCCATCTCGTCGACCTTCTCGACCCGGACCGCGCTGACCAGGGCCTCGTTCCGCAAGGACTTGGCCGTGATCACCAGCGCCGGTCATTTCACCTCGGTGCAGTTCGTGTTCCTGGCCTCCGACGGCGCCGTGAGCCCGGCCCTCGACGCCGGGCTCCCGACGGCCCGGATCGAGCCGACGGCCCTCCTGGAGGGGCGACAGGTGACCGGGCACACCGCGTCCCTGCTCGCTTTCTCGGCCGTGCCCACCCCGTTGGCGGTCCAGACGACCGGCACGCCGGTGCTGGTGGTGACGCGCCAGGTCCACAGCCCGATCAACGGCGTCCGGTACTTCGGCCTCATCGGCCTGGCCGCCGTGGTGGCCGCGGCCCTGGTCGCGGCGGCACTTGCCCGCCGCTTCTCGCGCCCGGTGGTGGCCGCGGTCGACGCCACAAGGCGGATCGCGTCAGGCGACCTCGACGCCACGGTCGTCGTGCCCCGCCACGAGGTCCCCGAGTTCGCCCAACTGGCCGAGTCGATCAACACCATGGGCGGGACGCTGGCCCGGGCCCGGGACCAGGAGCGCCAGTTCCTGTTGTCCGTCTCCCACGAGCTGCGGACCCCGCTCACCTCCATCCGGGGCTACGCCGACGCCGTGCTCGACGGGGCGACCGACGATCCCCGGGCGGCGGCCGCCGTCATCAGCACCGAGGCCCGGCGGCTCGAGCGACTGGTCCAGGACCTGCTCGACCTGGCCCGCCTCGACGCCGACCGGTTCTCCTTCGAACTACGCACCGTCGACGCCGCCCTGGTGGTCCACCAGGTGGTCGACGGCTTCCAGCCCCGGGCCGCCGATCTCGGCATCGACCTCCATCTGGCATCGGGATCAGCCGGGTCCTGCCCGGTGTCGGCCGACCGCGACCGGCTGGCCCAGGTGCTGGCCAACCTGGTCGAGAACGCCTCGTCGTTCGCCGACCGGCAGGTGGTGGTCGGCGTCGGCGGAGGACCCGACGGGGCCGTGGTGTGGGTGGACGACGACGGGCCGGGCATCCCGGCCGATCAGCTCACCCGGGTGTTCGACCGCCACGTCACCTCGGACCGCGACCGTGGACACCGGGGTGGAACGGGTCTGGGGCTCGCCATCGTGGCCGAATTGGCCTCCGCCATGGGCGCCGACGTCCGTGCCGAATCGCCCATCGGCCCGGACCACGCACCGGGGACCCGCATGATGGTCCGGCTCCGATCGCCGTCCGACGGCGATCCCCGGGGCCCGTCCACCGACGGATCCGAGCCGTGACCCGCGGAGAACTCTCTCCTTGAACCTCTACTCGAGCGTTAGGCTCAACTAGAGGTTGAGAGTCGGCCCGGCC
>Ga0075017_100001080_pt1 | contig 16369 bp, 14 predicted proteins | sample AleBraG_ABR_2012_FD_71475 | JGI IMG/M metagenome (GOLD analysis project Ga0075017, IMG submission 71475) | Freshwater sediment microbial communities in response to fracking from Pennsylvania, USA - Alex Branch Run_MetaG_ABR_2012 | ecosystem: Environmental > Aquatic > Freshwater > Creek >... | reverse complement strand
GCAGCGTGCGTCGCCCTGCTTGCCCGGCAGCTTGCCGGGGACCTCGCCGGCGCCCCGACGGTGTCCAGGTGCCGGCTGACCGGCGGGTGCCTAGGTGGCGTCGAGCGGCTGCCAGCGCGCCACCGAGTACGACAGCATCAGCGGCACGTCGACCGCGAACAGCACGAGCATGGCGCTGAACAGTGCGAGGAGCCGTGCCGGGGTGTGGTCGTAGATGAACACGTACTCGAGGATGCCGGCGATCACCGCGTAGGCCAGCAGCGCCCAGCCGAGTACCCGGAAGAAGACCGGCCAGGCGAACGCCTTGATGCGTGCCACCAGCACGGCGTTGACCAGGAGGAGGACGGCGGCTACGGCCAGCAGCACCGTCGGGACCGTGAGGTGCGCCGCTCGTCCGTACTGTGCGGCGACGAAGACCCCGCCGGTCACCACCAGCGCGAGGGTCGCGATGGCGATGGGCATGACGGGCGGGAGATCCGCCTGGCGCAGGTCTTCGGCGTCCGGCCCGCCGAAGCCGGGAGGCAGGGTGTCGGTGGCCGCCGTCATCGGCTCGCCAGGAACGTCATGATCACGATGGTGGCCACCTGCAGCAGGCCGGTGATGCCCGCCGTATAGATGAACACCTTCATCAGGCGACCGATGCGCTCGCCATTGGGACGGGGCTTCTTGAGCTCGAAGAGCACGGCCAGGTTGGCCGGTTCGAGCAGACCCAGTGCGATGACCGACATCGCGCCCACGATGACCATCGAGGCGACGAGCCATCCGTGGTGTGGATAGCTCGCCTCGAGGTTGCCTACGTGACGGGCGAGCTGGAATCCGGCGCCGAGGGTCATGGCGACGAGGGTCGGCATGATCAGGAGCATCTTCGGCATGAACTTCGTGGTGAACTCGACCCGCGACGGGATCGACATCGACCCCATGATGGGCCCGAGCACGAGCCCGAGGAAGAGGTCCAGGCTCGTCCACAGGCCGCCGCCGGCGACGTGGTAGAAGGTGAGCGCCCACAGGTTGTCGGTGCCGATGGCTACGACCAGGCCGATGAGCACGACGGCGACGATCGGCAGTGCCCGGACCGGCACGATGTTGAAGTTCGGGACGGGCGGTGGCCCGTGCCCACCGGCCCCCGGTGGCGGGCTCGATCCGGGTTCCACGCCGGGCGGGGACTCGCCGTGGGCGACGTGCTCGACAGCGGTGTCGGTCATGGGTGGCCTCCTCTGGCTGCTCGTTCCCTCAACCCTGCCCGGACGGTCCCGCTGGTGACGGGCGCCCTCCCGGCGGTCCCCCGCCGAATCGTAGGCCGCAGCGAGTCCTGTCGCCCGGACCGGGGCAGGATGCGCCGGACCCGGCTACCAGCCGCCTCGGTGGACGGCATCGTCCAGGGGGCGCCGCGGCCGTGAAGCGGACGTCGACGGTGGGTCGGGAAGGGCCGGCTCACCGAGGAGGACGGCGCCGAGCCACCGGCGTCCGGGTGGCACCCCGAGCACGTCCTTCAGGTCCTGCTCTCCCCGGAAGTTGCCGAGGAACGCCGCCCCGATGCCGTGGTCCGACGCGGCGAGCAGGAGCGTCTGGACGGCGAAGGCAGCGTCGACGTGCCAGTAGGGGACCACCCAGTCGACCTCGGTGCCGTCCGGACGCGCCTTGTCGGCCTCCCGGTACCGCCCGACATAGGCGTCGGGGTCGCTGAAGGCGAGCACCACGACCGGCGCCCGTGCCAGTCCGGCGAACCGTCGGGAGCGGTCCCGCCAGTCCTGGTCGGTCGTGGCGCCCCAGTACCGGGCGGTCTCCTCGGCGCCCGCGAGCACGACGAACTCCCGGCCCTGGGTGTTCCCGGCGGACGGCGCCCGCAGCGCCAGCTCGAGCAGGCCGTCGAGTACGGCACGATCGAGTGGCGCCGCCGTGAAATTCCGGGTCATGCGCCGTCGGCGGACGGCATCACTCAGTTCCACGTCTGCTCCACCGGGTGGACGCTATCGGCCCGCAGCCGGCGGTTCGGGACACCGTGGTCGCCTCGGGGTGCACGTCGCTTGTCGCCCCTGGTCGCCGTCGTTAGGGTCGCAGCATGGGTGAGCCGCAGCGGTTGTCTCGTCGGGCGCTCCTCGGCGGTTTCGCCGGGGCGGCCGCACTCGGGCTGAGCGCCTGCTCGTCGTCGACGTCGTCGACGTCGTCGACCGCTTCGACGGTCCCGGCCCGGCCGAAGCCGGCACCAGGCGGCCCGGGCACGCGGGTGAACCCGGCGGCGCCGGCAGGCACCGACCAGCTCCCGCTGATCCGCAACATCGTGATCGTGATGATGGAGAACCACTCCTACGACAACGTGCTCGGCATGCAGCGGGGCCGTGGTGAGGGCTTCACCCTGGGCAGGGACGGCAAACCGACCGCCACCAACCCGTGGCCCGCGTCGTCCGCGGTGCCGCCACCCGGTGGGGACTCGGTCCTCGCTGCGTTCCCCATGCCGAACCCGTGCCAGCCGGACGGACACCCGTTCAACACCTGGGACGCCTTCTGGGCGTCCTACGCCGGCGGAAAGCTGGACGGGTTCGCCGCCAGCCAGAGCGGGCCGGTGTCGATGGGCTACCTCGAGCCCTCGGTGCTCCCCTTCACGAACTCGTTGGCTGCGACGTTCCCGGTGTGCGACCGCTGGTTCGCCTCGGTCGGGGCGCAGACCTACCCCAACCGTCGCTTCCTGATGGCCGGCACCTCACTCGGTCTCCTGTACGACACCTTCCCCCCGGCTGCCCCCCCGAACGGGACCGTCTTCCAGGCGCTCGACGCCCACGGCATCTCGTGGAAGAACTACTACTCGTCGCTGCCGTCGGCCCTGATCTGGTCGTACCAGGCGTCACTCCCCGGGTTCCCCTCGCACCTGGCGTCGAACAAGGCGTTCCTGGCCGATGCCGCCGCCGGCACACTCCCGGCGGTGAGCATGGTCGATCCGAACTTCGGGACACAGTCCGAGGAGGATCCCCAGGACGTCCAGTACGGGGACCAGTTCCTGTCCCAGGTCGTCCGGGCCGTGACCGCGTCGCCCCAGTGGCCCCACACCCTGCTGGTCTGGTGCTACGACGAGTCGGGCGGCTACTTCGACCACGTGCCCCCTCCGGCCGCCGTGGTGCCCGACTCCGTCCCCCCCGACGTGCCCCCGGGAGGGACTCCGGGGTCGTTCGACCGCTACGGATTCCGGGTGCCGGCCGGCATCGTGTCGCCCTACGCCAAGCCGGACTACGTCTCCCATGTCGTCCACGACCACACGTCGGTGCTCAAGCTGATCGAGACGAAGTGGAACCTTCCCGCCCTCACCGCACGGGACGCCGCCGCCGACGACCTCCTGGACTCGGTGGACCTGACCCGACCCCCACACTTCCTCCGTCCACCGACACTGGCGGTGGCGGCCGATCCGTCGGTCCTGGCCGGTTGCTCGGCGTCCGGGCCGGGGACGATCCCGCCGGCGTCCGCCGTCCGGCCGGCCTGAATTCCGCCCCGGGTCAACTGCGCCGAGTGGACCGGAGGGGCCGAGCGGCCACGGTACGGGCCCAGGACCCCGTCGCGGCAGCCGCCTCCTGACCGGACGCCGGCGTCGAGGGCCTCCTGGGAATGTCGACCCCGCTGGTAGTGTTTATGCCTGTCGTAGCGCCGTAGCCCGAGGAAACGAGACCGCCGTGCCCACCTTCCGAGAGATGCTGGCCGCCTCCAAGGCCGCCATCCGTGAGATCACCACCGCAGAGGCCGAGGAGGAGCTCGCTCGACCCGGCACCATCCTGCTCGACGTGCGCGAGCCGGACGAGTACGAGCAGGGTGCGCTGGCCGGTGCCCTCCACCTGCCCCGGGGGAACCTCGAGTCCTCCATCGAAGGCCGGATCCCCGACAAGTCGGCCCACGTGCTGGTCATGTGTGCCGGTGGGGTGCGGTCCGCCTTCGCGGCAGACACGATGCAGCAGCTCGGCTACTCCGACGTGGCCTCGGTCATGGGTGGGTTCAACCGCTGGAAGGACGAAGGGCGCGCCTGGTCGGCACCCCGTTCGCTCACGCCGGAACAGCGCAACCGGTACCAGCGCCACCTGCTCCTGCCCGAGGTGGGGGAGACGGGCCAGCTCGAGCTGCTGGACTCGAAGGTGCTCCTGTTGGGCGCCGGCGGGCTGGGCTCACCGGCCGCGCTCTACCTGGCCGCCGCCGGCGTGGGCACCTTGGGCATCATCGACATGGACGTGGTCGACGCCTCCAACCTGCAGCGCCAGATCCTCCACAACACCGACCGGATCGGCGAGCGGAAGGTGGACTCGGCCAAGAAGACGCTCACCCTCATCAATCCCGATGTGAACGTGGTGACCTACGACGTGCGCCTGGGGGCCGACAACATCCTCGACATCATCGACGGGTACGACGTCATCGTGGACGGGACCGACAACTTCCCGACCCGGTACCTCGTGAACGACGCCAGCCTGCTGAAGCGGATCCCCGTGATCCACGGCTCCATCTTCCGCTTCGAGGGCCAGGCCACGGTGTTCAATCCCTACGAGGGCCCGTGCTACCGGTGCCTCCTCCCCGAGCCGCCGCCCGCCGAGCTGGCCCCGAGCTGTTCCGAGGCCGGCGTCCTGGGCGTGCTGCCGGGCATCGTGGGCTCGCTCCAGGCGGTCGAGACCATCAAGGTGCTCCTCGGCATCGGCGACACCCTCCAGGGACGTCTCCTCGCCTACGACGCACTCGAGCAGAGCTTCCGCACCTTCAAGGTGCGCCGTGACCCCACGTGCCCGGCCTGCGGTCCCGATGCCGGCGAGATCGTGATCGCCGAGTACGACGACCTCTGCATGCCCCACGTGGTGGAGGCGCCCGCAGGCTGAGCCCGCCGCACGCGGACCGTGGCGGGACGCCCCAACGAGGGTGGCCACGCCGGCGGACCCCGCATCGGCCACCCACGCGACACGTGGGGGATCGCACGGTACTCGCGTCCACCGAGGTGGATGCCCGTGCGGAGGCGTCCCCTGGAATCGAGCCACCGGGCCCGGTGCGGGGGTCGGTTTTCGGACAGGCGCGCGATCACCGTAACCTGTCGCCCATGGCATCCGACCACACCTCCGGCAAGCCCTCGAACGAGCGCGTGACCGATTCCGGCATCACCATCAACCAGGTCTACGGCCCCGACGACCTGAGCGGTTGGGACCCCGCCAGGCAGCTGGGCGCGCCCGGTTCCTTCCCGTACACGCGCGGCATCCGCCCCGACATGTACCGGGGTCGGCTGTGGACCATGCGCCAGTACGCCGGCTTCGGTACCGCCGAGGCCACCAACGAGCGGTTCAAGTTCCTGCTCGACGCGGGCCAGACCGGCCTCTCGTGCGCCTTCGACCTCCCCACCCAGATGGGCTACGACTCCGACCATCCGCGGTCCGAGGGTGAGGTGGGCAAGGTCGGGGTGGCCATCGACACCCTGGAGGACATGCGGGCGCTGCTGGCCGGTCTGCCGCTGGACAGGGTCACCACGTCGATGACGATCAACGCCACGGCCGCCATCCTGCTGCTCTTCTACCAACTGGTCGCCGAAGAGAACGGTGTCGACCCCGCACTGCTGGGCGGAACCATCCAGAACGACATCCTGAAGGAGTACGTGGCCAGGGGAACGTACATCTATCCGCCGCGCCCGTCGATGCGGCTGGTGACCGACACCTTCTCCTACTGTGCCGAGCACCTGCCGGCGTGGAACACCATCTCCATCTCCGGCTACCACATCCGCGAGGCCGGCTCGACGGCCGTCCAGGAGATCGCCTTCACGCTGGCCAACGGGATCGCCTACGTCGAAGCCGCGCTGGCGGCAGGTCTGCAGGTCGACGAGTTCGCCCCCCGGCTGAGCTTCTTCTGGAACGCCCACAACAACCTCTTCGAGGAGGTCGCCAAGTACCGGGCGGCACGCCGCATGTGGGCGAAGATCATGACGGAGCGCTTCGGCGCCAAGAACGAGAAGTCGCTGCTGCTCCGGTTCCACACGCAGACCGGGGGGTCGACGTTGACCGCCCAGCAGCCCGAGAACAACATCGTGCGCGTCACCGTCCAGGCCATGGCCGCCGCCCTCGGCGGGACCCAGAGCCTGCACACCAACGGGTTCGACGAGGCACTCGGGCTGCCGACGGAGCACGCGGCCAAGATCGCCCTCCGGACCCAGCAGATCGTGGGCTACGAATCGGGGATCGCGGACACGGTCGACCCCCTCGCCGGCTCCTGGTTCGTCGAGTCGCTGACGGACGAGGTGGAAAAGGCGGCCTGGGACTACCTCGAGCGGATCGACTCGATGGGCGGCGCAGTCGACGCCATCGAGGCCCAGTTCATGCAGCAGGAGATCGAGCAGGCGGCCTATGCCTACGCCAAGGACATCGACAGCGGGCACAAGGTCGTCATCGGGGTCAACAAGTTCGTCGACGAGCACGGCGTTCCCGGTGACGTATTCCCCATCGACGCCGAGCTGCAGCGCTCCCAGGTGGCCGCCGTCGGCCGGGTGCGGGCCGAGCGGGACCAGGCGGGCGTGGATGCGGCCCTGGCCGACGTCGAGGCTGCGGCCCGGGGAACCCAGAACCTGCTCTACCCCATGAAGGTGGCGCTGTCCCGTATGGCGACCCTGGGTGAAGTGTCCGACGTGCTGCGGGGCGTGTTCGGCGAGTTCCACCCGAACGGCTGAGCCGGGGGCCGGGTCGGGTCCCGCCACGGCCTGGGCCGCAAGGCGCTCAGCCGGACCCGGGACTCCGGCGGCGGGCCCACTCATCGGCTAGTACCCCGTACACGACTTCGTCGGCCCACCCGCCCTTGTACCACTCGCTGCCCACGAGGTGGGCCTCCTTGCGCATCCCGAGCCGTTCGAGCACGCGGGCCGATCCCGAGTTCCGTCCGTCCAGCTTTCCGCACACCCGGTGCGCGCCCAGCCCGGTGAGGGCGACCTCGACCAGGGCCGCCGCCGCCTCGGTGGCATACCCGTGGCCTCGGTGTTCAGGTAGGAACTTGTAGCCGATCTCCGCCTGGCGGTGGTCGTCACCGGCCCACGCCAGCCCGACGTCGCCGATCGGCGCTGCTTCGCCGGCTGCTTCCCCACCTACGTCGCCGGCCACGTCGCCGCCTACGTCGCCGGCCACGTCGCCGCCCACGTCGCCGGCCACATCGCCGGCCACGTTGACCAGCTCGACGGCGAGGTTCATCCACCCGCCCGGAGCGGCGATCGTGGACGTCAGATCGGCCAGCTGCGCGTCGGAGCGGTCGTGGTCGAGTACCGGGTCGTAGAGGTACCGGACCACATCGGGATCACCCATCATCCGTCGGTAGACGGCGCGGTCGTCCGGATGGTCGCTTCTCCAGGGCCGCAGGACGAGTCGGTCGGTCCGGATCGGCAGGGGGAGCCGGACCGGGTACACATGGGAGGGTCCTGGCGGACCTGCGGTGCGGCGTGACGGAGAGTCCACTGCGATGCTCTGGTTCCGGCGCGGCCGGGAGGCTCAGGACGTCCGGCCGGCGAGGAGACGGTCGCGCAGCGGACCGGTCTCGGCAAGATCGATGGCGGTCCATGCCATGGCCACCGCTCCGTCCCGCACGGCCGCGTCGGCCGACGGCGTCACGCAGGCGGCGGCGAACTCGGGCTGGTGGTTCACCGAACCGCCGGCGTCGATGGCGATCAGCGGATGGATCGTGGGCACCACCAGGGACACGTTGGCCATGTCGGTGGAGAGTGTGGGACGTGCGGCACCCTCGTCGTCGAGGGTGAACCGGCGGCCCAGCGACTCGGCGTTCGCCCGGTAGCTCGCCAGCAGGTCGGTGTCGCTCACCATGTGGGAGTAGTCCGGGGCCAGCAGGGTGAACCCGACCTCGGCGCCGGTGGCCTGGGCCCCGGCTGCGAAGCAGGCCCGGACCCGGGGCACCAGTGCGGTGAGCCCCTCGAGGGTGAGGGAGCGGGCCATGAACCTTCCGGTGACCCGGGACGGGATGATGTTTGCCGCCTCGCCCCCGTTGGTCACCACACCGTGGACCTGGTCGCCGGGCGGGAGCTGCTGGCGGAGCAGTCCGAGGGCCACCTGGGCGATCACCATGGCGTCACCGGCGTTGACCCCCTGCCAGGGCGCGGCCGAGGCGTGGGCGGTGCGGCCGGTGAAGGTCACGTCGAAGTGGGTCACGGCGAGGCAGGTGGCCTCGAGCCGTTCGGTCGGCCAAGGGTGGACCATCATGGCTGCGTGGACGTCGTCGAAGACGCCATGCTCCAACATCACCACCTTGCCACCACCACCCTCCTCTGCGGGGGTGCCGAGCACCCGGACCGTGAGGCCGAGGTCGTCGGCCAGCGGGAGCAGGCCGAAGCCGGCGCCGACGGCGGACGCGGCGATGATGTTGTGCCCGCAGGCGTGCCCGACGTCGGGCAGGGCGTCGTACTCGGCACAGATGGCGAGGACCAGCGGTCCGGATCCAGCTTGGGCGACGAACGCGGTGGGGAGGTCGGCGGTCCCCCGGGTGACGGTGAAGCCGCCCCGCTCGAGGACCTCGGCGGTCGCCTCGGCGGAGCGGACCTCCTCGTAGGAGAGCTCGGGATGTCCGTGGAGGTCGTGACTGAGGCGCAGCAGCTCGGGGAGCCGGGCGTCGACGGCGTCCTCGGCCGTGCGCTTGGCGTCGACAGGGGCGGGGGGTGTGCGGGCGTCCGTCATACGGGCTCCTCCGACTCGATGGTGGCGGCGCCGGGCGACCGGGTGCGGTCGGGGCGCCGGGTCCCGCGGCTACTCGATGACGGCGATCACGTCGCCGGGTCCCACCGACTCGCCGGGGGCCACGCGGACCTCCTTGACCGTCCCCGCCTTCTCGGCGTTGACGTTGTTCTCCATCTTCATCGCCTCGAGGACGCAGACGGTCTGTCCGACCTCGACGGTGTCGCCCTCGGCCACGAGCACCTTGACGATGGTCCCCTGCATGGGGACGGCCACGGTGCCCGACCCGCCGCCGGCGGCGGCTGCCTTGGGTCGCTTGGGACCGGACCCGCGCCCGGCGCTGGCCGACGCCGCCACGGCCACTGCGTCCCCGAGGTCGGGTACCCACAGCTTGACCTGATAGCGACGACCGTCCACCTCGGCCGTCACGTCACGGAGGACCCGGGGCACGGCCTCGTCTCCCTCCGCCGGTGCCGGGCCGGAAGGTGCGACCGCGGTGGCGTCGGATGTGATGCCGGTGAGGTCGAGCGTCTGCTCCACCCAGTTGGTGGAGTGGGTCGCGGCGACGAAATCGGGATGGCGCAGGATGGCGACGTCGGCCGGGAGGGTGGTGGCCACGCCTTCGATGACCGTCTCCTCGATGGCCCGCAGCATGCGGCGCCGGGCGGCCTCTCGGTCATGGCCCCACACGACCAGCTTGGCCACCAGGTTGTCGTAGAACTGACTGACGGTGTCACCGGACTCGTAGCCGGCGTCGAGCCGTACGCCCGGGCCTCCGGGGGCCACCATGCGCGTGATGGTTCCAGGTGACGGGAGAAATGCGCCCTCGGCCGGGTTTTCGGCGTTGATACGGACCTCGATTGCGTGTCCGTTGCACTGGACCTCGTCCTGGGTGAACCCGATGGCCTCGCCCGAGGCGACCCGCAGCTGCCACTCGACGAGGTCGAGGCCGGTGACCAGCTCGGTGACGGGATGCTCGACCTGGAGCCGGGTGTTCATCTCCAGGAAGAAGAACTCGCCGTCCTGGTAGAGGAACTCGACGGTGCCGGCGTTGACGTACCCGCAGGCCTGGGCCACCTTGATGGACGCCTCGCCCATGGCCACCCGCACCTCGTGGGGGAAGTCGGGCGCCGGGCTCTCCTCGATCAGCTTCTGGTGCCGGCGCTGGGCGCTGCAGTCGCGCTCGCCGAGCCAGATTCCGTTTCCGTGGGTGTCGCAGATGATCTGCATCTCCACGTGGCGGGGCCATGCGAGGTATCGCTCGACGTAGCACTCGTCCCTCCCGAAGTAGGAGAGCGCCTCGCGCATGGCCGACTCCAGCGCCTCGGCCGCCTCGTCGGGACTGCTGACGACCTTCATGCCCCGGCCGCCCCCGCCGTAGGCCGCCTTGATGGCCACGGGCCACCCGAACTCGTCGCCGAAGGCGGTGATCTGTTCAGGCGACGTGAGCACGTCGGTCCGCCCCGGTACGCCGGACACGCCGGCCTTCTCGGCGGCGTGGCGGGCGCTGATCTTGTCGCCCATGACCTCGATGGCCTCGGGCGGCGGGCCGATGAACGTCACGCCCCGCTCGGTGATGGCACGGGCGAAGTCGGTGTTCTCGGAGAAGAAGCCGTACCCGGGGTGGACCGCGTCGGCGCCGCTCTTCTCGATGACGTCGAGGATCGCCTCGGTGTTCAGGTAGGACTCTGCGGCCGTCTGACCTCCGAGGGCGTACGCCTCGTCGGCGAGCCGCACGTGCAGGGCGTCCCGGTCGAGTTCGGAGTAGACGGCCACGGTGGCGACACCGAGCTCCCGGCACGTCCGGATGACCCGGACGGCGATCTCCCCCCGGTTGGCGATGAGGACCTTCTTGAGCACGCTGCGCCTTTCGAATCGGAGTGGCGAGGAGCCGTCCTGCCGTCTCCGGCCGGGCGGCACCTCACCCCGTAGTGGGGCGACCCCACTCTGTCACGCCCGGGACGGGCGCCCCGGCACGGAGCCCCCGGACCGGCCCCACAGACTGGCACGGGCCGTAGGGTGTGTGCCATGCCGGAGCCCGTGTTCACCGACGTCCGCCGGTTCGCGACGATCGACTCGACCAACCGCTACCTCCTCGACGAGGCCCGCAACGGGGCCCCGGAGGGGGTCGTGGCCGTCGCCGACCACCAGACAGCGGGGCGGGGGCGGCTCGGACGGTCCTGGGAGGCCCCCCCCGGCGCCAACCTCCTCGCCTCGGTGCTCCTGCGTCCCTCACTCGGTGCCGAACAGCGCCATCTGGTGACGGCCGCCGTGGCCCTGGCTGCGCTGGACGCCATCGTGACGACAGGTGCGGTCGGGGTCGTGGCGCCCGGGAGCGTGGGAATCAAGTGGCCGAACGACCTCGTGGCGGCGGACGGCAGGAAGTTGGCCGGGGTGCTGGCCGAGGCGGACCTCACGTCGGTGACGCCCGGAATGCGGGCCCCGGTCGTCGTGGGCATCGGCGTCAACGTGAACTGGCCGGCTGTGGACGAGGACCTTCCGCCGGAACTCCGTGGGATCGCCACCTCACTCCGGCAGCTGGCCGGGGACGACGTCGATCGCGAAGCGCTGCTGCAGGCCCTGCTGGCCGCCCTGGGACCTCGGATCGCGTCGTTCGACACCGAGGCGGGCCGGGCACAGCTGGCCGGGGACCTCCGCTCGGCATGCACGACGCTCGGGAGGCCGGTGCGGGTCGACCTGCCGGACGAATCGTTCACCGGTACGGCGGTGGCAGTGAACGACGTCGGGCATCTGGTGGTCGATGTGGACGGGGAGTCGAGGACGGTGGTGGCCGGAGATGTCGTCCACGTCCGACCCGAGGCCTGAGCCGGGGGCCGGGTCGGGCCGTCGACCGGCCGAGCGACCCCGGCTGGCCGCCGCCCGGACGGGCACTGCGGGCGGGACCAGCGGTTTCGGTGGTGGAACCCCCACGGCTACGCTGGCCCGCTATGCGCTTACTTGTGACCGGCGGAGCCGGGTTCATCGGATCGAACTTCGTCCGCTACTGGGTCGACCGGCACCCCGACGACTCGGTCGTCGCCTTCGACGTGCTCACCTACGCCGGGAACCGCCCGAACCTGGCCGACGTCGAGGACCGGATCGCCTTCGTCCAGGGCGACATCGGCGACCTCGACGGGGTGACGGCGACCCTCGCCGCGCACGAGATCGACGTGATCGTCAACTTTGCCGCCGAGTCGCACAACAGCCTGGCCATCCTGGACCCGACCCGGTTCTTCCAGACGAACGTGATGGGCACCCAGACCCTGGCCGAGGCGGCCCGGCGCCACGGGGTGGCAAGGTTCCACCACATCTCGACCTGCGAGGTCTACGGCGACCTGCCTCTGGATTCCGACGAGGTCTTCACCGAGGAGACCCCCTACCGGCCCCGTACCCCGTACAACGCCTCCAAGGCCGGTGGCGACCACGCCGTCCGGGCGTACGGCGAGACCTACGGCCTGCCGGCCACGATCACCAACTGCTGCAACAACTACGGGCCCTATCAGTTCCCCGAGAAGGTCATCCCGCTGTTTACCGCACGCGCGCTCGACGACACGCCCCTCCCGCTCTACAAGTCGACGCAGAACAAGCGCGAATGGCTCCATGTGGATGACCACTGCCGGGCGATCGAACTCGTCCTCGAGCGGGGCGTGGTGGGCGAGACCTACAACGTCGGGAGCGGCGTGGAGGCGTCGATCGAGCAGATTGCCGACGCCGTCCTGGCAGCCACGGGCAGGCCGCAGTCACTCAAGGAGATCGTCCCGGACCGGCCGAGCCACGACCGGCGCTACCTGCTCGACTCATCCAAGATCCGCCGGGAGCTGGGGTGGGAGCCGTCGGTCCCGTTCGAACAGGGACTGGCCGACACCGTGGCCTGGTACGGCGAGAACCGCGCGTGGTGGGAGCCGCTGCGCGACCGGGCGCCGGTCGTCGAGGGTGCCTGGGCCGGTCCCGAGGCCGGCACCGCCGGCAGGTGAGTCGACCCCAACGGGTGCTCGTCACCGGAGGCAACGGCCAGCTCGGTCGGGACCTCCGGGACGTGCTCGCCGGCGCCGTGCCCGACGGCGGCGTCCCGGACGGTCAACTCGACGGTACCCTCCTGCCGCGGGTCGAGCCGGGCTCCTTCGAGGTGCTCGCCACCGATATCGACACCCTCGACCTGATCGACCGGTCCGCGGTGGTCGACGCGGTCCAGGGCTTCCGTCCCGACATCGTGCTCCACGGGGGCGCCTACACGGCGGTGGACGCCTGTGAGTCCGAGCCGGACACCGCCTTCGCGGTCAATGCCCTGGGCACCCGCCACATGGCCGAGGCGGCGGCATCGGTCGGTGCCCACATCGTCTACGTCTCCACCGACTACGTCTTCGACGGCACCTCGGACCGGCCCTACGTCGAATGGGATCCGCCCGGGCCACGTTCGGTCTACGGCCGGAGCAAGCTCGGGGGGGAGCAGGAGGTCCGGGCGATCTCGGGTGCATCGGGCACGGTCGTCCGAACCGCCTGGGTGAGCGGCGCACACGGGGCGAACATGGTGAAGACGGTCCTGCGGGTGGCGGGGGCGTCGACCGACGGGGTGCTCCGCTTCGTCGACGACCAGCACGGCTGTCCGACGTTCACCGCCGACCTGGCCCGGGCGATCGTGCGCCTGGCCGTCGATCGTCGGCCAGGGACCTTCCACGTCACCAACCAGGGGGAGACGACCTGGTTCGGGTTCGTGCGAGCGGTGATGTCCGCCGCGGGCCACGACCCCGATCGGGTCGAGGCGATCAGCACCGCCGACCTCCACCCGCCCCGCCCGGCTCCCCGGCCTGCCAATTCGCGGCTGGACAATGCCGCACTCCGCCTGTCCGGGCTGCCCGCCATGCCGTCGTGGGAGGACGCGCTGGCACGGCTGGTGGCCGTCCTGCCCCCGCCTGACGACGCGTGACCGGGCGCACCGAACGGGCCCGGCCGTCGTAGGGGGCATTCCGGCCTTTCGCAGAGGCATCCGTTGCTGCGATGATTGGCGGCGAGGAATCTGCGACCGTCGGGACCCAGCACACCGCCGGTGATCGGAGGCGGCTGTTCCCGCCTCGACGAACGACCGAGTGCCTCCGCCGACGACCGGCAACGACTACCCGCAGCCGCTGACCAGTGCGGCTCCAGACAGCACGATGGGACGTGACCAGACATGTCAGTGAGTTCGACGGACACCTCTGACCGGGGCGGGACCGGACCCCTCCGTGGTTCGGCGCCCGTGGCGCCGGCCGCAACGGAGCAGTCGGCGTTCGGGCAGCCCGCCGTGGGACCGGTGCGCCGGATCGCGGTGATCGGCGTCGGCTACGTGGGGCTTCCCACTGCTGCGACCCTCGCTCACCTGGGACACATCGTGACCTGTGGCGACGCCGATCCGCGCAAGGTCGAGATGCTCCAGCGAGGCGAGGTCCCCATCGTCGAGGAGCACCTCGAGGAGCTGGTTCGGGAGGGACAGGAGGCGGGCAACCTGAGCTTCGTGCTCGGCGCCACGGCTGCCGTCCAGGGGGCCGAGTTCGTGTTCCTCTGCGTGCCCACGCCCCAGGGTGACGACGGTTCGGCCGACCTGTCCTACGTCGAAGCCGTAGCCGCCGAGATCAGCACCCAGATCCAGCCCGGCACCATCATCGTGAACAAGTCGACCGTCCCGGTGGGTTCCACGCTGGTGGTGGAGCGCGTGCTGGGACGGACGGACGTCAAGGTCGTCTCGAACCCGGAGTTCCTGCGTGAGGGCACCGCGGTCCCGGACAGCCTGCATCCCGAGCGGATCGTCGTCGGCGCCGACGACCAGATGGCTGCGGCCCAGGTGGGTGAGTTGTTTGCCGGCACCCGTGCGCCCCTGTTGATCACCGATGCCGCCACCGCCGAGACCATCAAGTACGCCTCGAACGCGTTCCTGGCGACCAAGCTGAGCTTCGTCAACGCCGTGGCCGGCCTGTGCGAGGCCGTGGGCGCCGACGTGCGGGACGTCATCCTGGGCCTCGGCTACGACAAGCGCATCGGGTTCGAGTACCTGAAGCCCGGTCCGGGATGGGGGGGGAGCTGCCTACCGAAGGACACCCGGGCGCTCGTCCACATCGCCGAGCAGGCCGGATACGACTTCTCCTTCCTGAAGGGCGCCATCGCCACCAACGACGAGCAGTTCGAGCGGGTGGTCACCAAGATCCGGGCCGCGGTGGAGCCTTCCCTCGCGACGGGTCCGACGCCGGTGGACGGGGACGACTTCGCGGGCGCGGTGATCGCCGTCTGGGGGCTCACGTTCAAGGCCGGTACCGACGACCTGCGGAATTCACCCGCCGTCGAGGTGGCCCAGCGGCTCGTCGCCGGCGGAGCGCACGTGCGCGCCTTCGACCCCACCGTCGGTGTGCCCGATGGCGAGGTGGCCGTCCCCGTTCCAGGGCTCGATCCTCCCGCTGAGGGGGCCGGCTCCCTGCTGGCCTATCCGGACGCCTACACCGCCTGCATCGGCGCATCGGCCGTGGTGGTCCTGACCGAGTGGGACGAGTTCCGCTGGCTGGACTTCACCAAGGTGCGCGAGGCCCTCGCGGCACCGGTGCTGGTCGACGCCCGCAACCTCCTCGACCCTGCGCAGGTCCGCCGCCTCGGGTTCTCCTACGTGGGGATCGGACGCCGGTGAACGGGCGGGTCGTCGTCCTGGGCGGTTCGGGCTTCCTGGGGTCGCACCTGTGCGACCAGCTGCTCGCCCGGGGCGATGCGGTCGTGTGCGTCGACAACTTCTCCACGGGACGTCGTGCCAACGTGGCCCACCTCGTGGATCACGTCGGGTTCGAACTGGTCGAGGCCGACATCACCACCGGTGTCCCGGTCTCGGGAGACGTCACGGGCGTCTTCAATCTGGCCAGCCCTGCATCGCCCCCCGACTACCTGGCGCTGGCACTCGAGACGCTGGCGGTGGGGAGCGAGGGCACCCGCCACGGACTGGAGCTGGCGTCGCGTCACGGTGCCCGGTTCCTCATGGCGTCCACCAGCGAGGTATACGGCGACCCGAGCGTGCATCCGCAGCCCGAGACCTACTGGGGCAACGTCAACCCGATTGGCCCTCGGAGCGTCTACGACGAGGCCAAACGGTTCGCAGAGGCACTGACCATGGCTCACCACCGGACAATCGGCACCGACGTGGCCATCGTGCGCATCTTCAACACCTACGGTCCCCGCCTGCGCCCCGACGACGGCCGGGTGGTCTCCAACTTCCTGCTCCAGGCGATGCGGGGCGAGCCACTGACCGTCTACGGGGACGGCAGCCAGTCCCGGAGCCTCTGCTACGTGGAGGACGAGGTGCGTGGGCTCATCGCGCTGTTCGACTCGGATCTGACCGGACCGGTCAACATCGGGAATCCGGACGAGTACACCGTCCTCCAGCTCGCCCGGACGGTGATCGACCTACTCGGCTCGTCGTCGACGATCGAGCACCGGCCCTTGCCGACCGACGATCCGACCCGCCGCCGCCCCGACATCAGCGTCGCCCGTGCCGAGCTGGGCTGGGAGCCGTCGACCAGTCTCGAGGACGGTCTGGCCCGCACGGCTGCCTACCTCGCCCAGGACGCCGGCCTGGGCGACCAGGCGCCGGTCAGGTGATCGCCCCGGGTCCCGTCCCTGCGTCGGCCAGGTCCGTGACCGACGTCATCGCTCCGATGGTGGAGAATGGCCGCGCCCTGACAACCGGGGACGAGCGAGGAGAGCAGGAT
>Ga0075017_100001079_pt1 | contig 16370 bp, 10 predicted proteins | sample AleBraG_ABR_2012_FD_71475 | JGI IMG/M metagenome (GOLD analysis project Ga0075017, IMG submission 71475) | Freshwater sediment microbial communities in response to fracking from Pennsylvania, USA - Alex Branch Run_MetaG_ABR_2012 | ecosystem: Environmental > Aquatic > Freshwater > Creek >... | reverse complement strand
GCTAGCTCGCGCAGGATTTCCTTCGACCGTTCGTCATGCACTTTGGGAGCCTGCAGAATCACCTCCACGATCGCGTCGCCTCGTTTGGCTTTGCGTGCGTTGGCAACGCCCTTCTCGCGCAAGCGGAGCTTTTGCCCGCTCTGCGTGCCTTGCGGGATCTTCAGCAACGCTTTGCCGTCAATCGTAGGCACTTCAATTTTCGCGCCGAGGGACGCCTCAGTAATGGTGATGGGCACTCGAATATGAATGTCGTCGCCTTCGCGCTGGAAAAACGGATGCGGCTGAATCCTCACCGTGATGTAAACATCCCCGGCCAGTCCGCCATTGCGGCCGGCGTTGCCCCGTCCGGCTACGCGCAAGCGCGAACCCGTGGGCACGCCAGCGGGGATGCGGACGTCCACCGAATCCTGCTTCAGCAGGCGGGCGTCCCCATGGCAGGTGGGGCACACGTTGCGCAGACGGCCTTTGCCATCGCAGCGCGGGCAGGTCAGGCTGAACTTCATGGCGCCGGCCATTTGCGTGACATTGCCAGTGCCGTCGCACTCCGGGCAAACCGTGGTTTGGCCGCCCATCGAGCCGCTACCGTTACAGGTCTCGCAGGTCTCCTGGCGTTGAATGTTCAAGCGTACTTGCGTCCCTTTGATCGCTTCCCAAAAATCGATATTGAGCCCGTACTCGAGATCGGCGCCTTTCTCGGGCGCGCCGGAATGCTCTTCGCCGCCGCGGCCAAAGAACTGGCTGAAGATGTCGCGGAAGCCGCCGAAACCCGGGCCTTCCCCAGTGCTGTACCGGCCACGGCCGCCGGGTTGCTGATTGACGAATTCGCTGAAATCAAACCCGCCGAAGCCCATCCCCGGACCACCAGGATGCGGGCCGCCACCACCGGGTCCTCCGCCGGACGGAATGTTATCGGAATAAAAGCCGTACTGATCGTAGACCTGCCGCTTCTTCCCGTCGCTCAGCACATCGTAGGCTTCCTGCACTTGCTTGAACTTCTCCTCTGAAGGTTTGTCTCCGGGGTTCAAGTCGGGATGATACTTGCGGGCCAGTTTCCGGTACGCCTTGCGAATCTCGTCTTCCTTGGCGTCGCGAGAGACACCAAGCGTGCCGTAGTAATCGACTTTAGTGGCTGGCATAAAGATCGGGGGCCGGGACAAGACCCGGCCCTCTTCCTGCGACTTACTTCTTGTCTTCCACGTCCACGAACTCAGCATCCACCACGTTGTCCTTGGCGTGCTCGCCCGATTTGGCGCCGTCGTGGGGAGGTGTCGAACCCTGCTGGTTGGGCGGCGGCGTACCGGCCTGCGCGCTGGAAGCCTTGTACATGGCTTCCGCCAGTTTGTGGCTGGCGGTTTCGAGTTTGGAGACGGCTTGATTGATACGATCCACCCCGCCTTCCTGCATCGCTTTCTTCGTATCTTCCAGCGCCGAATCCACCGCCTTGGCATCGTCCGCGCCCACTTTGTCTCGGTGCTCCTTCAACATTTTCTCGATGTTGTAGACCATCGAATCGGCCCGGTTGCGAGCTTCGATTTCTTCCTTCTTCTTGCGGTCGTCGCCGGCGTGTGCTTCGGCATCCTTGGCCATCTTCTCCACTTCCTCTTTGCTGAGGCCGGAGGAAGAGCTGATGGTGATCTTCTGCTCGTTATTGGTGGCCTTGTCCTTGGCGCTGACATTGATGATGCCGTTGGCGTCGATGTCGAAAGTCACTTCCACCTGCGGCATGCCGCGCGGAGCGGGAGGAATCCCGACCAGTTGAAACACGCCCAGCATTTTGTTGTCGGCCGCCATCGAGCGCTCGCCCTGGTAGACCTTGATCTCGACCGACGTCTGATTGTCGGCCGCGGTGGAGAACACTTCGCTCTTGCGCGTCGGGATGGTCGTGTTGCGTTCGATCAACCGGGTGAACACGCCGCCCAGCGTCTCGATGCCCAGCGACAGTGGAGTAACGTCCAGCAGCAGCACGTCTTTCACTTCGCCGCCGAGCACGCCGCCCTGCACGGCCGCGCCCACCGCGACCACTTCATCCGGGTTGACGCTCTTGTTGGGCTCCTTGCCGAACAGCGTGCGGACGATTTCCTGGACTTTGGGGATGCGGGTGGAACCGCCCACCAGCACCACTTCGTCGATCTGCGAAGGCGTGACACCGGCATCGGCCATGGCTTTCTTGCAAGGCTCCACCGAGCGGTCCAGAATGTCGGCCACCATGTCCTGGAAGCGCGAGCGGGTGAGCTTCACGTTCATGTGCTTGGGGCCGCTGGCGTCGGCGGTCAGGAAGGGAAGATTGATCTCCGTCTCGAGCACCGTGGAGAGCTCAATCTTGGCTTTCTCGGCCCCTTCTTTCAGGCGTTGCAGCGCCATTTGGTCCCTGGAGACGTCGACGCCGGTCTCTTTCTTAAATTCCTGCACCAGCCAGTCGATAATGCGTTGGTCGATGTTGTCGCCACCCAAGTGGGTGTCGCCGTTGGTGGACTTCACTTCCACCACGCCATCGCCCACTTCCAGTATGGAGATGTCGAAGGTGCCGCCGCCGAAATCGTACACCGCGATGGTTTCGTTCTTCTTCTTGTCCAGGCCATAGGCGAGCGCGGCCGCCGTCGGCTCATTGATGATGCGCATCACTTCGAGACCCGCGATCTGCCCGGCATCTTTGGTGGCCTGCCGCTGGGCGTCGTTGAAGTACGCCGGCACGGTGATCACCGCTTTGGTGACCTTCTCACCGAGATAGGCTTCCGCCGCCTCTTTGAGCTTGCTCAGGATCATGGCCGAGATCTCAGGCGGGGAATTCTTCTTGCCGCTAATATCTACGCGAGCATCCCCGTTTTCGCCTGGGACCACCTTGTAGGGCATCAGCTTCATCTCTTCGCTGACTTCATTGAAGCGCCGTCCCATAAAGCGCTTGATGGAATAAACAGTATTCTCCGGGTTGGTCACCGATTGCCGCTTGGCGACCTGGCCGACCAACCGCTCACCAGTCTTCGTAAAGGCGACAACCGATGGAGTGGTCCGGCCACCCTCCTGGTTGGGGATGACAACGGCTTGTCCGCCTTCCATGACGGAAACCACGGAATTGGTAGTACCTAAGTCGATGCCGATGATTTTGCTCATAAGTATGTTTCGATCCTTCCGCAGCGGGGTAGCCGCGTCTTTGATTTAGCCTGTTTTGATTATGAGACATGAGTGCATCATTGTCAAGTTAACCTTCTTAAATCGCACTCATGTGATCGGGTGATCGGTGCGATCGGGGCAATCGGGGTCTGGTGGGGGGCTGCTGGGGACAGCCCGCGTGTTTTCTGGAGGAAAGGGCCGTCTTTTCCTCCGCTCCCGCTTGTTCCTTGTTCGGGAGTCGGCAGACTCCCCCGATTGGAACAGGACAGGAGTTCACCATGTAAATTGCCTGTTCAAGATGTAGCCGAACGAGCGTGAGACCCAGTAATGGGTGCGGCGAGTCGGGAGGCGAACACGCGAGCCGTAATGTAATGTAAACCCGATTCGGCCTCGATAGGAATACGAAGGTGGCCAGTCCGCCGACTAGCTTAGCTTAGCTAGCTTAGCTAGGATGAAGCCAGACAGACCGGTGGTGAAGCAACAGGCAAGAGCAGCCATCGGACCTTCCGGGGTGGTTGGGGACAGCGCGCGTGGACAGATCGGCTGAGGAGGAGGCCTAGGAGGCCCGGCAGGGCAGCGAGCGAAAGCGAGCAACGCTTCGGCGGGAAGACATAACTGTCGAAGGGGCCATGCCGGGAGGGGCCTTACTGAAAGCATGTTTGTGTAAGAGGAGGAGAAATCCGCTTGGATGAAGATCCCAATACGGAGACTCAGACAGTGGTGGGAAAGGCGAAGCCGGAAACGGTGAAGGAGCCAGGACTGCCGGAGAAAGTTTCTCAACTGAGACAGAAGCTGGGCCAAACGGCCAAGCAGGAACCGAAGTTCCGGTTTTATGTGTTGTATGGCCGGATTTATCGGACGGATGTGTTGGAAGCGGCGTGGGAACGGGTGCGACGCAATCAAGGAGCACCGGGAGGGGAGAGTAGGCCGCGCTACTGGCGTCGCCCTCTCTTTTACTCTACCGGCTCGGAATTGGGCCCGTGAGCGGTTGTATCAGCAAACACGAATGACGTTGTGTTTAGCACGGCGCAGCGCTCTGGCCCGGGCGAGCAGTTCGTCCTTGATGATCAACGTGGTTCTCATGTGCATCAGTATGCATGAATGATGCGGCGCGTTCGGCTAGTGGCCGGAAGTACCGGCGGCCGCGGCTGCGTGCTGGCGCTGCCAGGCGCTGAAATCGCTCATAAAGTCCAATTCGGTCTTGCGGAGAGCGTGCTTGGCCTCGATCTGGTCGCCGAACTCCAAGTAGGCTTCCCCTTGGCGGAATGGCGCCCACTTGGGCAGGCCGGGGCCATTGGGGTCGCCATTCTTGGCAAAACGGACCCATGCGCCGCTCATCGCCTTGGACAAGCGATCGTCGGTATCGGTGTAATCGTCGGGCTGCACGGAGAAATCGCCGATCATGGAAGCACTGGTGCCGTAGGCGGCGTCGGGCAGGGTTGCGAAGACATAGGGAATCTCAGCCGCGTGAAACGAGCCCCATTTGATCCGCTTGCCGAGGCCGCTGACGCGCGTGAATTGGTACTGATAGGTGCTGTTGGCATTGACCTGAGAAACCGCGCGCAGCACTGAGCGGGTGCCTTGCAGAAACATATAGTCGGTGTTGACTCGCACAGCCATATCATATGCGTCCGCATCGGTAGAAACCGAGTACACCTTGGCCGCCGCTTCCAGGCGCGGCCCGAATTGCTTGGCCGCAAACTTATTCCACTGCGCCAAGTTGTGGACCGGCGGGCCGCCGAGCAAGGTGCCCTCATCGGCGTTGGTTCCGGCGATGAGCGCCACGCGGTGGAATTTGCCGGTGGAATACAAGCGCGCCGGATCGTCGGGCAAGACCACGCCGTCGACTGCCGGCATGAAGGCTTCTCCACGATCGGCACGATCGCCGGCCATGTCCATGGGCCCAGCCAGCTTCACAATTTCGGCGGTGGTTTTGGAGCGCAGCGCCGCAAGATCGCCTCCGAATTGCTTTTCGACGAACTGCTCAAACGGCACCCGGCCATACCAGGATTCGCGAACGTGGCTGATGGGGTTGAACATCCAGGCAGCGCTTTCCGAGATCACTTTCTGGAACAGGCCCTGGGCCGCGGGCATGACCATCAGGTAACAAACCGCCGTGCCGCCGGCCGATTCGCCGAAGATGGTGACGTTGCCGGGGTCACCGCCAAACTGGCCGGCGTTACGCTTAACCCACTGCAAGGCGGCGACCATATCGAGCAAGCCCTGATTTCCGTCCACGCCTTCTTTGCTCAGCGCGGGATGGGCAAAGAAGCCAAAGACGCCCATGCGGTAATTGATCGACACCACGACCACGCCTTGGCTGGCCAAGGGTTCGCCGTCATAGAGGCTCTGGGAGCTGGCGCCGATTTGAAACCCGCCGCCGTGAATCCAGACCATCACCGGCAGTTTCTCGGCGGACGAGTGAGCCGGTGTCCATACATTCAAACCGAGGCAGTCTTCACTGGTTGGCCCGGCGAGGAGGGCGGTTTGTGGACACATGGCGGGAAAACTTTTGGCGACGCGCACGCCCTTCCAGGGCTTGGGCGGCTGGGGAGCCTTCCAGCGCAGGTCGCCGATGGGCGGCGCAGCGTAAGGGATTCCTTTGTAGGAGCGGACGGCGGTTCCGCTTCCCGCGACCAGGCCGGAGTCGATCTTGACAAGCGTCTCCAGTCCGGAACCGGCGATCAGCGAGGCGAGGGAGAACAGGGTGACGGTGAAGAGCTTCATATATGGGCCATGATAGCGGATTACGCGACTGTCTGGTGCAAGCGCCAGTGATAGGCAAGAGCTCCGCCGACGATTGTTAAAGCAGCAAGCGCGGAGATACCCGGCCGGAAGCGCACGCCGAGGATCGTCATCCAGATTCCAACCAGGATGAACAACCCGGGCATGAGCGGGTAGGCGAAATTGACCACCGGCAGTTTGGTCCACCCGGAACGGCGCCGGAAGATGAACAGGGAAGCAACCGACATTACAGCGAAGAAGTTCAACGTGAAGCCGATGTAGAGGATCAGGTTGACGAAAGGAGTCATGGTCATGAGCAGCGCACAGATGCCCTGGGAAATGATCGCGATGGCAGGAGTGTGCCAGCGAGGATCCACGCGTGCGGCCGCCGAGAAGAAGGCCCCGTTCTTGGCCATGGCGAAGTAGACGCGCGGGCCAATGGTGACCATGGCGTTGACGGTGGCGAGCAGCGAGATCGCCATTGCCCCGCTGAAGATGCCCGCCACGGCCGTGCCAAAAAGGTGGGAAGCCGCAAGAGAGCCGACAGCCACAACGCCTTTCATCTGTTCCAGGGGCACGGCATAGACGAACAGCAGATTGAGCGCGCAAAACAGCACGGCGACTACACTGGTTCCGATGGCGAGAGACAGCGGCAGCGTTCTGGCAGGGTGCTGGAGTTCTTCCGCGACGTAGGTCGCGGCATTCCATCCGCTGTACGACAGGTAAATGAAGAACAGGCTGACGGCAAACTGCGAGAACAACGGCGTCGTGGAGGTTCGCAGAGCCGGCTGGCTGAAATGCTCGCCGCTTCCTTGTCCAAACGCGAAACCGAGCAGGATAAATGCCACGATCACGAGCACCTTGAGGGATGTCAGTACATTCTGCACATTGGCGGTACGCCGCACGCCCAGGCAATTGAGGGCGGTGAAAACGACGACTAAGAGGCTGGCGAATATCTGCGCACCACCGATCTTAAATTCCCACTGGCCGCTGCCAAACAAATGCGTGGCGCTGGCTTGTTTCAGGGTGGGAAAGAAATATCCGGCGTAGTCGGCGCACGCCAACGCGGCCAGTGCGATCGGCGCAGAGAATCCAGCGAAAAACGAGGCCCACCCGGTCATGAAGCCCCAGGTCGGCCCGTAGGCTTCCGTCAAGTACACGTACTCACCGCCGGAACTGGGAAAATTCACGCCCAGCTCGGAATAGCAGAATGCGCCGGCCAAAGCGCAGATGGCGCCCACCACCCAAATGAGCAGTACCAGAGACACGGAGCCGAGATCGCCGGCCAGAAAGCCCGTGGTGGTGAAGATACCGGTGCCAACCATGTTCGACACGACCAGCGCCGTGGCGCTGCCGACGCCGAGCTGGCGCAACAGACTTGGACGGGCGGTCAAGATGCCGCCGCCGAGAGCGAGCCGGAATGCGAAAGTCCGGTCCCACCGTCACAGGCAAAAGTAGCGCCAGTGATGTACGACGCGGCCTCAGAACTCAGGAAGAGAGCCAGGTCGGCCAGTTCATCTTTGGTGCCCAAGCGGCGTAAGGGCACGCTGCGGATACTGCGCTGCAGGGCTTCCGGCGATGGAGCCAAACGGCGCATGCCCTCAGTATCGTCTGTCGGGCCGGGCGTAATGATATTGGCGCGAATGCCTTCCGGGCCCCATTCGATGGCCAGCGTTTTGAGCATCAGTTCCACGCCGGCCTTGCCCGCGCAGACGTGTGCCTGCATCGCGAACGGCTGTGTGGCCTGATTGGCGGAGATGGCGATGATGGATGCGCCGGGCTTTCGCAAGTGGCCGTAGGACGCGCGGCAAGCGTTGAACGTTCCCAGCAGATCGATGTCGATCACGGCCTTAAACCCGTTGGCGGACATGCCCGTGATGGGCGCGGGAAAGTTCCCGGCAGCGGCGCAGACCAGAATATCCACGGACACGACCTTTTGGAACATCGCTTCCAGCGCCGGATAGTCGCGCACGTCGAGCGCGGCGGTTTCAGCAACACCGCCGCTCGCTTTGATTTTGGCAGCGGCCGCATCCAGTTTCTCCTGCTTGCGTCCCACCAGCACAACTTTGGCGCCATGTTCGGCAAAGCGCTCCGCTATGCGTTGGCCGATCCCGCTGCCTCCTCCGGTGACTACGGCGGTCTTGTCCTTTAACAGGTGATCTCGAAAAATGCTCTGCATGAAGCTGAAGAATACCAGATGCCGGCTTCAGGTGCGCATCCGGGTGAAAAAATAGAATCCGGCCATGGCAAACAGCACGTCCGGAGACCAGGCGGCCATGGTCGCGGGCAACAGACTGACGTTGCCCAACTCGGCCGAGAGCAGACTGATGGCCCAGTAGGCAATGGCGATGACGAAGCTGACGCCAACGCCGGTGGTGGCGCCGCGATTTCCCGCCACGAACGCGAACGGTATGGCAATCAGCGCCATGATGGCGGCAAACAGCGGGACGGCGAACTTGCGATAGAACTGCACCTGCAGGGCAATCGTATCGAAGCCGCTCTGCTGCAGGTCGCGGATGTAGGCCGCCAACTGCTTGTAGTTCATTTGCTTGTCCTGCAATTGTTCTTTAAGGAACCACTCCGGGCGCTCGTCGAGCTCGGAAAACGTCATCACCTGACCGGCAAAGTCCTGGAATGTTTCGCCGCCTTTGGGGCCGAACCCTCGCGCCCAGCCGTTCTCGAAAACCCACTTTTGTAACTGGCGTTCCCAACGCGCTTTCTCCGCCCAAATGTGCTTGCGCATGTGGAACGTCGACGGGTCGAGCTCATAGACATTGACGCCGCCCATGACCTTGGCGGCCGGATCGAAGTACTTGTAGTAGTAGACGCGGGAGCCTAACGCACTGTAGATCCACTGGCGCTCCGGATGGAGGTACGTCTGCACCGGTTTGCCTTTAATCTCGCTGCGGATGGCGTCCTGCTTCCGGTTTGCATCAGGCACGTAGTAGTGATCGAAGGCAAACAACGCGCCGCTGAGCAGGACTCCGGCGAGCAGAATGGGAACCGCCAGCCGGTACAAACTGACGCCGCAGGCTTTCAGCGCGGTGATCTCATTGTGCTTGGTCAAAATTCCAAAGGTTACCAGCACCGCGACTAACACGCTGATCGGGACAGAGTCGTAGATCAAATGCGGAGTGAGGAAGAAAAGATAGGTCAACACGCGAATCATCGCGATGTGATTCTTGACGATGTCGCTGAGCAACTCAAAGAACGTGTACACGTGCGTCATGAGCACAAAGCTGACGAGCATGGTGACGAAATAGAAGAGAAATGTGGTGAGAATGTAGGTGTCCACCACCTGCGGCACCAAAGGAAAACGGCTTCGGCGGCGCGGCGCTGCGACATTGGCGGGTGAAGGAGCCAGGCGCTGGACGGTTTGCATCGCATCGGCCAACCAGCCGCGAAGCATCCCGATCAAGTCCGTGTCTCCCGGCCGGTCAAGCCGCAACAGCAGAAGAAGCGCGATCACCGCGAACACCGAATTCGGTATCCACATGGCTATGCCCACGGGCAGTTTCTGCTGCTTGGCGAGACCGTTGGAAAACAGCAGGCCGACCCAATAGAGAAACGCCAGCGCCAACGTGACGACAAAGGCGCCTGCTCTGCCGCCTTTCTTGGACGAGACGCCAAGCGGAATACCAATCAGAGCCAGCAGAAAACAAGCCGGGGGAAGCGCCAGGCGCTGATTGAATTCAATGCGGGCTTCCAGCCGTTTGTCCGGTTCGAGATTGGGGTCGCGGTAAGCGATCTTGTACAGCGGTACGGTGTCCATCGCCGAGTAGGCTTTGACCGGGATTTCATTCGGCTTGGTGGCTTCCAGAATCTGCTCGCTACGAGGCGCAATGGTCCGGTGGTACGCCGAGTCCTTGTCCACCTCGTGGGTTGCCACATTGAGCATCGACAACTGGATCAGATTGCGCGCAACGTCGGGCACCGCAATGGCTTCCGAGGCAACCGTAACGCGCGGATTGTCGCCGCGGTCGTGCGCTTCGTTCTTGCGCTCTTCCGGCGGTGTCATGTCGGCAATGAAGACGTTTCGCCAGCGCGTTACCGTTCCCGGAATCACGTCGCCAACGTAGAGGATGCGGTTGGGGAATTGCTCTTCAAACACGCGTGGCTGGACTTCGGACGTCAGCTCGGCGGCAATCAGTTGATTGAGAACCTTGTAGGTCTTCCAAGTGGCGTAGGGCGTGAACCAGAGCGATGCCGTGGCCGCAACGCACATGGCCAGGGTGGCGAACGCCAACACCGGCGGGATGACCTTGCGGGCCGGAATGCCCGCGGCGCGCATGGCCATGATTTCGCCGTCGCTCGACATGCGGCTTAGCGCGATCAGCACACCGACCAGCACACCCAGCGGCACGGTGAAGGTGAGCGTGAAGGGAATCGCCAACGCGAAGAGATACGCTACCGTTTGCGGAGCGGCGGAACTGCGAACGAGGATTTCAAATAGCTTGCCTACACGCTGGAGAAACAGCACAAACGTGAAGAGCACCGTCCCCAACACAGCGCTAGTGGCCACTTCCCGGAAGATTGCGCGCGCCAGCAAGCCCATATGGAAAGACTATTCGACGGAGTGAAGCGGCGGCGGGGGTACAATCGGCGGTTTCGGAATATCCTGCTGATTCGGCTCGAGCTCCAATTCGTCGAACAATACGCCAGGGGCGATCACGGCGGCGTTGGTGACAAATCCGCTGGAAAGATACGACAAAGGCGCGGCCGTGTCGAGGAAGTTGAGCACTGCGCTCTCTTCGGAGGCAGCCAGGACGTCCCGGAACGACTTTACCGTGAATCCGCGGAGCCGCAGGCCGCGCTCCAGTTCTTCATGACCGTCGGGATAGACCCGGTAGACGAGCATTGGCGAGGCGGTAACGCGGGCGCCGCCGCCGCTCTGGAATTGGCGGCGCAACTCATCGTAAGCAGCGCCAGTGGGAAAGTCCACCGAGCGTATCAGGAGCGCGTAGGCCTTGCCGCGCAGCTTCGCAAGCTCCATCAATTTTTTCTTGAGGTCCGCTGCGGGCATGGTTTTGCCGGCACGAACAAAGAGGTTGCCAAAGCCCGGCCCATACGCCCCAAAGGGGCCGGGCATGCGAGCGCGCCCGTTGGACTGGTCGAAACCCTTTTGCACCGGCGTGCGGGTGAGCGGGAAATTCTTCAGCGTGCCATTCTCAATCAGGACCAGCGGCTTGGGCGAGAGCCCTTCCATATCGTATTCGTAAGCGCCGAAAAGAGTTTGCCCGTGCCATTCGGATTGGGTGGGGTCGTCTACTACGTCCATCCACTCCGGAAGCACGCGGGAGCCCAGGCGGTTTTCCAAATCACTTGTCGTTTGGGGAGCGGGACGCCCTGGCTCCGCAATGGGCTTGCGAGTGATCTTCAGATTTTCTCCCAGCACCTGGCCGAACAACTGGGCCGCGGCCTGGGGTTCCAGTAGAACCGGGCCATCATAACTTTCACCAGGCGGGGCTTTGGCCAGAGCCACAACATTTTCGGCCACGCGTGTAACGCTCTGCCGCAGGGTGGCCTCTACCGGCAAGCCATTGGGTTCGAATGCCGGGAACACCGCTTCGTCGCGCACCGGCGTGCCATCCGCGGCTTGCCCGGTAGCTTTCACGCGGATGAAAGCCAGGTTTTCCGGATAGCGCAGCACCGTGCCCTCCGAGGTGACGATGTAGTTGGTGGACTGGATCACGTTGAGATGAACGGAAGACGCGAGCACTTGTGGATAAGCGGCGAAGAGGCCGGAGAGGCGTACGATTTTTTCTCTCCACTGTTCCTCATTCGGAATCGTCTTGCGAATGGGGAGCACGGCACGAACGGGCTCGGCCGGCGAATAGTCAGGCAGTTGGTCGGGAAGAGTGACGCTCTTCATGGCGGAGCGCTTGCGAGCCAGTCCCTCTTCCGCGGCCTTGTAAGCGTGATCGGTGCCCAGCCAAAAAGCCTGGCGCAGAACCTCGTAATTGTTCTCCAGCGGAAGCTGGTCGGAATCAAAACGATCTCCGCCACGAACTTCGGAGTAGACGTAGTTGGTGTTGTCTAACTTGTAATCGCCTACGCGAACCCGCACGGTGGGGAGGCGCTGTGAAGTCTGATTGGAAGCTACCAGCGCCCCTAAAGTAGCGTCGATCTCCAGTGTGTTGGCGTCCTCGACGCGGTACTCCACGTAGTAGGGCACGGCCAGATCGAGCATGCGCAACTGCTTGGTGCGCGCCATTTCATCCTGCATGGCTTTGAGCAGAATGTCCTGATCGGGCGGCGCCTGAGCCGGCAGGAGCACCACGAAAATCAGCAGGCAGAGCGGAGCGCGCCTCACTCCGTGCCTCCCGCGCCAGAAGGCCGGGGCAGAAACGGCGGACGATCCTGCGAGTGACTTTTCTTTTGCACTTCTATCTCGGATACGAGCAGAGCCGGGGAAACCGCTGAGACCGGGACACTGCCCGATTCCGCTCCACAGTAGCCGTTGAATACTTCCACTGTATTCGAGGTGGCCAGGATTTTGGCGAAGCTCGCCAGCGGGGTACCCACGATGTCCACGCCGCGCACCAACTCATCCGGCCGGCCGTCGGGGTAAACCTTGTAGACAATGAGCGGGATTACGGTGAAAGCCTGCAGCCCGCGGCGTTGCGTGGAAGTGTATCCACCGGTGACTTCCTGAAAAAAGAGACCGTAGGGTTTGTTCTGGCGCTTGATCTCGTCAATCAGCAAAGAGCGCAGTTGTGTGTCAGACACCTGCTTTTTCGACTCGACCAAAAGATTGGACTGACGAGAAACCACTTCGAGCCCGGCCTGCCGGCGGCCGTGTCCGTTGGAGTGCTCGAAGCCCTTCACCGGCGTCCGCGACATCAGGAACGTCTTCAGCACTCCGTTTTCCACTAGCGTGAGCGGCCGCGCCTTCACGCCTTCGTCGTCGTAAGAATACGATCCGTTGAGGTCCACGGAACCAACGGACTTTCTAGTGGGGTCGAAGACCACGGAAAGAAAGTCCGGCAAGACAGGAGTACCGACGGACTTGGTGAAGGTTTGTCCTTCCGCCTCGTCACGCTGGCGATGGCCCTCAATGCGATGGCCGAAAATCTCGTGAAAGAACACGCCCGCCGCCCGTCCGGAAAGTATGGCCGGACCGATGAAAGGTTCCACCGTGGGGGCTTTCAGAAGGTCCGTGACGTCGGTGGCCACTTTCTTCACCGCGGCTTCAATGACAGCGGGTTTCGGAAGGCGGTCGAGTTCGTTCCCCTCGAAAGTTTCGTATGCGGAGAGGTCCATGCCGTCGGACGCTTTGCCGCGAGCCCCAATGCCAATGCGGCTGAAAGTTCGGCCATACGAAAGCCGGGCGCCGTCGGTACCCACCAGATACTTGGTTTCCCGTTCAGCCATCAACACGACGGACGAGCTGAGAACACCCGGATATTTCTGAAATTCGCCGGACCAGGAGCGAATGCGGTTGCGCCACTCTTCGCCGGGAATCTTCAATTGGGGCGGGAGGTCTTCCCTGATGGACGGCTCTTCTGCCGAGAAATCGTTGGACTGGTCCTCATCGGCCACCTTCACTTGGGCGTCGCTCTTGATCTCGATGAGGCGGCGGGCGGCGGCGCGATACACCCGATCGGTCTCCATCCAGGCGACGCGCCGGATGGCATCCGGCGAATTATCCAGAGCAATGAGGACACCCGCGGTAAACGAAGCCCGCTTGCCGCCCAGCACGTGATAGTTGTCGAGTTTGGGCGTTCCCACGCGCAAAGTGACATCGAGTTGACGCCGGCGGGAGTGACCGACGTTGCTCAATGTCCCCGATGCGCCAGAGATCACTTCGCTTTCTGTTTCGGTCACCTCATACGACAAGAAGTAGGGCGCCGGATCGGCCGTCTGCTTGAGAACGGTGAAGTTTCGCTCCAGTTCCTCACCGAGGATCTGAAGCAGGGACTGCGTCGGAGCTGCTGCCAGCAGCGGAAAACTCAGGAAAAACGCGAGGGAAATGCGCACTAAGACCTCAGGATAACAGACGTCCGGCGGGCTTCAAACCCCTTAGTTCAGCGATGGTAAGGAAAAGCTTGTTGCATTCCTTCTATGAGGCCTTCAGTGAACTCCTGCGGGAACTTTTGCACAAAGCCATTGAGCAATCGTCCCGGATGCAGCGCGCCGGGTTGAATCGACAAGGAGACCAGCTCGACCTCGAGGTACACTCCGTTGTCGGCTTCCTCCAGGCGCCAATAGAGATTCAAGCGCCACAGGTAGCCGTGGTCTTGCCCCTGTGGAACGAGTCGCGTGGACCGGAAAATGACAGTGGCGTGCGAAGGATCCAGCAACGTGTACTGAGCCGAGAAATTTCCATCCAGCACCACCGACTGCAACTGACGCCTATGGAGCCGGAGGGACGCGTCAAAACGATCGCCTTCGCGCTTTTCCAGTTTCGATTCGCTGATTTGCTGCTTGAACCTGACTTTGTAGTCGGCAAAGCCAAGCACCACGTCGCGCACTTTGTCCAGCTTCACATCGGACAGAAAGGTGGTCCCAAGCCAGTCCTGGATCAGTCCATCGGGCACATCGGAACGATCCCGCTTGCGGGGCGTGATCACGTGTTGGTTCAACCAGACGATGGATTTTTCCTTGGGATGCTGGTCGAGCCACAGGAAATCGCGCAGATCGACCGTTTCGATCGGCGTTACGTAACGGTCAAACGCGGCGGCGGTTTCCGGTTTGAGATCCGCAGCGGGGAGCACGCTTGGCGTCAGCGCGATCAGTACGGCAAGGCGCATCTTAGACCAATAGTGGCCGCCCATCTATCCAGTATCCAGTACTTCCCCTCCTTACAAGGTGTGAAAAATCTGTGGAACGAGGCTGCGACTTTTGAGAGAGAAGGATTTCGAACACTAGCCCGCAACGTCCCACAGATTTTTCAACATCTCTGCCTTCGGGGTTTTCGAGCCGATTCAGCGCCGAACGTAGGTGACGGAAAGCTGCTCGCTCGCATAACGGGCCCTCACCGCCCTTCCAACAACTGCGCCAGAATCTCCGGAATCTCGAACACCGCGCGATTGTTGACGGCTGCTGCGTTTTGACGAAAGCGCTCGAAATTGGCTGGATCCAGCAACTCGGACAAACCGGCGCGGGTGTCGCGGAAGGATTTTAGCACCACGCCTAATTCCTTTTGGCGAATCCAATCGGTGTTGTAGCGCTCCTGCGGAAGCGTCCACAGGTTACGCTCCACCACCACCGGCAACTTCATGGCGATGGCCTCGCTAATACTGCCCGGGCCCGGTTTGCCGATGAAGAAGTCGGACATATGCATGTAGTAAGGGACATCGCTGGTAAAGCCTTCAATGAACACTGGAAAACCGGGAGTCATCTCTTCCAAACGTTGCTTCAGTTTTCTGTTTTTGCCGCAGATCAGGATCAGTTGCAGGGGTAAGCCAGCCGTGGAGAGCGTGCGGGTGATCTCGATCATCCATTCCGATCCCTCGCCGCCGAACAGCACCAGGCCTGTGGGCAGATTTGGATCGAGACCCAACCGAAGGCGCTCATCTTCGCGACTCGCGTCGATTGGCTGATAAAAACCGGGCCGCAGGATCATGCCGCTGGTGCGGAATATCCGGTCCTGAGAGTGCCCGAGCGCGTAAGCTTGTTCGACGGCCTTTTCGGTCCCGCAGACAAAGTACTGAGGTTGCCGCTCGATCCAAAAGTGGGGAGGATAGTCGGCCAGGTCAGTAAGGATGGTCACCAGCGGCTTGCCGTTCAGGCTCTGAAACAGCGCCCGGTTGAAGTTTGGAATCAGCGACACCACCAGGTCGGGCTTGGACTCCAGCCAAAACTTCTTGAGCAGGTTGACTTGCCCGCCATGATAGAGGCGGATGAGCAGGTGCACGCCCGCCAGCAATTGCGCCGCCCCCAGCGTCCAACCTTTTTTCAGCAGCCGGTTGTAAACCTCCTCCATCGAGATGCCCGTAACCTTGCGGACGACGTCGAGGGACGTGAGGATCTCCTTGAGGTCGACCAACCGGACCTCCCAAGGCCGCCCCTGTTGTTCGATAATAGATTTGAGGGCGTTGGCTGCGCTCCGGTGGCCGCCGCCGGCATCAAAGAAAACGAAATCGAGTCTCTTCACCGCGCGTCCATGACTAGAGCAACGACTACAGCCACGAGTTACAGTTTGTCACGTCCGGTGGTGCTTTCGCCAACAAAGCCCGCAGCAAACATGAAGTGTTCATTTTGTTTTCAATTCACTGTAACAGCGGCATTTTATTATGAACTTGGGCAGTTAGTATGCTGAATTTGATCGTCCGCCGCGACTACAGTGTGATGCATCGGGCCAACAACTGGGAGGCCCCCAAGTGGATACAGCTCTATGCGCTGGGATCGACTCGCGGTGGCGACGGCTGGTTGTGGTTCGCCATCGGTTTGGCCGTTCTCGTGTTTGGCGGCTCGGAGCGATTTGCGGCCGTCAGCGGCGGAAGCTTGGCCGGCATCCTCAGCGTGGGAGCGTTCCTCTGGCTAAAACGCTTTACCGGGCGTAAGCGGCCCATCCACATCGAGCCGCATTGCTG
>Ga0075017_100001078_pt1 | contig 16381 bp, 13 predicted proteins | sample AleBraG_ABR_2012_FD_71475 | JGI IMG/M metagenome (GOLD analysis project Ga0075017, IMG submission 71475) | Freshwater sediment microbial communities in response to fracking from Pennsylvania, USA - Alex Branch Run_MetaG_ABR_2012 | ecosystem: Environmental > Aquatic > Freshwater > Creek >... | reverse complement strand
TATGGCGACCTCGATCTCAGCGTGCTCGATGAACTTCCTCCCGGACGCACGCCCATCGCCACGCGCTGCGTCCCCGACGACCGCTCGCCCGAAGTCTGGGAGTTCGCGCGCAAGCAGGTGACGGCGGGACATCAGGCCTACGTGGTCTATCCCGTGATTTCCGAGAGTGAAGAGAATGAGTTGAAGGCAGCCATCAAAATGTACCGCGAGCTGAGCGGCGTCGTCTTCAAAGATCTGAAAGTTGGTCTGCTCCACGGCCGCCTCGACGCCGAGTTAAAAGACCAGGTCATGCGCATGTTCCAAAAAGGCGAGCTGCAGATTCTGGTCGCGACCACGGTGATCGAAGTGGGCGTGGACGTTCCCAACGCAACCGTGATGGTGATCGAGCACGCCGAGCGCTTTGGTCTCGCACAGCTCCACCAGTTGCGCGGACGCATCGGGCGCGGCGCCGCCAAGTCGTATTGCGTTCTGATGACCGGAGGCAAAGTCACCGAGGAAGGCCAGCGCCGCCTCGACGCCATGGTCAAGACTAACGACGGATTCCAGATCGCCGAACTCGATCTTGAACTGCGCGGCCCTGGAGAATTTTTCGGCACGCGCCAGGCCGGAATGCCCAGCTTCCGCGTGGCCAACATTATTCGTGATGCCCAGTTGCTGGAGGCCGCCAAGCGCGAAGCCGCCGCCGTGATTGCCGGGCCGAACTCCGAAATTACCGCCGCAGAAATCAGCCGCGCCCTCGTGCACATGCGGGCACTCTGGCAGCACACATACGGCTTAGTCGAGGTGGGGTGAGGAATCAGCGACACCCAACAACGGTCGGCGATTTGTTATGTTGACCGATCCCGCCTAGCCAAGAGTTCCCCCGATACCGCGGCCTCCAAGGTAAGTCTTGCAGTTCAATCGCGCCTAAATTGTCTGAATCCTCGCGGCCACTGGGGAAATCTGATCAATAAATCTGAGGGATTGGGGACAGAGACTGTGGGCGTAACCTTCTTTTAACCCAGCCGTTATATCGGTGGTTGCGTTTTCGATGCCTCGTACGGGATCCGCTGCGGTGGGAAATTAGTTGTTGCGCTCTCATTGGGTCCGCCCTCCTGTCGACTCTTGTGTCGCGAAAAGGCTGCCAGGAGTCCACGTAGGTATTCCCGCCTTTAGATGAAAATGAGCGCGACCTTTTTCCGAGTTGAGAGGTTTTCTATGGCGAAACGAATGATTCTGATGTTGGCCCTGACGGCATTGGTCGTCGCAGGCCTGGGCTTCACCAAGTACCACCAGATTGAGGCGGCCACGCACATGGTGATGCAGCCGCCTCCGGAAGCCGTCACGACGGTGGTGACGAAACAGGAGAAGTGGCCGGGGAGTCTGAACGTGATCGGTACGGTGGCGGCGGTTCAGGGCGTCACCGTTAGCGCAGACCTTCCTGGGACGGTCGCTCGAATTGCGTTCGAGTCGGGGAAAGCGGTCAATGCGGGGGATGTTCTGGTCGAACTCGACACGCGCCAGGAGCGCGCGCAGTTGACCGCCGTGGAGGCGCAACGCGATCTCGCCCGCATTAATTTCAATCGCACGCAGGAGCTGGTAAAGGCAGGGGTCGTAGCGCAGAACGAGTTCGACAACATGAGGGCCCAGAAGGATGCGACCGAAGCGCAGGTGGGAGAGATCCAGGCCACGATTGCGCGGAAAACGATTCGGGCGCCGTTCTCAGGAATCCTGGGCATCCGCCAGGTCAACCTGGGACAATATCTGTCGGCGGGCGAGGCGATCGTTTCTCTCCAATCGCTGAATCCGATCTATGTCAACTTTGGCGTGCCCCAGCAGGCTGCCGGGGATGCGCGCGTGAGCCGGATAGTTCGGGTCACGACGAACGACGAGGCCCCCACCCAATTCATGGGCCGCATTACAGCGCTCGACTCGATCGTGAATGAGGCAACCCGCAACGTACAGGTGCAGGCGACCTTGGCGAATCCCGCTGGAAAACTGCACCCTGGCATGTACGTGCAAGTAGGGATCATAACCGGGTCGGACAGTTCGGTCATCGCTCTTCCTGCGTCGGCCATTAATTACGCTCCGTACGGCGATTCCGTCTACGTTGTCACCGATCTTAAGGACCCAAGTGGAAAGATCTATCGCGGAGTGCGCCAGCAGTTCGTGAAGCTTGGAGGCTCGCGCGGCGATCAGGTCGGGGTGCTGTCGGGAGTCAATCCCGGGGATGAAGTCGTCAGTTCAGGAGTCTTCAAACTGCGCAACGGCGCCGCCGTTCAGGTCAATAACAAGGTGCAGCCCGACAACAACCCAGCTCCCAAGCCACAGGATAGTTAACAGGACAGTTACTAACAGGATAAGTTCAATGAAATTTATTGACCTTTTTATTAAGCGGCCGGTGCTCGCGATTGTCGTCAGCCTGGTGATCCTGATTGCCGGATTGCAGTCCATTCGTTCACTCAGTGTGCGCCAGTATCCACGCAGCGATATCGCGGTGGTGCAGGTCACGACGGTTTATGTCGGCGCTAACGCGGACCTGGTTCGCGGTTTCATCACTACGCCGCTGGAGCGCGTGATCGCCAGCGCCGACGGCATCGATTACATGGAGTCGTCGAGCGCTCAGAGCTTGAGCACGATCACGGTGCACCTGAAGCTGAACTACGACACCAACGCCGCACTCACGCAGATTCAGGCGAAGCTGGCGCAGGTCCGCAATGATCTGCCGCCGGAGTCTCAGGCGCCGGTGATTGATTTGCAAACCGCGGATACGCAGTTTGCCGCGATGTACCTGGGCTTTTCGTCCGCCAGTCTTGATCAAAACCAGATTACCGACTATCTGACACGAGTCGTGCAGCCGAAGTTAAGCGCGATCAGCGGCGTGCAGCGTGCTGACATCCTCGGCGACCGTACTTTCGCCATGCGCATCTGGCTGAAGCCGGAGAAGATGGCGGCGCTGGGTATTTCAGCGTCGGCCGTGCGCGATGCGTTGTCCAAAAACAACCACCTTTCGGCTCTGGGACAGACGAAGGGCTCGATGGTGTCAGTGAATCTGATCGCCAACACCGACCTGCGCACGCCGGAAGAATTTCGGCAACTGGTGGTCAAGCAAGATAAGGGAGTCGTGGTGCGCCTCGGCGAGATCGCCGATGTTGTACTGGGCGCGCAGAACTACGATCAGGACGTTCGCTTCAACGGGGAGACGGCGACGTTCATGGGCATTTGGGTGCTGCCGACCGCCAACTCCCTGGAGGTCATCAAGAAGGTCCGCGCAGCCCTACCAGAAATCCAAGCACAAATGCCCCCCGGCATGAAGGCTGGAGTGCCCTACGATTCGACCGAGTACATTCAGGACTCGATCAATGAAGTGCTGCACACGCTGACCGAGACGTTGATCATCGTGATCGTCGTTATTTTCCTGTTTCTCGGGTCGATGCGCTCGGTTCTGATTCCGGTGGTCGCCATCCCGATTTCGCTGATCGGCGCCGTGTTCCTCATGCTGACGTTCGGCTTCACCATCAACCTTCTCACTCTGCTTGCGATCGTGCTCTCGGTTGGTCTGGTGGTGGACGACGCCATCGTCATGGTGGAGAACGTGGAGCGGCACCTGCAGATGGGCAAGCCTCCGGTAAAGGCGGCCATGGATGCCGCGCGCGAATTAGTGGGACCGATCATCGCCATGACGATCACGCTGGCCGCGGTATATGCGCCAGTCGGCATTCAGGGCGGATTGACGGGAGCGCTGTTCCGGGAGTTTGCGTTCACGCTGGCCGGCGCCGTGATCGTCTCCGGCATAGTGGCATTGACATTGTCGCCGATGATGGGATCAAGGCTGCTGCGCGCGGGGGACAGTGAGCGCGGCTTTGCCGGCTTCATCAATCGTCAGTTCGAGAAAGTTCGCAACGCCTATTCCCGGACGCTGGCGGGCACGCTGCAGTACCGGCCCGTGGTCCTGGTTCTGTGGGCGATCGTGGTGGCGTTGATCGTGCCGTTCTACATGTTCTCGCAGCGCGAACTGGCCCCGGCCGAAGATCAGGGCGTGGTCTTTGGGGTCATCCAGAGTTCCGCGAATTCCACGATCGATCAGACGAACTTGTTTACGACGCAGGTCTACGATGTCTACCACTCGTTTCCAGAGAGTGGCAGCATCTTCCAGATCACCTCTCCGAGCGGTGGTTTCGGAGGCATGGTAACCAAACCCTGGAGCCAGCGGAAAAAGACGACGCAACAGCTTCTGGTCGAATCCGTCGGGCCCTTGTCGAAAATCCCGGGCATTCGCGTGATCCCGCTGACGCCCCCGTCTTTGCCGGGCGGAGGAAATTTCCCGGTTGAGTTTGTGATCACTTCGGCGGCAGAGCCGAGGCAACTCATCGAGTTCGCCAACCAGCTTGTGGGGAAGGCATTTGCCAGCGGTCTGTTCATTTTCGCCGACACCGATCTCAAGTTCGACCAGCCGCAGACTGAGGTCGTCTTCGACCGTGACAAAGTTCGTGCTCAGGGCGTGGACCTGACCCAGGCTGGTCAGGATCTTGCCACGATGCTGGGAGGCGACTACATCAACCGCTTCAGCATTCAAGGGCGCAGCTACAAAGTCATCCCGCAGATCAAGCGTGCCGAGCGCCTGACTGCCGACCAACTGGAACAGATCTATGTGACAGGATCGGACGGCAAACTGGTTCCGTTGTCGACTTTCGCCACTCTTAAAACTACCACCGAGCCGCGCCAACTGAATAAATTTCAGCAGCTCAACGCAGTGACCATTCAGGCCGTGATCCCGCCGAATGTGTCGCTGGACAAGGCATTGAGCTTCCTGGAGGACCAGGCCAAGGCGATCCTGCCACAGGGCTTCACCGTTGACTACTCCGGCGAGTCGCGCCAGCTTCGCGTGGAAGGCAGCAAGTTTCTTGGAACGTTCCTGCTCTCGGCCGTGCTGATCTATCTCGTTTTGGCGGCACAGTTCGAGAGCTTCCGCGATCCCTTCATCATTCTGATAGGCTCGGTGCCGCTCGCTATTTCCGGCGCGCTGATGTTCTCGTTCCTGGGGCTGACGACACTCAACATCTACAGTCAGGTAGGACTCATCACGCTGGTGGGCTTGGTGTCGAAGAATGGCATCCTCATTGTGGAGTTTGCCAACCATCTGCAGGAGACGGGGAAGACCAAGCTCGCGGCCGTGATTGAATCTGCCACCACGCGACTGCGCCCGATCCTGATGACGACCGCGGCCACGGTGATGGGGCATTTCCCGCTGGTTCTCGCGAAGGGCCCGGGGGCAGGAGCGCGCAACAGCATCGGCATCATGCTGGTCAGCGGCATGATCATTGGCACCATGTTTACGCTGTTCGTAGTGCCATCCATCTACATGCTCGTGGCGCGCTCGCACGCACGAGTGGCTGATGAAGAAGGCGCCATGTCGGGCGCCGTCGCCGAGCCAGCATAGCCTTCACCATAGGCCTGAACTGATAGAATCGAAAGGATGGCAGGGCCGCCCCAACTGATTCAGATCGAGCTCAGCGCGCCGCCGCGGGCGCTCAAGCCGCAGTGGCTGCGGGCGAAGGCTCCGGTTGGCGAGAACTTCCACAATCTGAAGAAACTGGCCCGCGGACTTGGCCTGCACACCGTGTGCGAGTCGGCGCAGTGTCCGAACATCGGCGAGTGCTGGAACCACAAGACCGCGACGTTCATGCTGCTTGGCGACATCTGCACGCGCCGCTGTGGTTTCTGTGCCGTGCCCAAGGGACGCCCCGAGCCCATCGACTGGGACGAGCCCCGCCGCGTGGCTGAGGCCGTAGCCACTCTGGGACTGAAACACGCAGTCGTGACCAGCGTGAATCGCGATGACGACAACATCGGCGGTGCGAAAATCTTTGCCGAGACTATCCGCGAGATTCGCGAGCTGACGCCGGATTGCCGCATCGAAGTCCTCATCCCCGATTTCCAGGGTGGGGAAGAATCGCTGCGCATCGTCCTCGAGGCCCAGCCCGACGTGCTCAATCACAACACGGAAACGGTGCCGCGCCTTTATCGCGCGGTCCGCTCCGGGGCGCGCTACGAGCGCACGCTCCTGCTGCTCGAGAACGCGAAGAAGTTCTCTCCCGGCATGGTGACCAAGAGCGGGGTGATGGTTGGCCTGGGCGAGTCGTCGGAAGAACTGGTCGAGGTTTTCCGCGATCTGGGCACGCGCGGCGTCGACATTCTTACCGTGGGGCAGTACCTGCGCCCGTCCAAGGATCACCTGCCCATCGCCCGCTTCTACGAGCCCGAAGAATTCACCTATCTGCGGAACCAGGCTCTGCGCTTCGGTTTCCGCCATGTCGAGTCGGGACCGCTGGTGCGGTCCAGTTATCACGCGCACGAGCAGGCCGATGCGACGGCGACGCCGCGGGCGGTGTCTTAGCTTGCGGCGGCCCTGCTCCCTAACAAAACTTCCACCTCTGAAACCCACGACGCGCAGCGTTAGTATCCCTATCGAACAACTCAGCATCGGGAGGCTCGTCCTCCCGTGGTGATCCTGCTGCTGGTGGTCCTCGGTTTTTTTGCCGGCTTGCTGGGCGCGCTGACCGGCATCGGAGGCGGCGTGTTGCTCACGCCCGTTCTCGCGCTGCACTTCGGCATCCCGATTCGCCAGGCGATTGGAACCAGCCTGGTCGCGGTGATCACCACTTCGGCGGCCAGTTCCTCGGTTCACCTGCAGCGCCACACGACTGACATTCGCCTGGGTATGACGCTGGAACTGGCAACCGCCTTCGGAGCAGCAGTCACGGCTTATCTGGTCGGCTACTTCAATCGCAACGCGCTCGAAGGATTGTTTGCCGGCTTTCTGCTATACAGCGCGATCGTCATTCTGGCCAAGGGCGGCAAAGTGAAGCCGGAGGAGGAATTGGCCCCGCCCGTCAACGGCGAAACCGTGATCCCGCCTTACGAGCCGAAACGGTATCCCCTGGGGCTGGCCGCGTCGCTCGTGGCTGGCGCGCTCTCAGGACTGCTGGGAATTGGCGGCGGACCCATCAAGGTTCCGGTGATGTTCATCTTCATGAAAGTGCCGCTGATGGTCGCGACCGCGACATCGAACTTCATGATCGGCGTGACGGCGGCCGCCAGCGCCATCGTCTACTACCGCCGCGGCGACATCCTGGTGCAATATGCAGCACCGCTGGCCGTGGGCGTTTTCATGGGATCGCTGCTCGGCGCGCGTCTGGCCCCGCGCATTCACACCAAGATCGTGGTCTACCTGCTGGTCGGAGTCATGCTCTACCTTGCCGGACACCTGACGCTTCACCTGGTGGGGTGGACCTCATGAGCCAGGTTCGGGAACCCGCCTTCGATCGCGTGGTCGCGTTGGTGCTGCGCATTGGCGCCTTCAGTTGCTTTTTCATCATGCTGGCCGGACTGATCGACGGGCTATTCATGACCGGCCGCATCCCTCTCGACATTGAACGCCTAGGCGTGCTGCTGATGCTGGCGACGCCAGTGGTCCGCGTGATGGTCGCCTGCTTCCTGTTTTTTCAGGAAAAAGACTGGAAGTATGGATGGATCTCGCTGGGCGTGCTGGTGATCTTGATGCTGGGGGCAGTGTTTGGAATTGGGGAACACTAGGAGATTCGGGCGACCACGGAGATTATGTGGGGACAGCCGCCTCGGCTGTCCGTTCGTGCGAAGTGCAAGTCCAATCTAGAAAATGTGCAGCTTGATGCTCAGATATTTTTTCGGGTTTTCGCGGATCGCCTTCACCAAATCCCGGCTCTCGACCAACATCTGGTTGGCGTTGTTGTAGAGGGACTCGTCTTTGAAGAGCTTGCCGGCGGTGCCCTGTCCGGCTTCGAGTTCGGTGGTTAGAGCGGAAAGTTTGCTGATGGTGTTGTCGAGCTTCTTCGCCAGTTCCTCGTCTTTGGTCAGCTTGCCCAGCGTGCCTTTGCCGGCATTGATGTCCTCGGTAAGCTTCTTGATGTTGGCGACGGTTTCGTTGGCGTTGTCATAGAGCGCGGGATCCTTGAGGAACTTTCCGGCCGTGCCTTTGCCCTGCTGGATGTCGTCGATCACGCCGTTCATCTTGTCGAGCGTGGCGATGAATTTATCGTAGGCATCGTTGCGGCTGATGAGCGCGCCCAGGCTGCCTTGTCCGGTGCTGATCTGGTTCACGATCTTCTGGAAGTCCGCCACCGTGGCGGAGAAGCGGTTATAGAGCGTGGGATCGTAGATCAGTTTTCCCAATGATCCCTTGCCGCTTTCGGCGAAGGCCAGAATGCGGTCGGCCCGCTTCAGCAGCGCGTCCATGTTCTGCAGCGTGCCCTGGCTGGCGCGCACCACCTGGTTGAAGTCGGGATGCACCTGCGTGGGCAGTGTGTCTCCGTCTTGCACGCCGGGGCCCACGGCCTGCGAACTGTCGATGTCGAGGTAAGTTTCACCGAGCACGCCCGCGGTCTCGAGCGAGGTTACGGAATCGCGGTGCATCGCGTAGTCGTATTTGGTGCTCACCTTCATGGTGACTTCGACCGGAGTGAGCGCCTTGTCCTTGGCGTTCACAATCGCGATCTTCGTGACGTTGCCGATGTCGACACCGCTCAGCCGCACTGGGGCACCCACGCGCAGGCCCTCGGCGTTATCGAAATAGGACTTGAGAGTGACGCGAGCCGTGAACAGGCCCGCGGTTCCGGACATGAGGAACAGAAGAAATCCCAGCGTCAGACTGGAAGCGATCACAGTGATGCCGACGCGGAGTTGCGACCATTTGAGCTGCTTCTGGCTAGGCAAGGGATTTCCTCATAGCGCCAGTCTTTATTGCGTCAATCCTTATTGCGTCAATCTGGATTCTGTCAATCTTGACGGATCGCGCCGGCCGCGCCAACGGATCGGACTCGCTCCCGGCTTCTCGCTGCACGCCCATCGCAGCATCATAACAAACCCGGGGACCTGCCAACCGCTGGTTTCACCCGCCCCGCCTGGTGGGCTCCCCCACAAACACCAGGCATCCGCTGGGGTCTTCGATATGGAACTCAGTCATGCCGTATTCCCGGTCAAACAAGTCCCGGACGCGGTGGCGGTCCTTGAAGCCTTTCACGTGTTCCCACAGAGGCTGGATGTCACGCACTTCGATATAGATCTCGACGTGTCCGCGGATCTGCTCCATGACTCCCGGTGCCGCTTTCATGAAGTGAATGGTCTGGCCGTCCCGCTCCACGATCGAATATTCCTCGGCTTCGAGGGTAGGAGTGAATCCAAGCACGTTGCGGTAGAACGCGATCGTTGCCTGCATGCTGGGGACCGCCAGCATGGGACTTATTTTCTTGACTGCAGATTGCGCGGCCATTTGTGTGCCCATTTAGGTCGGTTCATTCTAACCGGATTTCGTTTGCAGGGTTGGCATCAGGGCCAACGCCAGCAGATAGGCGGCAGCGCCACAGGCCAGAGTGACGGTCAGTCCGAACTGGATGGCGATGACCATGGCCGACACCGACCCCAGCACGCTGGCCGCGGCGTTCATGGCCCATGCCCATTCGACGGCGTTGTCAGAAGCGCCCAGGCCGGCGGGAAATTCCGGCGCGGGAGCGGCAGCCAGCGCGCGCAGGCCCGTGGGGAACGGCATGCCCATGACGAAACCGAGTGGGACGAGAATCACGCCGCTGACCACGAGCCGCAAACCAAACGGCAGCCCGACCAGGCTTGCCAGGCGGCTGGGCAGGAAGAATACGTCCGCAAGAAGCGTCGCGACCACCAGCGCCAGCGGTACCCACAGGAGTTCGGTGCGCGGCAGCCACTTCCGCGAAAACAGGCTCCCCGCGCCGCTCGAGAGCATCAACAGAAAAATCACCACCGTCAGCGCGTACGTGGGATGCCCAAGAAAAAGCACGAAGCGCTGAATGAAAGCGATCTCCACCAGAATGTAGCCGAGACCTACCGCAACAAAATAGAGCAGCGGAAGCGGCGACTGGCGCGACTTTCCACTTCTCAACGCCAGCGGCAGAACCAGAAAGGCGAGCACCGCGACCAGGGAAATGACCAGCACAAGAAGCAGCACCAGAACACCCAGGTTCACCTTCCAGTCAATCCCCTCGCGCAATCCTTTCTCGCCGAGGATCTGCCCCGCCTTCAAGGTAAAGAAAAAGAATGGCGCGTTGTCGGTGACGGGCGCCACGTTGTAGGCGTAACTGCGGGCGAAAGCGTACGGATCATTACTCGCGATCAGATCGGAAAACGGATTGTGTCCCGGCTGCGAGGGCAGATACAGCGGATCGAGTTCGGAGTAGTGATCGAAATGCGTGATGACCGCCGTCTCTTCTGCGGCGGTGAACGGAGTCTTCTTCGCGAGCACCACGACTGGAATACCGTCCGCATCAAGCTCGCCTTGCGAAGCGACGATGAAGTTGCGCGCCGGATTGGCCACGCCGAGGCGATGGAGCGCTTCCATGGCCACGGCGACCACGCGCAACGCCTCGCGCGGATGGCGGAATTCCCAGCGCGTGATGGCGATCATTCCCTCGGGCTTGAGATGATCGAAATATTCGCGAAAGGCCTCGACCGTGTAAAGATTGTTTTCGCTGAGCGCGAAGGCGCCGGCCGCGGTCGACGCCCAGGTATCGACCAGCGTCATTTGCACCACGTCAAAGTGCTGCGCAGTCGACCGCAGGTACGACCGGCCGTCAGTCACGTGAATATGCACGTCGGGCCGCTCATAGAGATGCAAGGCGTAGTCGGCGTAGCGCTCGCGCATGATGGTCGTGGCGATAATGGGATTGATTTCGATCCCGGTGATACTGGGACTGCCATTCGCTACGGCGCGCAACACGTCGACGCCGCCGCCCGGACCAATGATGGCGAACTCTCCATGTGGGCGCAGAACGTTGGCCAGCGCGGGCGGAGCGGCCATCAGGTTGTGCTCCCACACCGTGCCCTGCCAGTGCCCGAGGTCCGCGTTCATGATGTAAGTGGAAGCGTCGGCATCGATGACGATGGCCTTGGCCTGTCCCTGGCGGTCGACTTCCACGCGCGACAGCGCGTTCCAGCGCGCGAACTCGACCCACGCGGGATCGCGGAACATGCCTTTCGCATAGACCACGTCGATGAGTCGCCCTGAGTAATTCGCGCCGGTCAGCGCTACGAGCGCGAGCACGAGCAGGCCGGCATTTCTGCGGTGGACACGACTGTCAGCCCAGATGGCTCCGGCGGCGGCCATCGCAGTGGCGGCCACGAGAATGACGTTCGGCCCTCCCACCCAGTTCAGGAGAGGCACTACCGCCAGACAGGCCAAAGCTCCACCGCAGAGGTCGGCGCCGTAGAGCCGCGGAATGCGGCGGGTTTCGCGCGCAAACACTACCGCGAACAAAAGTCCCGTCAGAAAGAAAGGGACGGCGGCGGCGAGATAGAGTGCCGTCAGCCGCGAGAAATTTCCCCAGGAAACTTCGAGCGCAACCGGGACGTGCAGCACGATCTCGAGCACGACGACGACGACCACTGAGTTCGCCATGCAGAGCCGCGCGGCGAGAGTGCGCGTGTTCAGGCCTGCAAGGCGGCCTTTCAGCAGGTAAGCAAACACGCCCCCCGCGCCCAGCCCGAGCAGCGCAATCGAAATCGCGAGAAAAGCAAAGTGGTAAAAGAGCACCACGGAAAACAATCGCGTCAGCGCCAGTTCCAGCAGCAGCGCCGCAAAACTGGTGAGTGCCAGGCCCGCCAGCAGGGTCTTTTCCGGGATTTCGGTCTTGTGCGAAGTTGGGATAGGAGTCGGAGTGATGACGGCCATAAATAGATTCGAGGCGACAGTCTAGCAGATGGTGAGCGGCGGGCATGCGTGCTCGCGGACCTGCAGGCGTGGTTTAGCTCTCCAGAATCACCTGCGCGATTGCCTGCACCTCAGTGTGCGAGAGAGAGAGCGCCGCGTTCTTCACCCCGAGCTTCGCTGCGAACTCGGCGGCCTTTCCGTGGAAGGCAATGGTCGGCCTGCCGCTCGGCATGCGGACCACCTCGCAATCCCGCCAGCGCACGCCATAATTCCAGCCGGTACCCAGGGCCTTCATCGCGGCTTCCTTGGCCGCAAAGCGCGCGGCATAGCGCTCGACGCGATTCGCCTTGGAATCGCAATAACGGATTTCGCCGACAGTAAAAATGCGCTGCAGAAAGCGTTCCCCGAAGCGCTCGATGGACTGGCGGATGCGGGGGACTTCGGCGATATCAATGCCTGTGCCGACGATCATGCTTGGAAACCATCCCCGGCGATGCGTTCCAGCGCCACTGCAGTGATTTGATCCTGGTTGGCAAATACTGTCCGAAGGTCCAACAGAACGCGCCCGTCTTCTAGCCGGGAAATAATCGGGGGATCGCTGGCGCGCAACCGCGCGGCCAGTTCGTCGGCGCTGAGATCGACACAGCTCAAAGCCAGCAGACGCGTCGGCAGAACAGACGACGGCGCAGCACCACCGCCAATGACCGATTCGCCGTCCGTGACTTCGATCGTCCACTTCGATGACGGCGTCGACGAACGGATCTGCGCCGCCAGAGCCTCGGCGCGTCTGCCGATTTCTTCCTTCGTGAGCCGCATCATCCGCAGCGTGGGAATCGCGTCGTGGTCGCGCTTCACGTAAGCAAGTAGCGTGGCTTCGAGCACGGCATAGGTGAGCTTGTCGACGCGCAGAGCGCGAAACAGGGAGTTGGAGCGCATGCGCGCGACCAAGTCGGCGCGGCCGCTGATCAATCCGGCCTGCGGCCCGCCCAGTAGCTTGTCGCCACTGTAGGTCACAACATCGACGCCCGCGCGCAAACTGTCGAGCACACTGGGCTCGCCGCTGATGCCGAAATTCTGCAAGTCCACCAGCGCGCCGCTGCCTAGATCTTCCATCAACGGAATGCCACGCTTGCCTGCCAGAGCAACCAAATCGGCTGTGGCCGCCTGCTCGGTGAATCCGGTAATTTCAAAATTCGAGCGGTGCACGCGCAATAGCAGTCGCGTGCGCTCGTTGATGGCCTTTTCATAGTCGGCGACGCGAGTGCGGTTGGTCGTACCTACGTCGCGCAGCGTCGCGCCCGACTTCGCCATCACGTCGGGAATGCGGAAGGATCCGCCAATCTCGACCAGTTCTCCGCGCGAGACAATCACCTCGCCGCCTTCGGCCAGCGTGTTGAGCGCCAGTAGAACCGCGGCGGCGTTGTTGTTGACGACGATGGTCGAGATGGATGCGGGGTCCGCCGAGCTTTGCTCTGGCGGGACAGCCGAGGCGGCTGTCGCCACAGGAGCAGAATTCGCTGCATCACCCAGCAGCTTGCGAAACAACCGTTCCACATGTAGGTCACGCTTCCCGCGACTTCCGCCCTCGATCTCAAACTCCAGATTGGAGTACTGGCCGGCAGTCTCGCGGATGTGCGCGAGCGCGGCTTCGGCCAGCGGAGCGCGCCCAAGATTCGTATGGAGAATGACGCCGGTCGCATTGATAACCGGACGCAGCGAATAGCCAAGCGCCTGCCGCAGGTGTTCTTCGATCGCACCGCTTACCCCGCGCAGCGCCAGCTGCAGCGCCGGCGCATCGAGCAACCCGGTAGCGATCTCGTCGCGCAAGCGGGCTAGCACTGCGCGTGCCGCATCGGTGACGGCAACCGATCCATGGATGGCCGCCAGCGAATCCACGCCGGGCATCCGCACCAGTTCATCCACCGATGGCAATTCTCGGAACAGTTCCGATTGTGCCGCGCTCTTCATGCCGGGATTATCCCACGAGCGAGACTGGGGATTTCGATTTCGGGTCACAGCGTGTGCATGTACACCAGCAGGTCTTCAATCTCCTGCGGACCGAGGGTCTGGCTGTAGCCGGGCATCTCGTGGCGGCCCAGACGAATGATGTCGCCGACGCGCTCGTCGTTCGCGGGCAGGCCGCTGAGCGGAAGATATTTGTTCTGGAAGACGCCTTTCAGTCCCGGCCCCTTCTTGCCGCGCGTCGAGTAGGCCTCGTGGCAGCGGTCACAGTTGGCGTCATAAACTTTGCGGCCTGCGGACTGTTGCGGGTTGAGCCCGAGTTCCGCGTCCGACTTGCGCCGTTCCGCGTCGCAAGCGGAGATCATGGCCAGCGCCAAAAGAGAGACCAGCGCCCCACAAAAAATGTTGGCGCGACGACTTCTTCGCAACGGCCCCACCGCAACGTTAGTTCGCGATTGCATGAACCATCCTTGATCGAAGCATTGTGAGTCCGCCGCAATGCGGTCGGCGGAATACGCCGCATGGCGAGCCGCTTTACAATAATAGAGCAAACCACGGCCTTGCCTCACCCATGTCAGTGGCAATCAAACGCGTGTACGAACCAGCGGAGCGCGCCGACGGTGCGCGTCTCCTCGTCGACCGTTTGTGGCCGCGCGGTCTCACCAAGGAGCGCGCCGCGGTCGACGAGTGGCTGCGCGATCTGGCGCCTTCCGACGAACTGCGGCACTGGTATCACGCCCGCCCCGATTACTGGGAGAGTTTTCGCAAGAAGTATCTGAAGGAGCTTTCGCGACCAGAGGCCGAAGATGCGCTACACCGTCTCTATCATCTTGCCCACAAAAGAAAACGCCTGACTCTGCTCTTCGCGTCGAAGAATGAGGAGCGCAACAACGCGGTCGTCCTCAAAGAACTTCTCGACGGGATGCGCAAGCCACCGACTGGCACCGGCCCCGGCGCCGTGCATGCAATGCGCAAGCGGGCAGCGGTAAGCCGCAGATGAGGTCCGTCTTCCACTGGAACCTGGGTTCGCGCACGCTCGAACTGGGCAAGCGCACACTGATCATGGGCGTAGTCAATGTGACCCCGGATTCGTTTTCCGATGGCGGACAGTTTCTTGACCGCGACAAGGCGATCGGCCATGCGCAGCGTCTGCTGGACGAAGGAGCCGACATCCTCGACATTGGCGGCGAGTCGACCCGCCCCGGCGCGCGGGTTGAAGTGGGTGCGGTCAAGCAAGCTGAGGCGAACAAAAATCCCGCAGCGAACCTCAAGGCTGCGGTCAGCACACCTACGGTTAGTGCAGACGAAGAGCTCAAGCGCGTGCTCCCGGTCATCGCCGAGTTGAAGAAGAAACATCCGGCCGCCGTGCTCTCCGTTGATACCTACAAAGCGGCCGTGGCCCGCGCTGCTGTGGGCGCGGGTGTTGAGATTGTGAACGACGTCAGCGGCCTCCGCTGGGACCCCCAGATGGCAAAGACGGTCGCAGATCTGAAGTGCGGCGTTGTGTTGATGCATATGCGCGGGCGCCCCGAAGAGTGGCGCACGTTGCCGCCGCCGGGCGACATCGTGTTGCTGGTGAAGCGCGAACTCAAAGAGTGGGCCGAGAAGGCGGTGCTGGCGGGAGTGCGCCGCGAGCGCATTGTGCTCGATCCCGGGTTCGGCTTTGGCAAAAGTTTTGACGAGAACTACCCTTTGCTGGCGCGTTTCAGCGAATTGCAGGCGGCAGGATTTCCGCTGCTGGCCGGCACGTCGCGAAAGTCTTTCATCGGCCGCACCCTGGCCACCGACGGCAAAGATGCGCCCGTGGAAGATCGCCTTTACGGAACTCTGGCCACACAGGTGGCCCTGGTCCTCAAAGGCGCGCACATCCTGCGCACTCACGATGTGAAACCGGCAGTCGAAGCCGCGAAGATAGTGGATGCGATCCTGCAGGCCCGCTAGTCACTCTTTGCCACTCAGGAAAAAATTGGCTTCCAGTTTTTCGGGACGCGCAAGGGGCACGCCGAGCAACCAATCCTGCAACCGGCGATGATGGGCTAACGCGCTACGCTATTGTTATGGCTGTTCCTATCCTCTCCTGATGGACGATCTGACCAGGCTAACGCGGGACCCGCGTGTCACCGTCCGCCGCCCCGGTCCGCCCGATCCCGGCGGCGCATGTGTCGTCTACTGGATGCAGCGCGCCCAGCGCGGCATTGACAATCCCGCGCTCGATGCAGCGGTGGACGCGGCCAATGCTCTGGGCAAGCCTGTGGTCGTTTTTCTTGCGCCCGTACCCTTCTACCCCAACGCGAACCTGCGGCACTACCGTTTTCTCAACGAGGGCATTCCCGATATCGCTGCGGCACTCGCCAAAAGAAAGATCGGATTTGTCTTGCGCCGTTTCCCCGAGCACAGCCTCCGGCGCTTCTGCGACGAAGTAAAGCCCGCGCTCGTCGTCGGCGACGAGAATCCCATGCGCGAGCCGGATTCGTGGCGCCGCACAGCGGCCAAGAAACTGAAGGTCCCGCTCTGGACGGTCGACGCCGACGTCATCGTTCCCTCAAAACTGCTGGAGAAAGCGCAATACGCGGCGCACATCATCCGCCCCCGATTGCTGGCGCACCTGAGCAAATTCCTGACGCCGGCGAAGAATCCGCAGGCACATGTGCCCTGGAAGAAACCGAAGGCCCTCGCATCGCTCGATCCCGCGTTCGACATCACGCAGGACTGGCAGCTGGATCGCTC
>Ga0075017_100001077_pt1 | contig 16383 bp, 12 predicted proteins | sample AleBraG_ABR_2012_FD_71475 | JGI IMG/M metagenome (GOLD analysis project Ga0075017, IMG submission 71475) | Freshwater sediment microbial communities in response to fracking from Pennsylvania, USA - Alex Branch Run_MetaG_ABR_2012 | ecosystem: Environmental > Aquatic > Freshwater > Creek >... | reverse complement strand
ACTCAAGAGAACCACGAAGTCCGTTCCCTTGCCGGTCTCCGAACTCAGCGACTCGTCGGTGACGATAAGGGAAGATCGGGGTACCATCCCCGGTATGCGATCCAGCACATCCTGTGGAATGACAATCCGATCAAGTGCGGCCTTTGCGTTGTCTGGCTCGGTCGGCCTGGCTTCCTCCCGAACACTTCCTCCACGCGCGCGGCCGTGTGGTTCGACCGTGTCGCGGTGCTCCAACGAGACGACGCTCCACCGAATGTTGGCATCGCCGCTGCTCCGCTCCAAAGCGGTAAATACATGCGTGCCGATCGCACGATCAGCATCCAGGATCGTGATCGGACTGTCGAACAAGGGCTCAAAGGCTTGCCGGACGTAAAGCCGCTGCGTCGTACGGCTGATCAGTACTGATACCGGCTCGAGTTCGCGCGCGGCCTGGCGCGCCGCCTCCGCTGCCGCGACACGCCCGCTCTCCGCGGCTATGGCCGCTTCACGCGCGGCCTTCAACGAATCCTGCCTGGCTTGCAAGTCGGCCCTGGCGTCGGCCAAATTCTCCTGTCGCTCGGCGAGTCCCGCGACTGCCCTCGCCCTGGCCTCCTCAGCACGTTCCCTCGCCTCCGGCGAAGTTGCGGCGCCGAGTGCGCTTTCGGCGGTCGCCAATTGCGCTTGCGCTCTGAGCCGCTGTATCTCCGCCGCTCGCAACGGGACCCCCGCTTGCGCGGCCGCCCGAGATGCCACAACGATGGCAAGTCTCGCCTGATCCAGTTTCCTCGCCGCCTGATCCGCCTCCGAGCCTCGGGCAGTGACCAGCGCCATCACACCGTTAGCAGGTTTCGATTGGAAGAGAGCTGGATGGGCTATCTCAATGGGTGCCACATCGCCTGGCGCTACGATAACCCGCAAGCCCAGCGGCGTTTCGTCGAAAAGGCGCTCTGCGAAATCAAAAGGCAATCGGACGCAGCCGTGGGAGGCCGGGTATCCAGGCAAGGAGCCACCATGAAGCGCAATGCCCGACCAGGTGATGCGCTGCATGTGCGGCATGTAGGCATCATCATAGAGGTTCGAGTAGTGCTCTGCTTCCTTTTGGATAACGCTGAATATCCCCGCGGGTGTCTCGCGTCCCTTCTGACCACTCGACACCGGCGCTCGCAGAATCCAGCCGTGGGCGTCGTAAACCGTTATCCGCTGATTGCGAAGTGAAACAATCGCCATGACTGGTTCGCCGGCGCTGCGTGTCTGAACGAGATCGACCGGGCTTTCGCCACGATTGCTGCCAGCGCCCGCATGATCTCCCAGCGCGATCAGCACCGCCAATCCGGCCGCGACGAGACGCGCGGATCGGTCCTCTATCCGCTTGCGCTTCGGGCTCGCGAAACAAGACGTCATGTGCGTCCCGTCTACTGTGCCGATTCCGACGTTCGCATCATTGCGCGGCATACTCGTTTTTGAACTTCGGAATCGAGGCGATACCATGAAATCCATGATTCGGTGGCGCATTCCAGCATTCGCATCGCGTTCGACAGCCTAGCGTTTTTCGGTCTGACCTGCCAATGCGGAACTTTTCGAAAGTTCGCCGCGTGCAGGCGCAAACTCCCCGCCAAACCGCGCGCATCGCTGACCAACGGAGCGGATGACGTGCGAGCAGCTTGATTCGGGTTAGATGGTCCTGATCTTCGACGACCTTGCGGTTCTTGAATGCTTGGTCGGGGCGCGATCGTGCCGTGCGGCCAGCAGATTGCCCTTCTTCAGGTCAGAAGCGGCATGATGAGTTTTCGTCCCGCCGTGGTGAGCCGCATATTCCTTGCCGTCGATCGGTGCCACATGCGGCGGATCTCTATCAAGATACGGTCGCCCGATACCAAACTCCTTGCCGTGGACATCGATCCATTTCCAGAAACTTTCGCTCGAGGTCCATCGCTCATCGCGTGTCCCGCCGTTGATGCTGACAACGTCGGCGGCAAGGCCATGACCGTAGCCGCCGCGCAAACTTCCGCCGTGATACGACCTGTTACTGGCGGCCTTAAGGCCGCTTGCGATCGTTTGACGGTAGTCGTCGCGAAACGCGCTGGTTATGCCAGGGGACAACCCGGCTTCCTCCGCCGCGCGAAGCATATGAAAGAGCTTCAGCCTGAAGCCTCGATCCATGCCTCCGATCACGTAGTCCATCATTGGCATGCCGGCTTTTTCCGCCGCCTTCGGGTCCTTCCACGCAAAATCTTCATCCACGAGCCTGGTAAAGCTTTTGGTGACAGTCACCATTTTGCCCCTCTTCTTGACTGTCACTTTCCTGCGCTCGGGCACCTTGATGCTGTCCTCCTTGGGGGTTCGTTGGTAGAGCGCCCACAGGTATCGATCGACGCAGGTGTCCACCACCAGGCACTCATCGAGAATCCTGACAGAGCTGACGGCCTCCTTTGCGTCGGGCAGCGGATCGGGAGAGCTCGCTGTCGCCACTTGCACCGGCGGCGTTTCAGGCGACGGCACCTGCGGCGATCCGATCAACGCGGTATCGGGGAACGATTCCGATTCATCCGAGGCCGCCGTCGTGTCGGTCGTCGTCGCCGATGCAACGGGCATCGCCGCCACATCGGTGTTGGCGACGGCGGCGTCGGTGACGGCTGTGTTGGTGACGGCGCCGTCTGCCGCAGCGGCCACCTGCGGCGGGTACGCTAGTTCGGCTTCTTCCGCAAGCGAAGGTGGGGGATGGTCCGCGATCGCAGCTGCGCCGGTTTTCTCGATGCCGGCCGAACCAAGGCCGGCAAGCCCGGTGACGACCAAACCCACAAGAACACAGGCTTGGCAAAGTGCCGCCGTCTCCGTTGCAAATCGTCGCGAATTCATACTCACGGCCTCCAAGGGCTCCACCCAAAGCCCAGATTGCGTAGCCAAGCATGCGACTCGGTTGATTTTCGGGTCACCGTTTGAACAAGCAATAGCGGAAGCAGCAGGCAAATCAGTTTCCCAAGTATGTGTTGCCCAAATGCAACGCGACCCGGATCAAAAGTAAGCGGCCGTTTTCGAGAAAAGCTGCGCGCGCAAATCAGATCGCATCGAGCGTTCAGGCATAGGCTGCACGGTTGAGCCTTCGTCCAACCAACGTAGCGACCATCAACAGATTGAGGAGGTTTGCGCCGATGCCGACGGCGAACGCCGGCGCATAGTATCCGAAATGGTCGTAAAGCAATCCGGCAATCCAGCCGCCGGCCCCCATGCCTCCTCCGCTGAAGAGCAACAACATCGGGATTCTCCAGGAGGCTTCCGAAGCCGGAAACAATTCACGCACCGCCAGGACATAGGCCGGGATGATGCCGGAAAAGCCGAGCCCGAAGGCCGCGGCCACCGTGAACAGGCCAACCTCGTTCTGAGTCAACAGAAGGGCCGTCATCGATACGGCCTGCCAGGCCGATCCAATCAGTACGGTGGATAGCCCGCCGATGCGATCGGAGATAACGCCCCAGATTTGCCGGCTCACGAACGCGGTACCGAGCAGCACCGAGAGCATCAACGCGCCCATCGAGCGCTTGATACCGAGATCGCTGCAGAAGGCGACCAGGTGACCCTGCGGCATGGCCATGGGAATGCAGCAAAGCACGGCGGCGCCGCACATCATCGCGAACACGGCATTGGGTGGCCAGCCCAGGACCCGCGCTTTTCCTGAATGGATTGCGGACGCCGCCGCCGGATGAACCACTTCCGGTGGCGCGCCAAAATAGATCGCGGCAAGCGGCACGACTACGACGATATTTGCGAGTGCATACCACAGCATCGCCTCCCGCCAGCCGAAATGGGCGATTGCCTGCTCGAATACCGGCGGCCACACCGTTCCGGCGAGATAAGTGCCACTCGAGATCAGTGCCAGCGCCGAGCCGCGGCGACGATCGAACCAGCGACTGACATAAATGTACAGGGGAGCATTGATGCCGCCGATCCCGATCAATCCGATGAACAATCCGTGGCCGATCCACAGCGGCCAAGGCGGCCCAAGAGTCGAGATTGTCAGGCCAAGGCCGATCATCAGCGAGCCGAAAATGACTGTCGAGCGAGTGCCGACCCGATCGGCGACCTGGGCCATCATGATCCCGCCGGCACCAGAGCCGAGCCATGCCAACGAACTGGCGAGCGCCGGAACGGAGCGCGACCCGCCGACCTCGAGGGCGATGTCCTTGAGTGCCACCGCGGTGATCCAGGCAGCGCCGAACGACATTCCCAGGATGAAGAGCGCTGCGGACGCGACAGCCCAGGAGGCTTTGGTTTCGACGGAAACTGAGGGGGTTTGCAACATTTCGAAGGGAGCTCGGTTTGAACATCCCTTTTATCGTTTGCCCGATTTTTCACCACCCACATCCAGGTGGATCTGATCTTCATGCTGCATTGCGCAAAAATACTCGAGCTGCCATGAGGCAAGAATGATCTTCGTCTGGATTCCTCAAAGAACTTTAGAGTGCCAAAATCGGGATCAGACGGCCTGAGTCCGCCATATTTTCGTCTCCTGGATTGCTAGCAATGGCGAAATTTCGCAGTTGCAGACAGCAGACGAATGACTCATCGCCGACCTCACAATGCATTTTTCATTGCGCTTGGGCTTCTGCCTGGACTGTGCAACGGCGCCGTTGCCCAGTCAGCTACCCAGGCAGAGTTGATCTCCAGCTTCCGGATTCAGCACGGCGAGAGCAAAGTAAGGATCGATGCAACGCTCAATCGCATTGCTCAGGAACAGGCTGCGGCAATGGCGGCCAGGGACGTACTGGACCACGGCGTACTCGGCCCGTTCAGCTCGCGCGTGGCACCAGCCGGCTCAAGACGAGCTGCCGAAAACATTGCGTTCGGCTACGACAGCTTTCCCAAGACCCTCGATCAGTGGATTGCGTCAAGCGGACACCGCAGCAATCTATTGATGCACGGCGCCTCGCGAGTTGGTGTCGCGAGTGCAAAAAGCTCGAAATCCGGTCGGACCTATTGGGCGATGGTGATTGCGGAAGAGCGCCCCAAGCACGTGAAGCAAGAAGGCGGGACGCTCACAGATGCACCGGAAGAGGCCTGCGAAATCAAGCTTGTCACCCTCTGCCTGTATTGACCGCAAGCCGCAAGATTTGCACGCACGAGCGCAAGAGAGTTGAACCGACGACGACTGCGCGACTGGCGATAAGGCTTTGGGAAAAAGACTGCGAAGGCATTTACCGAACCTAAGAATAAGGCAGCGGCAATTCCAGCCATTGAAAGAAACTTGCCAATGCAGTCAGGACCAGGCCAATGCTCAATTGCGAAAGCCGTTCCAGCTAGTGAACCGTTTGCGTGGCAGCGCTCAGTGCCCCACGTTCCATCGTCCAAACCTGGTCGGGTATGTCCTTCAGCAGGCTTGCGTTGGATTCGGTGACTATCACGCACAGGTCGGGCCGAATATTCCGCAAGCGCCCCAACGCCTCGCCATATTGGACGGCGAGGACGGGGGCCAGTCCCTGGAAGGGCTCATCCAACAGTACCAGACGCGTCCCCGCCATCAGCGCCCGCCCCAGCGCCACCATTTTTCCCTGCCCACCGGACAGCGCAGCGCCCGAGCGCTTCAGCATTTCGCGCAACTGCGGAACGACTTCCAGAACGTCTGCCAACCGAACTGCGATGTCGGCGTTCGCCAGGCCGTGAGCTTCACATGGCAGCCGCAGGTTTTCTTCGACCGTGAGAGTGGGAAAGATGACCCGATCCTCGGGCGCATAGCCGATACCCTGTTCGGCACGGTAGTGGGGCGGCAGCGTGTCGAGCTCATCTTGATCGAACAGGATGCGGCCGCTCTTCAGTTTTACGAGGCCCATGAGCGCTCGAAGAAGCGTGGTCTTTCCCGCACCGTTTCTACCGACGACGGCCACCACTGAACCAGCCCGCAGTTCAACGCTCACATTCCGCAGCACGGACGTACCGGCGAGGTCGACACAGACGTTTTGAAGCGTCAGCATCAGTGTGTTCCCAAAACCTGACGGCGGATCTCCGGCTCGGCAAACACTTGTTCGGGTTTGCCGTCAGCCGCAATCCGTCCCGATATCCAGGCCGCCACGCGGGTGGCGTGGCGCGTAACCACGTCCACGTCGTGCTCGACGAACCAGCTCGTCACCTTGCGCTCGGCCAGAGCGCCCATGATCGTTTCCATGATCCCATGCTTTTCTTCCGACGCCACGCCGCTGGTCGGCTCGTCCATGATCAAAAGCTTCGGCCTGAGCACAAGCGCCATCGCGACATCCAACAGCTTGCGTTCGCCTTCGCCCAAAGCGGATGCCATCTCCTCGCCGCGCGTCGCGAGCCCGGTCACCTCAAGGGTGTGGTCGATTTCGGACTGATCGACCGACGCGCTAAGCGGCTTCAAAAGCGGCAGCGAACCGATCCTGCCCACCGCGGCCAACTCAAGGCACTGGCGAACGGTGTGCTCCAGGAAGAGCTGCGGCAGCTGAAACGACCGACCCAAACCCAGATGTACGATGCCGCGAGGCGGCATTTTGGTGACGTCCGTTCCGGAGAAGAAGATACGCCCGCTCCGCGCACGCAAATAACCGGTAACGATGTTGATGAAGGTGGTCTTGCCTGCGCCGTTCGCGCCGATGACGGCCAGACGCTCCCCCTCCTGCAGCGAAAAATTTATGTTGTCGGCGACAACGATCGCGCCGAACGCAAGGTACAGATTCTCTGTACGCACCAGTTCCATCAGCGTTCTCCGGCAATCGGCTGCAGCGAGATCTTCGGTTCGCGCGACTTGCCCCATCGCTTGATCGGCAGAACGCCGGTGATTCCGGTGGGAGCGACCAGAATGACGAGTATGAGGGTAGCGCCCAGAAGCATTTTCCAGGTGCCGGCAAGCAGCATGGTGCCAACCAGCTGAATGACCTGAAAGACAACGGCGCCGATAAAGGCACCGAGAGCATGCGCCGATCCGCCCAGGATCGCGATGAATACGAACTCGCCCGAACGAACCCAGTAGCCGAGCTCGGGCGTTACCAGGCCTTGCAGAAGAACCACAAGCGCTCCTGCCAGCCCGCAAAGCGCCGCCGAAATCATGTAGCCGCTCCAGAGAATGCGTCGCGCCGACATTCCGAGGTATTCGAGGCGAGTTTCGTTGGTTTTGATGCCGGCAAGCGCTTCTCCGGCCGCAGATCCGAAGTAGCGTTGAACCAGCGCTCCAAGCACCAAAGATGCCAGCAGGGCAGTTACCAGCAACGCCGTCTCGTACCCGGAGCGATCGAAGTGAAACCCGGCGAATGGCGGGCGTTCCAGCCTCAGCCCGTCGGTACCTCCGGTAATCTCGTAGAATTTCCCCAGCACTGAATACAGCACCATCGAGAGCGCCAGATTGAGCATTCCGAAGAAAATCTCTCGATAGCGAACGACGAAAAGTCCGATGATGGCGCCGGCGACAACAGCGGCGACGACACCCGCCGCAACGAGTAGCAGGCCGTCGAGTGCGGGATAGGCTCTTGCGAAGAAGGCGACGGTATAGCCTGCGATGCAAGAGTACATCGCGTGCCCAAACGATACCTGACCCGCACGCATCAGCACGGCAACGCCCAGGGCCGCCAGGCCGTAACACAGGCCAACGATGATGGGAACTTTCATCCAGGGGAAAATCAGGCCGAAAACCAGGCAGATGGCAGCGCCAATCACACTCAGAATCCCGGCGATCATCAGATTTTCCTCGCCTGCGCGACCGTGAACAGGCCGTAAGGTCGAATCAGCAGAACCAGCACCATGATCAGATATGGAACGACCACTTCGAATTCTGGAAAAGTATAGACCGCAAGCGAGCGCGCCATGCCGATCATCAAGGCTGCGATCAGAGCGCCCGTAATCTGTCCGAGGCCCGCGGTTGCAACGACGCTGAAGGAAAGCACGATCATGTCCGTGCCGACCCCGGGCACCAGAGACGTGTTGGGGACGGAAAGAGCACCACCCAGCGCACCGAGAATTGCGCCGACGATGAACGTGACAAGTCGAATTCGCTTGGCGTGAATGCCCAGCGCAGTAGCGACTTCGGCATTGTGCGTGACGGCAACGACCTGGCGGCCCACCCGCGTGTACCGAAGGAAGTACTGCAGCGTTCCATAAGCCAAGAGCGCGACCAGCGGAATGAAGACAAGCTGATAGGCCGTAAAGGTTGCTCCGAACAATTCGATCGTACCCAGACGGCCGGTAATCTCGCTGGCCGAGTAGGGTGTACCGCCCCAGATCAGCAGCTGGACGTCGTCGAGAATCAGGAATGCGCCGAAGGTGATCAGGAGCTGGAGCACCGGGTCTTTGTCCTGGACGCGGCGAAGCAGGCCGATTTCCAGCAGGCAACCGAGGACCACGCCGACCACGATTGCCGCGACAAACAGTGCCAGAACCAATACGACGCTTGGGACTTCGCCTCCCCGATTTACAATCGCCTGCACGAGACTTGCGGCGGCGTAGCCGCCGAAGGCGTACATCGCCCCGTGCGCTACATTCAAAATGCCCATGACGCCAAATATGAGAGTCAGGCCGAGCGCAACGAGAAACAGTAGGCCAGCGTAAGAGAAGCCGTCCGCCAACGCGAGAGGAAGGAGATCGAGGTTCATGGACCGGGCCCCGGCTAACCGCCGTAGTCGAATGTCTTGATCTGATCGTTAGTAAGCAGATCTGGCTTGAGTTTCTTGACCCACTCCGGAGACTTTTCCCCGATCGGTGGCGTAACAGCGGTAGCCGGCACGATCATTATCTTGTCGAGTACCGGAAACGGATACTCCGAGACCTTCTTGGTGACGCCAAGAAGCTGGTCTTCAAGACCTTGGCCGTCCTCGCGCATCTGAACCGGCCGGGTCAATCCGCGGAACTTCAGACTGTGCATCTCTGCCGCGACTTGATCGGTCGTCGGCCATTGGCCATTATTCTTCTTGATAGCGGCTTGATAGCCGGCGACGACGCCTTCAAGGGCCGCAACCATGTGATAGACGGGGTAGATTGGATAACTTCCGGTCCTGGCCCGGAATTTTTCCACGAATTCCTTGTGCTTCGGATCATTCTTCGTTTCAGGATGAAGGAAGTAATGGTCCCCACGCGCACCGACGATAACCCCGTCAGGCAATGCCGTGCCGAGACGCTCGAGAGAGCTTTCGGCCAGCGGCAGCACCAGCAGCGATTGCTTTGTCAGGCCGCGCTGCGAAGCTTGCCGGGCGAATGTGTCCAGATCGCCGCCCCAGCTTGTAGAGAGAATGACGTCGGGCTTGAGCGCCTGAAGTCGCGTGATCTCGGTCGAAAAATCGACTGCGCCGAATTTCGGAAACAGCTCAGCGACGATCTTCGTGTCGGGCTTCAGCGAAAGGAGAGCGTTCCGGAAGATTTCCCAGGAATCCCTTCCCCACGCATAATCCTGATTGATGACTGCAATGGTCTTGAAGTCAGGCTTCGTCTTGAGCAGATAGACCACGGTCGCGACCATCTCGGTCACTGCATTGGCCTGCGTTCTCACGACGTATTTATAGCGGCGATCCTCGAGAATTTTCTCGGTTCCGCAATCCCACATCACGTCCAGAACCTTCAGATCCTCCGCAACAGGCGCAACCGTGTTGCAGTTCCCGCTCGAAATGGCTGCGAGCATCACCTTCTCGCCGGCGTCCTGCGCGACACGGCGATATTCCGAAAGAAATTTGTCCCCTCCCAGTCCCTCGTCGATGAACACCGGCGACAGCTTGACGCCATCAAGGCCGCCCTTGGCGTTGAACTCTTCTATCCATAGTTCGGCTGCGGCCTTGCCTGGAATGCCGAACACCGAAGCCGACCCGGTCAGAAAGGTCGTAATGCCCAACGGAAGTGTCGTCGGCTTGCTGGTTTGAGCCCAAGCCAGCGAAGAAAACGAATTGCAAACGGCGATGACGGCCAACGAGCAAAGAACCTTGGCAGGGGCTTTCTTGAGCATCGTTTCCTCGCTGATCGGCTTGTGATGGCGCGTTATGACGACGCCCTTGGCGAAACCAGCCGGTGGCTACGCCTTCCGCTAAAATCCATTCGCGTCGGCGGCCCGTCCAAGACAATTTGTGAATGCGGGCCATACAAGAAGCATATGGCTGCGCCCACTAATATCTATCGATGCGCCGTCACTCACGTTTTCGCTTCAGCCAGTCGATCACGACGTCCGCGGTCCTGTGCGCGTCAGGGCCGATCCGCATGAAGTGACCCAGACTGTCCTTATTGCGGTACTCCCTGGATCAACCTGCCTTCGCCATGCTGTCAAGAAAGACATCTTCCCACATCCAGGTTCCCGTGAAGGCCCCATGAATGAGAAGGACCGGCGGCGAACCATCTGACTCCAGCTTCAACTCTTGCCGGCCTCGGCTTAGCATTTTTCGCCCGGATCGATGCCGACCCCTCATATAAAAACCATATGGCCGTCAGGCCGAACGGATATTAGTCCGTTCCGGCAGCCGACCTTATTGTTGCGACAATGCTTGTTGCGACGATGCGGGCCGGCCCGGAGCCGGCAAAAGCGGGAGGATGCCGGGCGAATGACCGACACGAATTACCTTAAAATGATTTCGGACTTCTGGGAAACGGCGGGGAAGGGCCCCTCCGAGGCGCAAAGGGATTTCTTTCAGCAAATGGCGGCTCGCTTCGGAGCGACATTTCCCTTTGCGGCCTTCCCGACCAACATGGCAACCTCGAACAAGGCCAGCGAGGCCTTCCGTGACCTGCTGAATTCGTTGATGGCGGTGCCGAACGCGCTTGCGACCGCCACGGCGCAGTCAACACCGGGAGACAAGAAGACCGCCGAACTTCTGCAAAAGATCATGAATCCCCAGGAATGGCTGTCTGCGACCGGATATACGGACCAGTCGATCCGTCAGCTTGTCGAGGGCCCCAAATTTGCCGATATCGGGCAATTGGAAGGAAAGTTCGCTGCACTGATTTCCGCATGGACGGACCTTCGTACGCGAGCGCTCGAGCAAAGCACGCAGCAACTCATGGCCTGGGCCAAAGCGGCACAGGAATTTACGGCAAAGCTTGGCGAAGCGGCAAAGGACAAACCGCTGGAATCGAGGGCTCAAATCGTCTCTCTTTGGGTTGACATAGCAAATCGCCACCTGCTGGAGACCCAGCGGTCTCCCGAATATCTGACGAACCAGCGAGAGCTCCTGAGAGCCAGTACCGCCTTCAAACGCGCGCAGACCGAGCTTAGTGACTACTATGGCGAGGCCTTCGGCTTGCCGACCAGAGGCGAGATCGACGATCTAACAAGAATGGTTGCCGAGCTAAAACGGGAAGTCCGTGCCGACCAACGCCGGCGAAGGGATCACGGCAACGAAGTCGCTGACAAAGGGGAAACGACCCATGGCGCAACCTGATCAGGCCGGCGGCACCGCCATATCCACTATCCTGAACAACATGTCATCCCTTGGGCGAGACTTGGCGCAGAGTGCAAGCCTTCTTTCCGAGGTGCGCGACGAAGAGGTCGAAATCGGGACCGCGCCCAAAGAAGAGATTTGGCGATCGGACAAGGTGATCCTCTACAGGTATAAGGCCACGACTGAAAGGCAACTGAAAACGCCGCTTCTGATCGTATTCAGCCTTGTCGGACGCTACACCATCGTGGACCTGCAGGAAGACAGATCGATGGTGCGAAATCTGCTCAAGCGCGGGGTCGATATTTTCGTCGTCGACTGGGGATCGCCATCAAGAGCCGACCGTTACCTGACGATGGGCGATTATATCAACGACTACATGGATGGTGCGATCGACGCGGTCAAGCGAACTGCAAATGTCGATAAGATCAACCTGCTTGGCATTTGCGAAGGCGGCACCTTCAGCCTCTGCTATGCGGCACTTCACCCGCAGAATGTGGAGAACCTGATTCTGATGGTCACACCGGTCGATTTCCACGCGCGCGACGCCAACGAACCAGCGAGCCATGGGCTGATCAATCTTTGGACGCAGAACCTGAAAGGAGAAGACATCGATGAGATGATGGATGTCCACGGCGTGCTGTCCGGCGAGTTGATGGGATACGTGTTCACGTCCATGAACCCGGTGCGCAATACCCTCAAATACAATATCGACCTGCTCGAAGTGACAGACGACAAAAAGAAGTTCCTGAATTTCCTGAGGATGGAAAAGTGGATCGCGGATCGGCCACATCATCCAGGGGAAGTTGCCAAGCAGTGGGTCAAGGACCTCTACCAGGGCAATTGTCTTGTCGCCAACAAATTGCGACTGGATGAACAGAACGTACAGTTACCGAGTGTCACGATGCCGGTTCTGAACATCTACGCGCGAGACGATCACATCATCCCGACCGCAATGACGCGCGGCTTGGGCAAGCATCTGGGATCGAAGGATTACACCGAACTGGAGCTGCCCGCGGGCCATATGGGTATTTTCGTGAGCGGCAAAACCCAAAGCCTTCTTGCAACAAGTCTCGCGGACTGGCTTTTCGCACACGATGAGCTGATCCACAAACACAATCCCAGGGCAAGCTAATTGAAACTTCAGAACAAGATCGTCAGCGCCGATGAAGCTGTAGCCGTCATCCAGGACGGCGACACCATTGTTGTCCAGGGTTTTGTGGGCATCGGCGTGCCGGACGAGTTGATCCTCGCTCTCGAACGGCGCTTCCTGACGACCGGCCATCCACGCGGTCTGACGCTTTTGTTTGCCGCCGCACCCGGAGATGGCAAAGAGTTGGGAATCAACCGACTTGCCCATGACGGACTGTTCAAGAGGGTGATCGGGAGCCACTACGCACTGGTTCCAAAGCTCGCCAGGATGGCGCTTCAAAACAAGTTCGAGGCCTACAATCTCCCGTTGGGATCGATTTGCCATTTGTTTCGCGACATTGGCGCCCATCGTCCGGGAAATTTTTCGAAGGTGGGCCTTCGCACCTTTGTCGACCCGAGGCTGGGTGGCGGCAAGCTCAATGCGATTACCAGGGAAGACCTGGTCGAGCTGCACGAAATCCATGGCGAACAGTGGCTTTTCTTCAAGTGCATTCCAATCAATGTCGCGCTGTTCCGGGCCACCACCGCGGATCCCGATGGAAATCTCACCATGGAGCGCGAGGCGCTGCCACTGGACGGCCTGAGCATCGCTACCGCGGCTCGAAACTCCGGCGGATTGAGCATCGTGCAGGTCGAGCGCGTGGCCGCCAGCGATTCTCTCAACCCTCGCGAGGTCGCCGTTCCCGGCGTGCTGGTGGACTGCGTGGTTGCCGCCGATCTGAAGAACCACCGGCAAACTTATTCGGTCGACTACAATCATGCGTATTCGGGGCGTCAGCGGGTGCCTCTCGGATATCTCCCGCGGATGGAGCTGAGTGAACGAAAAGTAATCGGAAGGCGATGTGCGTTCGAACTGCCGCTTGGCGGCGTCATCAACCTGGGAATTGGAATGCCCGAAAGCCTGTCGGCGGTTGCGGCGGAGGAGAACGTCCTGAAACTGGTGACCTTGACGGCCGAGCCGGGGGTGATCGGCGGCATTCCGCAGGGTGGACTCAATTTCGGCGCCTGCCTCAATCCATCGGCGATCATTCAGCAGAACCAGCAATTCGATTTTTACGATGGTGGGGGGCTGGATATGGCCTGCCTCGGGATGGCGCAGGTCGACCAGGCTGGCAACGTCAACGTAAGCCTCTTTGGGAATCGGCTCGCCGGGTCCGGAGGCTTCATCAACATCTCGCAGAACGCGAAGAAGGTTCTGTTTGCCGGAACGTTCACGACCGGCGGGCTGCAAGTGAGCATCGACGATGGCCAGCTGAAAATCCTGCGTGAAGGAGAGGCGCGCAAGTTTCTCAAAAATGTGGAACACATAACGTTCAGCGGTGAGTTCGCGAGCGAGAACAAGCAACCCGCCTATTACGTCACCGAGCGATGCGTCTTCAAGTTGACGCCGGACGGTCTCGAATTGATCGAAGTCGCGCCGGGAGTGGATATCGAGCGGGATATCCTGGCGAAGATGGATTTTCGACCGATCGTCAAGAGACCGACGGTCATGGATTCCCGGATTTTTCAACCGGGTATTATGGGCCTGAACCGGGTCCTCGCAGGCTTGAGCATCGCTGAACGCATAACTTACGATCAGTCCCGCAACATTCTTTTTCTCAACTATGAAGGGCTGCATCTTCAGACCCTGGAGGATATCGAACAGGTTCGCGCCGAAATCGAATCGCGCTGCCGGAGCATTGGCAAGCGCGTAACCACGATCGCCAATTATGAAGGTTTCGAACTGGATCAGTCGATCAGTGACGCCTATTTCACATTGGTCGCCTACATCCAGAATCGTTATTACAAATCCGTTTCGCGTTACACGACGAACGCATTCATGCGGCTGAAGCTCAGCGACGCGCTTGCGCAGCGCGAGCTTGGGCCCGTCTTTGGCTCCGGCGCCGAAGCCCATCAGGCAGTCGGCGAGGCGGAACGGCCGGCTTGATGGAGTTCCTTGATCGTCTTTAGAGGTCGATAATGGTCGCGCAACCCTGTGCTCGATACAGTTTCCGCAGTCTGTCGCGGGAGCAGTTCCACGAAGTCTCATACACCGAATGGGGTTCTGACGGCGAGCGCGGCGTCGTCGTCTGCGTGCATGGCTTGACGCGCCAGGGGCGAGATTTCGACTTCCTGGCCCAACGGCTCGCCCGTGACGGGTACCGGGTCGTCTGTCCGGACATCGTTGGCCGCGGCATGAGCGGCCAACTGGTCCGCGGCTCCGATTACGACCTCGATCAATACGTCATCGACATGGCCGTCCTGCTGGCGAAACTAAACGCGACCGAGGTGAACTGGGTTGGAACTTCGTTAGGTGGCCAGATTGGCATTCTTGTCGCCGGACTGAGCAACTCGCCCATACAGCGGCTTGTCGTAAACGATATCGGTCCCAATTTACCGATCAATGCTGTTCTCCGGATCGGCAACTACGTCCGCAATGGGCCTCAGCTCTTTGCAAACTTCGAGGCGGCGCAAGCCTATTTTCGCGAAATTTTGCAACCGTTCGGTGCTCTCACCGAGCAGCAATGGCGGCATCTCGCGGAGCATAGCGTCAAGCGCACCGAAAATGGCCAATTCGTGCTGCGATATGATCGGCGGCTGACGCAAGGCTTCAAGGCTCCCTGGCATCACCGCCACCGCTTATGGACCGCCTGGGAGAGGATCAATTGTCCGATCCTTATTTTGCGCGGCGCGGATTCCGATTTGCTTTTGCCCGGAACGGCAAAGGAAATGCTGCGGCGTAACCCACAAGCGCGACTGGAAACAATTCCCGACTGCGGACATGCGCCCGCTCTCATGAACGAGCAGCAGATTGCCCTGGTGACCGAATGGATCGGCACGCCATTCCCCAAGGAGATGAAGGTAGCTTGACGCTCGCGCTGAAGTTGTCGATTCACGGAACTTGAGCGAATCTCGGCGCGTCGAACGTCTGCTTGCCATCAGCGGAATAAAGCCATCTGATACGCCTCGATATTCAGGGAGGTTTCAGATGGACGTGCGCCAACTGCGGTATTTTGGTGCTATTGCCGAGCTCGGCTCCGTGTCCGCCGCCGCGAACCGCCTTGGGGTTGCGCAGCCTTCACTGAGCCAGCATGTCAAACATCTCGAAGAGGAACTGGGGGTAACCCTGCTTGTCAGATCTCCGCGGGGAGTCATTCTGACGGATGCAGGACAGATACTGTTGGCCCACGCCAAGAGCATCCTGGATGCGGTCGACGTAGCCGTCGCTGACCTGCGCAACCAATCGAGCGAACTGAAGGGAGCAGTAACCTTCGCAATACCGAGTTCAGCAAGCAACGTGCTCTCGGTACCTCTCTGCGAAACGGTGCAACATGAGTGTCCGACCATCATGCTTCGAACCATGGAAGCGATGAGCGGTCATGTGCAGGAATGGTTGGTTCAGGGTCAGGTCGACATTGGCATACTTTACGACATACGGCGGGTGAAGCATCTCCGTGCGGTTCCGCTGCTCGAAGAGGAGCTCTATCTTGTTGTCTCACCCGACAACTGGAGTGCATCCGTCGGGCCGGATGGTATCGCAGAAAGCGCGATCAAACTGAGCGATTGCGCGAATTTGGGACTCGTGTTGCCGCACCGGACCCATGGCCTGCGCGAGATCGTCGAAGATTATGCCAGCCAGCGCGGCATCTCGATGCACGTTCCCATCGAGATGGATTCACTTACAAACATGAAAGCGCTGGTTTCGCGAGGCTCCGCCTACACCATTCTGGCTCGGGCAGCCATTGTCGAAGAGCTGCATCGCAAGACCCTGGTTGCTGTTCCAATCTCCGATCCATCCTTGCGACGCACGGTTTTCCTGGTTCGCAATCCATCGCGCCCCGCGACCCAGGCGGTTTTCAAGGTGGAACGATTGATCATCGAAATCGCCATCGAACTCGTCAACAAGGGCCGATGGCCCGGCGAGTTG
>Ga0075017_100001076_pt1 | contig 16388 bp, 11 predicted proteins | sample AleBraG_ABR_2012_FD_71475 | JGI IMG/M metagenome (GOLD analysis project Ga0075017, IMG submission 71475) | Freshwater sediment microbial communities in response to fracking from Pennsylvania, USA - Alex Branch Run_MetaG_ABR_2012 | ecosystem: Environmental > Aquatic > Freshwater > Creek >... | reverse complement strand
GGATCGGGGTGGTCGTTTCTGCTGAATGCGGCGTCGTTCTTTGGAGTCATCATTTTTCTGTGCAAATGGCGGCGAGCGCCGCATGAGGCATCGTCGACACGGCGGGTGCGCGATGCGATTGTTGAAGGATTTCGCTATGTGCGGGGCGCGCCGGAGGTGAGGTCGGTGCTGATCCGCACGGGCGCTTTCAGCGTGGGGGCGGCTTCGCTGCTGGCGTTGCTTCCGGTGATCTGCCAGCCTCACGGGGCGCAGGGATACGGGTTTCTGCTGACGTGTTTCGGACTCGGCGCACTGGCCGGAGCGGCGGTGTTGCCGCGGTTGCGGCTGCGCTATTCGGTGGACGGGCTGGTAGCAGGCGCGACCGTGGTGTTTGCCGCTATGACCTTCCTGGCCGGACAGATGCATGTTTTTGAATGGCTCTGTCTGGTATTGTTTACGGCGGGAGCGGCGTGGATCGGCATTCTGGCCTGCTTTAATGTCGTGGCGCAGACGATGTGCCCGTCCTGGATGCGGGCGCGGGCGCTCTCGATGTACTTGCTGGTGCTGCAGGGCGGCATGGCTATAGGGAGCGCGGTTTGGGGAGAGTTGGCGGCGCGTCAGGGTGTTCCGGCGGCTCTGGCGTGGTCGGCTCTGGCCATGGTCGCAGGGCTGAGCACGATTCGGCGGCACCGGTTGACTGCGGCGGAGTTGACGTTGGCTCCGGCGGTGGTGAGAGACTAAATCAGGAGAAATTCATGAGGAGATATCTGGGACTGGTGGCGTGCGGGCTGCTCGTGCTGACCGCGGGCGCCGCGGCGCAGGCCAGTAAGCCAAAGACCAGTGTGCCAAAAAAAGAGGAGCATCGCACGGTCACTATGATATTGGACCACACGGTCAGCAATCTTGAGTACGAGTTTGTTCCAGCCGCCGAAGCCATGCCGGAGGATAAGTTCGGATTCGCTCCGACCGCGGGCGAGTTCAAGGGTGTGCGCACGTTCGGCCAGCAGATCAAGCATGTGGCAGCGGTGAACTACGAACTCGGGGCCGCGATTCTGGAGCAGAAATCTCCAGTGGACACCGGGGGCGAAGACGGTCCCGCATCGATCACAACGAAGGCTGACATTCTGAAGTACCTGAAAGAATCGTTCGAGTACGTACACAAGGCGGTCGCCACCATTAACGAGAAAAATGTTGTCGGAACCGTGAAGAGCCCGTTCGGAGAAGGCTCAGTGTCGCGCCTGGGGCTGGCCACGAGCGTGTCGTCGCACGGGTTCGACCACTACGGGCAGATGGTGGAATATTTGCGGATGAACGGAATTGTGCCGCCCGCCAGCCGCTAGCGTCGCGTGCCATGCGCGCCGGATCCCCGATTCTACGAACGCGCTCCATGCCGGCTGATCGAAGTGGCGAGCAATTCGGCTGTGAGGCCGCTTCGCGAGAGATGGCTGGCAACCAGTCTACGAATTTTCTGCGTTGACGCGCGGGGATCGAGGAACATCAGCACGGACGGGCCCGCTCCGCTGAGAGCCACGCCAAGGATGCCGTCCTTCCCTTTCAATTCCTGAAGGCACGGGAGCAGCGGGCAGAGCGCGGCGCGGTAGGGCTGGTGAATGCGGTCTTCGAGGGCAACGGAGAGCAGATCCGGGCGTCCCTGGGTGAAGGCCGCGAGCAGCAGCATGGAATTCTGCACGTTGGTGACGGCGTCGGCGCGCGAATACCGCGCGGGAAGAACGCGGCGGGCTTCTTCCGTGGGGAGACTCTGCTCGGGGACCGCGAGGAGCAGGGGCCACTTCCCTTTTGGACGGATGCACGCGACCTGGGCTTCGGCGTCTCCCGACATGCGAGCGACCGTGAGGCCACCCATCCAGCAAGCGGAGGCGTTGTCGGGATGGTGCTCGCGGCGGGAAGCTTCGCCAATGATTTGGGAATCGGTCCAGCGCAGGCGACCGAAGTGCACGGCCATCGCAATGCCTGCCAGGCGCGCAGCGGCTGAGGAGCCACAACCTTTGCCGATCGGGATGTCGTTGGCGATGCGGAGAGACAGGGACGTTGGCGCCTGGCCCGCGGATTCGAGAACTTCGCGGTGGGTGTTCAGGATGAGGTGGTCTTCGAGCTTGCCGCAGATTTCGCGGTCGCGGCCGGTGGCAGTGATGGAAACTTTCTCGGCGGCGCAGGCCTCGATCCTAATATAGAAATCCATGGCCAGGGCGGCTGCGTCAAAGGCCGGGCCGAGATTGGCGGACGTGGCGGGGAGGGCCAGGCGGAAACGTTTCGGTATTTTGGATTTAGGTGGCATGTTCAATGATTCGGAGTCTGGTCGTAGCGCCGGCGCTACACATCAGGATTTCTCCGCTTGCTCCAGCGTGCGGATCACCGCTTCCAAAGTAGCGTCGAGCACAATCGGCGGCCGGCGCAGGTCGTTGAGTGCGGCGCTCGCGCTTTCATCGTGTGAGCCTTTGAACAGGTCGCCGCGATGAAAGTCGATGGTGAAGTCGGGATCCTTCAAGAGATTCCCGGTGAGGATCAGGACCACGCTCTCTTGCGGCTTCACAAATCCCTGCTTCACCAACTTCTTTATGCCCGCAAGCGTTACGGCGGATGCAGGCTCGCAACCGATTCCTTCCGCTCCGATCTCGGCCTTGGCTTGCGCGATTTCGATCTCGCTGACCTGTTCGCAGGCGCCGCCCGTGGCTTCGAGGACGTGAGCCGCCTTCTTCCACGAGGCGGGATTGCCGATGCGGATCGCCGTGGCGCGGGTTTCAGCCTGCACGCTGATGAGACTCTTGCCGGAGCCTTCGCGGAGTGTGCGCACGAGTGCGTTGGCGCCCTCAGCCTGAATGACCGACAAGCGGGGCAGGCGCGGAATCAGGCCCAGATCGCGCATTTCGAGCAGCGCCTTGCCGATCGCGGAACTGTTCCCCAGGTTGCCGCCGGGGACGATGATGTGGTCCGGCGGTCGCCAGTCAAGTTGCTCGAGCAGTTCGAGCGCGAGAGTTTTTTGGCCTTCGAGCCGGAACGGGTTGATGGAATTCAACTGGTAGACGGGGGCGCGCAGTACGAGTTCCTGCAACAGGCGGAGACAGCCGTCGAAGTCGGTGCGCAACTGGCAGGTGACGGCGCCGTAGTCGAGAGCCTGCGAGAGTTTGCTCCAGGAAATCTTTCCTTCCGGAACCAGCACCAGGCTGCGCATGCCTCCGCGAGCGGCGTATGCGGCCATGGACGCAGACGTGTTGCCGGTGGAGGCGCAGGCGACCCAGCGGAATCCGGCGCGGCGTGCGAAGGTGGCGGCGACGGTCATGCCGGTATCTTTGAACGATCCCGTTGGATTCATACCCTGATGTTTGGCGAGCAGGCGCGGCACACCGGTGATGCGTGCACACTGCGGGAGTTCGTACAGCGGAGTGTTGCCTTCGCGCAGGGTGATGACTTGCTGGTCGTCTTCCATGGAAGGGTCGAGCGCCGGGAGCAGATCGCGGAAACGCCAGACTCCGCTGAGATCAATGGCGGATTGCGAAAGGCGGCGCTGGCACCAGGTGGATTTCAGGTTTTGCGCGTCGAGACCGGATTCCTTCCAGTGCGGGTAAGTGATTTCGAGCAGATCGCCGCAAGTGGCGCAGCGGAAATTCTGACTGGCCGTGTCGCTCAACGCCCCGCAGGCGATGCAGCGGAAACGAAAATCTGATCGATGCACGCCCGGCGCGGTGGAGAGAGGAGACATGGGCCGAATTATTTCTGTCTCCGCAAATATTGGTCCGTCTTGTTGATCCAATCGGCGCGCGGGGGAGCGAACACGTCGAGATCAATGGTGTCTTCCAGCGCTTCAGCCTTGTGCGGCATGTTGGACGGGATACAAAGAGTCTCGCCGGCGTTCACGACGATCTCTTTGCCGTCGATCCAGAACTTGAGCGCGCCTTCTAGGATGTACGTCAGTTGCTCGTTGTGATGGCTGTGTTCGGGGACGACGCAGCCTTTCTTCAGGAGCACGCGAGCCAGCATGATTTCCTGGCCGACCACGAATTGCCGCTGCAGCAACGGATTCAGGTCTTCGAGGGGCACGGTGTGCCACGGAATGTATTGCAGGGCGGCGGGGCTTGAGGCGCGCTTGGTGACGGCGCGCCTGGCGTGAGAGTGGGATATCGCGCTTCGCGTGGTGATTTTCGATTTCGGTCGCGGTTTCTTTTTCGCCATAAGTTCAGATGCTCTCGTTCTTCGTATAGTACTGCACCCTCACAATCCTTTATACATGCCGCCGTCGACCGAAACCGTTTGGCCGGTCACGTAGGAGGCGCGTTCTGACGCGAGCCAGACGATGGTCTCGGCCACTTCGCGCGGCTCGCCCAGGCGCTTGAGGGGAGCATCGGCGGCCCAGGCGTCGAAAATTTCCTGTTCATTCTTTCCTGACGCGGCGGAGCGGGCTTTGGCCAATTCCTTCAGGCGGTCGGTCGCGGTAAAGCCGGGGCCGACGTTGTTGACCAGGATTCCGTCTTTGCCGAACTCGTTGGCCAGGCTCTTCACCAGCCCGACCACCGCGGCGCGAACGGCGTTCGAGAGCACCAGGTCGGCCACAGGCTGCTTGGTGGTGATCGAGGTCAAGGTGATGATTCGGCCCCAGCGCTTGCGCTGCATGTGCGGGATGACTTCGCGGGCGAAGTAGACGGTGCTCAGGAAGTTGGCTTCGAGGGCGCGCTGCCAGTCTTCGAGGCTGGCGGCGAGGAAGCCTTTGGCGGGCGGGCCTCCGGCGTTGGTGACGCAGATGTCGACGCTACCGAACTTGCCGGCCACGGCTGCGACGAAGCGACTGACGGCGGCGGCATGGGTTACATCGAAGGCCTCGGCAAATATCTCGGCGCCATGCTGCTTTCTGATTTTCTCAACGGCGGCTTCGAGGTTCTGCCGGTTGCGGGCGCACATCGCTATGCGGCAGCCCTCGGCGGCGAAGGCTTCCGCGGTGGCGAGGCCGATGCCCTGGCTGGAGGCGGCGATCAGGGCGACGCGATTTTTCAGTCCCAGGTCCATGCGCGGGAGTTTCGAACGGGCATTATAAATGTTGCGCGATGGTGTTTGAGGGAGTGAGGCAGAGACGTCGGGAGATCTTCCGCGGGCGCCGGGCTTCGCCCTGGCTTGGACGGCCGAGGCGGCCGTCGCCACATGAGCATCGCGGCTTGCCGGAGTCGAACTCACACCATTACTCTTGGAGCGAGTGAGGTATCCATGAAACGGCAGACCCGTCGTCCTGAAACCGCCGCCGTGCACGGTGCGGCGGACCTGGAAAAGAAAAATGGCCCGGTGGCCACGCCGATCTATCAGACGTCGACGTTCGAAGTCACGGACAATGACGAACAAGAGCGCGTAACTACGACCGACCGCTATTACACGCGCTGGGGAAATCCAACGAACACGGTCGCCGAGCAAACGGTGGCCGAATTGGAGGGGACGGAGGAGGCGCGAACCTTCGCTTCGGGCATGGGAGCGATCACCACCACGATCCTGGCCCTGCTGAAGGCGGGCGATCACATTGTGGCGCAGCGCGACGTTTACGGCGGAGTAATGAAGTTCTTTTCCCAGTGGCTGCCGCGGCTGGGCATTGAGACTACGTTCGTCGACAGCGCTGATCCTGGCCGACATGCGCGAGCGATTCGCCCGAGTACCCGACTGCTGTATCTTGAGTCGCCGACCAATCCACTTCTGCGCGTTGTTGATCTGAAGAAAGCGGCGGCGCTCGCCCAACAACACAAGCTGATCAGCATGATCGACAGCACGTTCGGCACGCCGATCAACCAGCGCCCCGCGAAATATGGGATCGATCTGGTCATGCATTCGGGCACGAAATATCTGAGCGGACATGCGGATCTAACTTGCGGCGTGGTGGCGGGACGGCACGAATTGATGGACGTGATCGACGAAACGCGCAAAACGCTGGGCAACTGCATGGACCCACATGCCTCGTGGATGCTGATCCGCGGGCTGAAGACGCTGGCGGTGCGCGTGGCGCGGCAGAATGAGAATGCGCTGCAGGTCGCCGAATTCCTTGAGCGTCACGCCAAGGTGCGGCGCGCGCATTATCCGTTCCTGAAGAGCCATCCCCAGCACGCGATGGCGCGCGAGCAGATGAGCGGGGGCAGCGGCATGGTCACGTTTGAGGTCGAGGGCACGGGCGACGACGCGCGCCGTGTCAGCGAAGCGATGCGGCTGTTTACCCTGGCCACCAGCCTGGGAGGTGTGGAATCGCTGGTGTCGATTCCGGTGCTCACGTCGCATGCCATGATCTCCGCTGAGCAGCGGGCGGAGATGGGCGTGACCGAGCAGATGGTGCGACTCTCGGTAGGGATCGAGAATGTGGACGATCTGATCGAGGATTTGGAGCGGGCGCTGGCGGCGGTGGGAGCGCGGCAGGCGGTGCCGGTGGGGTAGGAAGCTCACATTCTGGGGCTGCTCGGGCTTCGCCCTAGCGGGACAGCCGAGGCGGCTGTCGCCACATGGGCATAAAAGCAAATCCGGCCTCTGGCGAGGCCGGTTCTGCTTTCTGGTTGTGCACTGTGGCTAGAAGATGATCTTCCCCGCGACTTGCAGGATGCGGGCGTTATGCGTGCCGGTCGGGCTCAATGGGCCATTGCCCAAACAACTGGAATCGCCCGCCGAATTGTTCGTTCCCCCGTAGCAACCCAGGGAGTTCGCTCCGCTGGTGACCGCGCTATTGTTGGCAGCAGAGCCGCCGCCTCCGCCGATGTATCCCCATTCCACGTGGTTGAAGACATTGAACGCCTCAGCGCGGAACTCGAACGACACTCTCTCTGTGATCGCAAAGTGCTTGAACAGGGCCATATCGAAGTTGGTTTGACGAGGATTGCGCAAGATGTTTCGTCCGGCGTCGCCAAACGTCAAACCGCGAGGCGCAAAAAACACCGCTGGGTTGCCATAAGCAGGGCCGAAGCTCGACCCCGGAGGTACAACCGGTATGCCGGAGTGGGGATTGCCAGCCAGGTCGGGATAGGAGAAATAAGCCGCCACGCCGTTGGCAACTCCTGCGTTGTCGCCCGGGATCGCCGACGTGCCTCCGTTGGTGACGGTGAACGGAGACCCGGTTTGGATGGCTGTGATACCCGACACTTGCCACCCACCGAGGAGTGTGTGGGTCAACCCTTTTCCTTTGAAGAAGGGGAGGTCATAGATGTAGCTGATGACCACTACGTGGCGCTGGTCGAAATTGGAACTGGCACGGTTGGCAGCGAGGTTATAAGAGTCGACGAATCCGGTGTCTCCACCCGAAGACGAGTCGTCGATGGAGTGACTGTAGGTGTACGCCACGCTGAATTGCAGCGCTCCCACGGTTTTGCGCAGAGATGCCTGCAGGCCATGGTAGGTGGAGGAGGCCGCGTTATCCAGACGCTTGATATCCGAGAAACCGGGGAAAGGGCGGAAGAAATCGGAGTCGCCCCCGCAAGCGACGTACATGTTGACGCCGGGAGTCCCGAGGGTTTGATCTGCGGCGACAAGGTCGGGATTGAAACCAGGAATCGCAGGACCGCCTTGCCCAACCGTTCCGGATCCGCAATCACCGGGATATAGAACGGTGACGCCGTCGGCCGCGAGAATGGTGCCGGTGATAGGCTGGCCTACAGGATACGGATTTTGGCTCGCGGGAAGTGCGTGCAGCTGATTCATATCCCAGCGCCGCCCCAGGTGTGTGCCCTTGCTGCCGACATAGGAGAGCACGCCGACCATGTTCTTGCCGAGATCGTGCTGCACGTCAAAATGCCACTGCTGCACGTACGGCCAGACTGCTTTCTGGGGTAAGGAAGTGACCCCGAGTGGGAAGCTTTCGCCTGCGACCCCAATGTTGTTATACCCCATAATGTTCGGCTGGCTTGGAGTCTGAACCAGCGGCGCAGCCCCTTCGAGTTGGGTCGCGGTCGCTTCGTTGCCGTTGGTGTATTCGAAAAAGACGCCATAGCCGCCGCGTATGGCCGTCTTGCCGTCTCCAAAAGGATCCCACGCGAAGCCAATGCGCGGAGCAGGATTAAACAAGTGCCCCGTGTAGCAGCCGATGGGCACTCCGTTTTTCCCGCAGGTCACCAATCCGTTAAAGGGATCTCCGCCGACGCTGCCGTCGGCATTGATGGAGCTGGCGCCAAAAACGTATTTCATGGGATCGAAGTTGTCGGCCTGGAGCTTGGCGTCGCGGGCAGTCCCGAACATGCTGATGCGCAGGCCGAGGTTGAGGGTCAGGCGGCTAGTAACGCGCCAGTCGTCCTGGAAATAGGGCTCAAAGATTTTATGCCGCAGGTAATACTTGGGCTGCCCGCTGGCCTGCGCGAAGCTGGAAATCTGGCCCGTCAGCAGATCGGCAAAGGGATTACCAGTGGTAACGGCTGAGCCCGTGTCATACGTGAGAAAACCGCCCACCGAGGGATCTGCCTGCGGCAGTTCGTTCTTTTGGGAGGCCAGGAGGTAGGCTCCGAACTGGAGATTGTGCTTGCCAGCCAGTTTTGAAATGTTGTCGCGATAGGTGTAGATCGGGTTGGCATTCACGGGCCCGTTGGGCACCCATCCCGCGTCCTGGGCGATACCTCCTAAAACGCCTCCAGTCAGCTGAATACCGGGCAGCTTGCCGCCGCCAAAACCGTTCTGGAATATTCCGATGTTGTACCCTGCCGGGCGCTGCCATGCACCGACGTTTCCAAAAATCAGATGGTTGGCCGAATAGGCAAATACAAACTCGTTCAGAAGCGTGGGAGTAGCAGTCGCCGTAAGGCGCACCACCATGCTGGTGGAGGGCTGGACGAAAGTATTCTGGATGGTAGGAAAGCTGGTGCCATTGGTCCAGGTGGGAGTTGCCTGGAGCTGGTTCCAGGAATCGTGGATGTAGCGCATTGCCAGATGCAACCTGGAGTTGAAGTTGTGATCGCCGCGGATCAACTCTTCGCGCCAGTTCGTGGCCTGCGCGGGTGATGCGATGAACCGGCTAAGACCCGCACCGTCGAGAGCGCTGGGCGCGTCAATCGAGTTGGGCAAGGAAATCATGGCCAGGAGCGGCACGGCCTGTGGATCGATCGGCACGAGAGTCTTGCCAGAGCTGTTGGTAAAACCAACTGGGCAGTCGGGGGCCGGAAGAGGCACCATGGGAAAACAGAGCTCACTGAAATCCCCGAACGCTCCTGGCGTGCAGCCGCTCCCTGCCGTCGCTCCCGGGCAACCACGCTCCGCCAGCGACGGCACTACCGTATTGAAATTGACCCCTGGGACAATGTCCTTCCGCCACTCTTGCGACCAAAAAAAGAAAGTCTTGGTCTTGTCTTTGTTGTAAACGCCGGGAATGTAGACGGGGCCGCCAATCGTATAGCCGTAATCGTTCTTCTTGTACTCAGGAACACTGCTCTGGAATTCCTTCCTGGCGTTGTAGGCGTCGTTGCGGTTGAAATAGTAAGCGTCACCGTGAAACGCATTTGTGCCAGCCTTGGTCTCGACTTCCACCGTCCCGGAACCATCCTTGCCGTATTGCGCCCCGTAGTTCGAAGTGAGCACGCGGAACTCGGCAATGGCATCGATGCTGGGATAGGTGATCATGGTGGTGTTGCTGCCGTCGTCGAGGTTGTTGGCGCCATCGACTTCCCAGTTGTTGTATTCCGTGCGGCCGCCATTCACGCTGTAGGCAACGGTTGCAGCTCCGGTGCCGGGTTCATCGCTACCAGATTGGTTGGTAGTTCCAGGCGTGAGGGACACAAGCTGGGTGTAGTTGCGGCCGTTCAGTTCCAACTGCGTGACTTGTTTGCCGGTCACGGTGCCCGCGAGTTCCGAGGATTGAGTCTCGACCTGATTGAGTTGCTCGCCCGTCACAATGACTTCAGTGGCCACCTGGCCAATTTCCAGAACGGCGTCCACGCGGGCTTTTTGAGCGACGCGGAGAACTACACCTTTGCCCTTGAATGTCTTGAACCCGCTCGCGGAAATGGATATATCGTAAGTTCCGCCGGGCAGGCCCGCCGCGAGGTAGTCTCCATCGATGTTGGTGGTCATGGAGCGGTCGTTGCCACCCGCGTTGCTGGTAATTTTGACCTCCGCCCCTGGTACGACGGCGCCGGTCTTGTCGCGGACGGTTCCGGTAAGCGCTCCCGTGTCCTGCGCCCAGGCGGCTCCGCAGAGGGTCACAACCAGCAGTGCGATCCGCACCAGCATTCGAGATGATTTCATTTTCGGGCTCTCCCGTCGCAGGCGTCTCCTGCGCGAATTCTGTCGGCGTCGCCGTATTTCTCTCGTCTCACGGCTTCCCGTTTTACTTCAGACACTGTTTCCCGGTGGGGGGTGAAACCCCGGGAAGAGTTATTAAATCGTATGAATAGTGCTTTTATGGGGCATCAACTGTCAAGGAAAAAGTGCACGCCACCATTCCTGGCCGTGGAACCGGGTGTGAATTCCTCGCTGTATTTTGGCTGGAAATTGTTGCGGGCTAAACTCTGGATCGCGTTACAGCAGGCTGCTGGTGGACTCGCGCACCACTAGTTCCGGAGCCACTCTGCGGTGGGAGGCGGCGATTTCGCGTTTTTCGAGCACGGCGTTGATGCCGTCCACGATGATGCCGACCGCGGACGCGCCCATTGCTTCCATGGGTTGGCGGATGGTGGTCAGCGAGGGCGTGTAAAGAGCCGAGGTCGCCACGTCGTCGAAACCGATCACCGAGCAATGCTCCGGCACGCGAATGCCCGCTCTGGTCAGGGCGCGAATTGCTCCGAAGGCGCTCATATCGTCGAAGGCCATCAATGCGGTGAAGGGACGCTTCTGCTTGATGAGATCCTCGGTGAGCTTTTGCCCGGCCTCGAAGCTGGACAAGGGATCGCGCGATTCGGGCAGATCCACGATCAGATGGGAATCGAGTTCGAGCCCACGTTCCTTGGCGCAGTTGCGGACTCCACGCCAGCGCGGTGAACTGTCGATGAGCGCTTTGGGACCGCGAATGAACGCGATCTTACGGTGGCCGAGAGAATGCAGGTGCTCGAGCGCAAGGTAGCCGCCGACGCCATTGTCCACGATGACGGAACTGATCGAGTCGGTTTTCAATTCGCAGCCGATCATGGCGGTTGGGATGCTGTTCTTCTCCAGATCGCCGAGCAAGTTGATGTCGAGGAACAGCCAGTTGGCCAGCACGATGAGGCCTTCGATGCGGCGGTCGAGCAGCATCTCCAGGTAGCGCTCGAAGCGCGTGCGCTCATTGTGCACGTCGGTCAGGATGGGAAGATACGAAGCCTGGTAGAGCGTGTTTTCGATGCCGCGCAACACCAGCGTGCAGTAGGGATCGGTCATGTCAAAAACCATGACGCCGACCGTGTGGCTGCGCTTGCTGCGCAGGGAGCGGGCGAACTGGTTAGGGCGGTAGCCGAGCTTCTGGGCGGCACGTTCGATGCGCTTCTTGGTGACAGCAGGAATGTATCGCGCCAGCGGCGCGTTGTTCAAAACGATCGACACCGTGGTCGAGGAAAATCCGCTTTCCTTCGCCACGTCACGAATAGTTACCATCGCAAGCCTTGCACCGGAACAGGCCGGAACAGAAAAGACGCGCGGCAGCTCCGAAGAAATCTCGAGTCTAGTTTTCAGCGTTCGCCTTGCCGCTTGAATTTTTAGCGAGCACTGGCGGACACTACAGCAGAGAGTACAACCAGTGTCAAGCGCGCGGATAACACGGGCGGGTGTCGTACTTGTTCTGGCGGCGTCGCTAACGGCGGCCAGTTCGGCGCGCCAGGCCTCGTCTGCGGCGGGTGGAAACCCCAGTAATAGCAGGGCTTCCGGGTCATCTCCAAGTTCCGGTTCACAGACTGAAAACGTGCGCGCGGCCGATCCGGCGCAGAATTTTCAGCGCGGGCAGGACGCTCTCACGCGCGGGCAGCTCAACGAAGCGGAGCGTGATTTCCGTCAAGTCCTGGCCGCCGACCCGCAAGCGGGCGGCGCGTACGCCAATCTGGGCGTCGTGTACATGCGGCGCAAACAATGGGACCAGGCTCTCGACATGCTGCACAAGGCGGTGCGTTTGATGCCGCAAGTTGCCGGCATCCGGCTGAATATCGGCCTCGCCTACTACCGGCAGAGTGAATTCATCAAGGCGACTCCGCCGTTTGAGTCTGTGGTGCGCGACCAGCCGGATGCGCTGCAGCCCCGTTACTTGCTGGGGCTGTGCTACTTTTTCTCCGAGCGCTGGGCTGACGCCGCCGCCACGCTTGAGCCGCTCTGGGCGCAGGAATCACGACAACTGCCGTATTTGTACGTACTGTCGAATGCGGCTCACCGGGCCCACCGCAAAGAACTTGACGACCGCGCTACCGAACAACTCATCAACCTTGGCGACGGCTCGGCGCAATACCGCCTCTTCGTCGGCAAATATTATTTAAACCTCGAGCAGTACGATTCCGCCTTGACGGAATTTCAGGCCGCGGCCAAGGCCGATCCCAATCTTCCCTTCGTGCACTTCAACCTGGGGCTGACGTATCTGAAGAAGCAGGACTACGACCACGCGCGCGACGAATTTTTGAAGGATGCGGCCGTCGAGCCCGACCTCGCCCTCAACTACGACCAACTGGGAGGCTTGTACTGGCTTTTGCAAGACGACAAGAATGCGGAGAAGAGTTATCGCGAGGCGCTGCGCCGCGATCCCCGGCTGGTGAATTCCCATCTGGGTCTGGCGAAGATTTTCCACCGACAGGAAAAATATGCGGCGGCGCTGGCCGAGATCAACGCGGCGGTCAAATACGACCCTGAACGCACCGACATTCACTACGTGCGGGGACAGGTGCTGCTTCACCTGGGGCGCAAGCAAGAAGCGAAAAAAGAACTGGAAGCGGCCGTCAACATGGATAACGAGCGCCGCGCCGAACGCCAGAAACAGGTCGAGACCGAGACCGTCCCGTCGCCGGAGCTTCTGCAAGAGCCGCAGTGACGACCCGCAGTGATACACTTGCGGCGTCAGTGGCCCCCACCTCAAAAACAACCGTAATTCGCCGGTCCGGCAGGAGGTACGAATCATGAAACGCATCCTGAAAATCCTGGTCATCATCGTGGTCATTCTCATCGTGATCGTCATCGCGATTCCATTCCTGATCGACGCCAACACGTTCCGGCCGAAAATCGAGTCGGAACTCACCGATGCCCTCGGACGGCAGGTTAAAGTCGGAAATCTTTCCCTCTCGCTGCTGTCGGGCGGTGTCACCGCCGACGAGATCGCCATCGCCGACGACCCGCAGTTCAGCAAGTCTCCGTTCGTGCAGGCGAAGTCTCTGAAGGTGGGCGTGGAAATGATCCCGCTGATTTTCTCCAAGACGCTCAACGTTACCGAGATCACGTTGAACCAGCCGGAGATCAGCCTGGTGAAATCGGAGAACGGAGAGAAATGGAATTTCTCGAGCCTCGGTGGAAAGAGCACGGCAGAGTCGAAGCCTGCGGCACCATCCGGAGGAAATCCCAACCTGTCGGTGGCGAAGTTGAACGTCAAAGACGGGCGCCTGACGATATCTCGTGCAGGGTCGAGAGAGAAGCCTCATGTTTATGACAAGGTTAATATTGATGTAACAAACTTCTCGTTCACTTCGTCCTTCCCGTTCACCATGTCGGCGCAACTGCCGGCGGGAGGGAGCTTGAATCTCGACGGCAAAGCCGGGCCCATCGACGCCAGCAACGCCGCCCTCACTCCGCTCGACGCCAAGGTTTCGGTGAAGGAAATGAATTTGGCGGACTCGGGGTTCATCGATCCGGCGTCGGGAATTGCGGGCATTGCGGATTTCGACGGAACGGTGGCCTCCGACGGACACGAAGCCAAAACCAGCGGCACGCTGAAAGCTACGAAATTACAGGTGGTTCAGAAGGGATCGCCGGCGGGAAGGCCGGTGCAGGTGACCTACACCGTCGTTCACAACCTGGCCAAAGAGAGCGGATCGATCACCCAGGGCGATGTTGCCATGGGCAAGGCGGTCGCTCACCTCACCGGTACCTACGACGCTCACGGCAAGGTAACGGCGGTCAATTTGAAGTTGAACGGGCCGGACATGCCGGTCGACGAATTGGAAGCCATGCTGCCCGCGCTGGGCGTGGTATTACCTCCGAAGGCAACACTGAAGGGTGGAGACCTGAACGCGAACCTAGCCATCTCCGGTCTGGTTGACAAACTTGTTACTACGGGAACCATCCGCCTGGAGAACTCGACTCTCGCCAACTTCGATCTCGGCTCGAAGCTCTCCGCCATCTCCGCGTTGGCGGGGAAGAAAACGGGCAACGATACGACGATCCAGAATTTCAGCTCCGATGTTCGCGTCGCCCCGGAAGGCACGCAGGCCAATAACATCAATCTGACCGTCCCCTCCATCGGCGTGCTGACCGGCGGGGGCACAGTGAGTCCGGCGAACGAACTCGCCTTTAAGATGAATGCGGACGTCAGCGGCATGGGGATTCCGTTCTCCATCGCCGGAACTACTGCCGACCCGAAGTTCCTTCCGGACGTGAAGGGTATGGCCGCGGGTCTGCTGAAAGGAGTGCTCGGAGGCAAGGGCAACACCCAGCAGAATCCTCTCAGCGGAATCACGGGATTGTTCAAGAAGAAGCCAAACTGAGTTTTTCGACAGTACACAGTAGCCACGCCCGCCGCGCGCGGGCGTTTTCTTGCTTCCGACCATTTACTATTAGGAATAAATGTTTTAATATAGAGAAACATGGCGGGCCTCACCGACACGATTTCCGAAGGGCTGGAGCGGTACTCCATCGGCGAAAAACTGCGCAACCTGCGTCTGCGCAAGAGCATGGGACTGGTCGAATTGGGCAAGCACACGGGGCTTTCGGCAGCGTTACTGTCGAAGCTGGAAAGGGGAAAGTTATTTCCCACACTGCCCACACTGCTGCGCATCTCGATGGTGTTCGGGGTGGGACTCGATTTCTTCTTCACCGACGAACGTAAGCGCCGGGTGGTAGGCGTGGTGCGGAAGGATGAGCGTGTGCGCTTCCCGGAACGTCCGGGCACGCAGGATGTTCAGTATTACTTCGAGTGCCTCGACTACCGTGCTACCGAGCGCAAGCTGAGCGCGTTCCTGGCCGACTTCCAGGAAGTGCCGCTGGAGAGAATCAAGGGGCACCACCACGCCGGAGTAGAATTCCTTTATGTGTTGAAGGGATCGTTGACGCTTAAGATTGGCTCCGAGGAGTACGTGCTGGAGGCCGAGGACGGAATCTATTTCGACTCTGCCGTCCTGCACAGCTACCGGCGGCGCGGCCCGAAACCGTGTACCGGGGTGATCGTTACCGTCCCGTAATGCCGGGCCGGAGTGGGCGCCGCACGGGCTTTTTTACACCGGCGCTATGTTAGAATTTCATTCTCCCGAGTCGTTCCGTGGTCTTCCCCGGACGTGGACAGGTGGTATCTAAATTGCAATCGGGAGTTCATTGACAAGGGGTGTTGACCCCTCCATACTCGCGGTTAAGCTGCAAAATTTTGCAATCTTGCGAACTCGGAAAGAGAGGCGCGCGCGTCGCTTTGTGCGCCCGGGCCGAGTCTATTTTCACGGAACGGTGTTCAAGGTTCCAGCACAGAGCGTTCATAACAGAGGTTCACTCGAGGAGGATCGTTGTGTCCAAACTATCAGCCACAAAAACCATAGTGCTCACCAGTTGGATCGTCGCGGTAGTCGTGGTGGCCGCGCTCGCGGTCTCCGGCCATGCCGGTTTGGTCCGGCAGAGCGCGAATGTGAACATCAAACCGACGCCCGCATCCGCAGTGAGCGCGGAGCAGCGCGGCCGGGTTCGCGCGAGCCTCGGCGCCCTCCCCTTGGCCTTTGAGGCCAACCAGGGCCAGACCGACCCGCAGGTGAAGTACATGGCGCGGGGCAACGGGTACACGCTGTTCCTGACCGCCAGCGACGCGGTCTTCGCGGTGCATTCTTCGTCCGGCGCTTCGGCGCATCCAGTCAGCCGGCTGGCGCAGACGCAGGCTCCCGCTCAGGAGAAAAAAGATCTGACTGCTGCCATTCGCATGCACCTTGTGGGCGGAAATTCCCAGGCGCAGATTGCTGCCAGCAGCGAACTGCCGGGCAAGACCAACTACTTCATCGGCAATGACGCCTCCAAGTGGCAGACGAATGTTCAGCAGTATGCTCGCGTTTCCTACCGGGATGTGTATCCCGGAGTGAACCTCGCATACTACGGTGTGCAACGGCAGTTGGAATTCGACTTCGTTGTCGCTCCTGGCGCGAATCCCGGTCCGATCCGGTTCGGCGTTTCTGGCGCCCAAAAGATCACGACCGATGATGCGGGCAATCTGGTGCTCTCGTCCGCCGGCGGAACCGTGAAACTGCACAATCCGGTAGCCTACCAGCAGAAAGACGGAAACCGCGTTCCAGTGGACGCGCGCTTTGGACTGCAGGCCAACAATCAAGTTGCCTTCGAACTGG
>Ga0075017_100001074_pt1 | contig 16390 bp, 19 predicted proteins | sample AleBraG_ABR_2012_FD_71475 | JGI IMG/M metagenome (GOLD analysis project Ga0075017, IMG submission 71475) | Freshwater sediment microbial communities in response to fracking from Pennsylvania, USA - Alex Branch Run_MetaG_ABR_2012 | ecosystem: Environmental > Aquatic > Freshwater > Creek >... | reverse complement strand
GCGAAGTACGAACTCATGGAGCGGGGCGGCTATATCCCCAGCGGATACAAATTCGATCCCGTCGTGCTGAACGCGAAGTTGCCACTCGAATTCTTCGAAGCGCGCAATGCTTTGCGCATCGCGCAATCCGAGGGAGCCGAGAGGTACGCGAGCGCCAGCTATCAGCACGCCGTCCAGTTGATGACCAACGCGGACGCCGATGCGACGCAGAAGCACATCGACAGAAAGCCGCTGATCGCCACATCCCGGGAAGCGGTACAGACCGCAGAAGATGCGCGCGCGATCGCAATCAAGAAAATGGACGAAGAGCGTCTGACCAGCGAGCGCCAAGCATCAGTTGACGCAGAAGCGCAAGCGCGAGCGGATGCTACGGCCGCAACCCACCAAAAAGAGCAAGCCCAGTCTGACCAAGCCCGCGCTGAATTCGCCAGGGCTCAAGCAGACGCTGACACGGCAAAAGCCCGTGCCGACGCTGCGGATGCACAATCCATTGCCAATAAGGCCCGCGCCGATGCTGCCGACGCACAATCTGCAACTGCGAAGGCTCAGTCCGACATGGCAGCCAGCCAGGCGGCATCAGCCGCTGCCCTTTCCGCATCACAAGCTGACGCCGAGCAATCTCGTTTAGCTGCACAACAAGCCCAGCAAAGTGCGGCCCAGGCAGAAACCGAAAAAGCCGCGATGCGCACGAAGCTGTCTGCGCAATTGAATTCGATTCTTCAGACTCGCGACAGCGCACGCGGCTTGATCGTCAGCATGTCCGATGTCCTGTTCGACACTGGCAAGTATTCGCTGAAGCCGGGCGCACGTGAAAAGCTTGCGAAGGTTGCCGGCATCCTGCTCGCTTACCCTACCCTCAACATCGAGGTCGGCGGATATACAGACAACGTCGGTGGCGATGCGATGAACCAGACCCTATCTGAGAATCGTGCTGGTTCCGTGCGCGATTATCTTGTGAAACAAGGCGTCGCGACGAACTCGGTGAGTTCGAAGGGCTTCGGCAATACCCTGCCGGTCTCGTCGAACGACAATGCGGCGGGGCGTCAACAAAACCGCAGAGTGGAACTGCTTGTGTCCGGCGAAGCGATCGGCAGCCCGGTCAACGCCACGACGGGAAGTTTGCGGTAATGCTGCTATTCGATCCAATACTGGAGGCCACACCTTATGAAACGAGTTGGAATTGTCAGCACCGCAGCCCTGTCGTTGCTCCTTGGGATTGCGATTCCTGCCTACGCGCAGGAGGATAAGCACGACCAGCAAGGGGATAAGAAAGACCAACCCGCCAAGGCTGCTGAAGAGAAGCGCGGCCCGGAGGCACAGCAGCACGATAAGCGGGGACAGGAGGCCAAGCCAGCCCAAGAGAAGGCAGCGCCGCATCAGGACCAACATGAGCAGCATGCCAATGGCGGCCGCATTCCCGCCGACCGGTACCGGGCTAACTTCGGACGCGAGCACACGTTTCGGGTCAGCCAAGGCCAGTACGGCAATCGCCGCTTCCAATACGGCGGCTATTGGTTTGGATTTGCCGGCGCGTGGCCCAGCAACTGGCTCTACACGCAGGATGTCTTTGTAGTCGAGATAAACGGTGTGTACTACCTGTGCAACCCGAATTATCCCGGCGTCAACATTGAGCTCAGCTTCACGCTCTAGCGGCTGTCCCCGCTAGTGTGTCGAGTCAACTAACCCAACCAGTCAGCGCGGGTCCAAACCATGGGCTCGCGCCGCTTCCCCCCAGTTCGACTAGAGGCGGAAGAAAAGGAGCAACACATGCTTGGAACTATCTTGATCGTGATTCTGATTTTAGCGCTCCTCGGGGCCCTGCCTCGCTGGTCGCACAGCAGAGACTGGGGCTATGCCCCGACCGGAGGCGTCGGCCTGATCCTCTGCGTCGTAGTCATTCTCCTGGTTCTCGGTCGTATTTGAACCATGCACTACGCCTCCATGCCGCAAGGCGCCAGCGTCGAGCGTTGGCGCCTGCTTGCTCTGCGTGCAGGGATGATTCTGCTCATCGTGCTGATGTCCTGCAGCCGATCGTCGGCATACTCCGTCTTGACCCACGAAGAAATCGTTGACCTGCTGTGGACGGACGAGATCCGTCCCCTGCTTCTGAAGCGATTCCCGGGACTCACCGAAGACCAGATCCGGGAGGCGCATGCCTATGCCTATGGCGGCGCCGTCATCCAGGACTTGGGCTACTATCCCTTCGGCAGCAAAGAGTTCAGCAACCTCGTGCATTACGTGCGTAGCGGTGCCTTCGTTGTTGAGTTGATCAGAGACAGCCAGGACGTCAACGAGTATGCCTTCGCGCTGGGCGCGCTCTCGCACTACGCGTCGGACATCGCTGGACACCCGGCGGTCAACCAGTCGGTCGCCATCGCGTATCCCAAGCTGCGAGCGAGATTTGGCAAGTCGGTCCGGTATGCTCAGGACAGGACTGCCCATTTGAAGACGGAGTTCGGGTTCGACACGGTGCAGGTCGCGAAGAATCGCTACGCGTCACAGCAGTACCACGACTTCATCGGATTCCAGGTGTCCAAGCCCTTGCTGGAGCGGGTCTTTCCGCTTGTATACGGAGTGGAATTGAAAGACGTGCTAACGCACGAAGATCTTGCGGTAGGTTCCTATCGTTTCGCAGTGAATGAGTTGATTCCGCAAATGACGCGAGTCGCGCTGCAAACCCATAAGAAAGATCTGATGCGCGAGACACCCGACTTCGCCAAGCGAAAGTTCCTGTATCGTCTCTCGCGCTCCGATTACGAAAGAGAATGGGGAAAGGACTACGTGAAGCCCGGGGTTGGCTCGCGGATCCTGGCAGTTTTCCTGCGATACATGCCGAAGGTTGGTCCCTTCAAAGGGCTGGCGTTCACTAACCCCACTCCTCAAACCGAGGACTTGTACTTCAAGAGCATTAATACGACAGTCGATCAATACCGGGCCTTTCTTGAAGAAGTGCGCACCGACTCACTCCTGCTTCCAGACTGCGATCTCGACACGGGCAACGCGACGAAGGCTGCGGAATACTCCCTCACGGACGACACCTATGCGAAGTTGCTGGCGCAGCTCTCCGAGCGGAAATTCGATCGGACGTCGCCGGAGTTGCGCGCCAACATTCTCGGTTTCTATTCGGATCTTTCTGTCCCAATTGAGACGAAGAAAGACCAGGTTCGCTGGCGCGGTGTGCTGGTCTCGCTGGATCAATTAAGGCTGGTTACTCCTGCCCCCGTCGTCGCCAGTGGATCCGCGCAGTGATCATGCCCTGCAGTTGCCGGCCCGATACACACGGGCAGTTACGGGTTGGGTGCAAATAGGAGGAACCGTGGAAGACAAGGTATGGACTGTCAAAGATTTAATAGAAGCCTTGAACGGGTTTCCGGCAGACGCGAAAGTCTATTACGAGATGGGTCCAAACGGCCCCGGCACCATCGGAAAAGCGCAATACGTCAAAGCTAACGGCGAAGGCGATCAGCTGGGAGTGCTGCTGGACCGGTAGGCAGCACCCTGTGGTGAGAGCAGTCATCTGCGCGGGATCAATCGCTCATGAATGAACTCTACTCCCCTACCGGCCATGGCTAGGGCAATCGCCTCCTGCGCTGTGAGTTTCGAGCGGTCGCACGCCTGCGAGGCGCTCCTGCAATTGGCTACATTCAGCTGGTGCCCGGAGCCCTAATCAAGGCCTGGGCCGTCTTGCAGGAACTCGCATGCTTCCCAGCCATCAGGTGCAGACGACAAGCCTGTCGCCTACGTCAGAGGATTGGCCAAATGCAAGGACAGAACCCAAGCCGAGGCATGCCAGCGCCCAGAGAGATCTCAGAAGAATGCCTTGCACAGTGTTCCGCCTTTCAAAAAATACTGGCCGAAACCGGCACGCGGTCTCGGCCAGCGTAAAATGCTCAAACCATTACTGCTTGTCGCCCTTCAATTCGGCGATCTTGGCCTGCTGGCCGGCTTCGGCCACAGCCTTCATGAACGCATCCGCGCTTCTCGGCGTCGACGCTTTGCCTGAGAGGATAGTGCGGAATTCCATGTGTTTGCCGTAGATGGCGTGGGTGGAGTCGTTATCTTGTTCCACGACTGCGCCTTCCAGCGTCAGGCCGGCGAAGATCCCTTTGGAGCGGGAATAGGTCAGCACTTCAGTGTTCATCTTCCAGTCCGTCCCCGCAGAAGCATGACGGCCAACCGGACCCGCTGCCACTGATCCTTCACCCGTGAGTTCAAACTTGCTGGAAAGCAGATGCTGCAGACCCCTGTCGTTCATGACCAGCATGACCAAGTCGATGTCTTCGACGCCGATCTGCAATCCCCAGCTTCCACCACCAACGGATATGAATGCCGGAGCGCTCCAGCCCTCGGCCGTGCGGCAGGATGCAATTCCGCGGCCGTGTTTGCCGCCGATGATGAAGCCGCCCTTGATCAAATTGGGCACCACCATGATGCACTTCGCGTTGCTCAACACTTCTTCTGGAATACCTTTGTCCGGAGCGGCCATGACCGCGTGCAGGACATCAACGGACGAGTCCAGGCGTTTCACTGAATCTTGGCGCGCCGAGCCGGCAAAGGCTAGCGTTCCGAACAGGCCCAGAAAGCCCATCAGCACGACTGACATTGTTTTTTTCATGAATTGTTCCTTTCAGGGAACTACGGAACTAAGAGGAGAAAACTTCAGATATGCTGACTTAGCTCAGAGGACCTGAAAGAGAGAGAAGACGTGCTCGTCTCAACCATCATAATGACCCTGCCGGCAACGAATAGCTGGTCTGAATTGCTCACTTTTCGGCTGGAAAGCTAAAAGGCTCATCGGGCGCGGGTTTGACTTAGGTTGACACCAGGGCGAGTTACGAGTAGGGTCAATCTATGAGGTAATAGTTCCTCTCCTCTTTTCAGGTCCTCTGAACTAAGTCAGCTCATCTGAAGTAAGTCTCTCTTAGCTGGCCCCAGTCCGGGAGGCAAATCGTGTTTGATCCCAAAGCATCCAAGCAGAAGCTAAACACTTCTGCCAGCCCGAAAAGCAAAACTCCACAACCGACAGCCATTGTCGAGCCGCGGCCATCGCAAGATGAGATTCGGGAGCGGGCACACCAGCTATACCAAGACCGAGGTAGTCAGGACAGGCAAGCCCAGCAGGATTGGCTCAACGCCGAGCAGCAAGTCCTTAACCGCCAGCGTTAGACGCGGCCACCACCTCCAACGAAGTCAGCGGCGGGAAGCGGCGCAGGAGGGTTCATGAGCTGCCTACAGTGCAGCCACCTCGCATTAGCATTTAAGTCGAGGCTCGCGGCCTACCTCAAAGCCGGCGCGGATCCGTTCTACCGGATTACTACGGAATTCGCGGCCAGAAAACAGGTGGATATGGAGCGCGCCAAGAGCGAACTGGAAGATCACCAGTCCGCGTGCCATCTTTTGTCCAGCGTGAGGCTGGTCCACGCTTGATTGGTCGTCGCATGTTTCTTACAGGGTGAGCAATCTGGTACAGAATCGCCAGCCGCGACGTGTCATCGTTAATTCGTTAATGCGAGAAGCGGAGTTTTAATCATGGCGTCCGTTCCCCATACCTTTCTTGCCCGGATTCGCAGCCTGCGCGCCTTCCTGGCCGCTTCGCTGCGGAAGTCACTGAAAGTGGAACCACACGCCGGCGACTTTACGTCGCAACGGATGTGCCCATTTTGTGGACTCATCACGCCGCGCCACGAGTCCTGCTGCCTGGAATGCGGGAAAGTACTCAGACCTGCCTAGACTGGGGAGCGTTGTCAGAACTTAGACGAACGCTGGGTGTACCGGTTCGCCGGCGGGCTGAATGATGTATTTGTTCGTGCCCGGACAGAAGCGGCAGGGGATTTCAAGTACCTGTCCCGCAGTCTCTTCGACCACTTCCTGCTGAAATACTCGCAAGCACTCCTCGCAGGTCAGCATTACATAGGGCACTCCATACGAGTCATGGCCGTTGCGCGGAATCCAGGCCGGAGCCATCTCTCGCTGATGGGCACTCCGCCGGTCAGGGGCAGAAGCAATCAATTGCTCGATAACGCTGAACAGGTTCTTGGGATTTCTACCTTTGGCGCAGAAGGCATCCGCGATTACACCCGGAGGCAATTGATCGTCCGGGTACGCGCCGCTCATAGCCACGGTCAATACTTGCGGAAAACGGCGGCGTACTACGGAAAGCAGCTCAAACCCGGACATGCGCGGCATCTCCAGGTCCGAGACGATTACTTCGGGCAAGGTCCTTTTCAATTGTGCGAGCGCCGCAATGCCATCTTCCGCCACAACGACATCGTAGCCCGCGGTCATCAGCATCATGGCAAATGTCTCGCGGATACCTTCGTTGTCGTCGACCACGAGGATCTGGCGTTTTGAAGAGTGCGGCATGGGTACTCCCTAAATGCGAAGGCAACCACAGCCCTCCACACTAGAACCAACTGTCGCAATCGGCGGCGCGCCCGGACTGCTCAGAGTTGGACATTCCCATTCCGGATGTTCTTCCAGGTCTGTGCCGAGAAAGCACTCTTCTGGCCGTTCCCGGCCGGCGCCGAGGGTTGCGATCGTCTCGCGCGCTTGCGCATGGCGGGCTCGCCGAAATGAGCTGCGTGTCGAGTTCGCGTGCTTACGGTTCTGCTGTGTTGGTCGGGCTTGGCGTTCAAAACAAAATGGAGAGTCGCCCACAAGAAGTGAGGTCCATCGGATTTGGTGACGAGAGCGTCTACCGACTTTAGGGCCCCTCGGGCAGTTCCAGGTCGTCAGCCACCATCACAATGGGAAGCTGCGGCCGAACCTGCTTGATTTCATTGGCCACGACCACGCCGTCCAATAGTCCCAAGTGGTACTCGAGAACGGCCGCGTCTACCGGCTGCGACATCAGGAGCCGCAATCCTTCGCTCCCATTGGTCGCGGTGATCAGCCCGTATCCCTGTTCCCTCAACAACTCCAGTTGGCCTAGGTTGCGGTGAATGCAGAGTAATGTGCCAGATGCTGCCATACCCTCAAAATACAGGCGGGGGGTGAGGCAGTCTGTTCAAAATAGCTCACGTCCCGAATGGGTGCCCCATGGGCTAGTCGTTCCTGCGGGCAGGTCTGAAGGAAGGGAAAATGAGCGATTATGACCAGACAGCGAATACGGGAACACTTAACCTATCTCGAGAACACTTTGCGCTTCGGGGGATCCCAATGAAAAGACAGTATCTCCACCTCTCGGTGTATCGATGCGACCAGTGCCAGGGGCCGGTCGTCACGGCTTCGCTGGCGGTGCGCGAAAACGAGATATCGAGAGAGACCGACAAGCGGGAACTCGGAGCGCGGTGCCTGGCTTGCGGCCATCAGCAGATCGCCTCAACCGTGCCAGGCGTCGCCCGTCACTTTCCGCCGACAGAATGGCACGGGGCAAATGCGATTGATCCCTCCAGCCTGAAGACGGCCTTCGTCGAGATGATGGGCCGCGCGTCTAAAGATTGACCTGCCGGTTCGCGCTCACGGCTACGCCTGCGCCGCCGCCTTCGAGTTCGCGCGCACGTTGGCCCGAAGTTCTTCTGCCGTGTACGAATGTCCACAGGTGCTGCATCTCCATTTGCCCGTTTGTGCCGTCAGGCTTACGACTCCTGGTCGAATCGGTTCGGTTTCGCTGGGACGGTAGGCTAGCACCAGCTCACCACCGCATTCGATGCACTGTCGTTTAATCACAGTTATGTTGTTACCACAGGTGCGACGATTTCTCTGGTCACAATTGAACACTGGAAGGAGCTTGGACGAAGCCCAATCGCTTGATGGACTAGTCGTGCAGAACCACATTCAGCAGCGAACTGTGAACCTGTAACCCACCTTCTACGCCTCCGGCATAGTTGATGAAGCCAAGTTTTCTGAACCGGTTCATGAAAAAGCTCACGCGGGAACGCGTGGTCCCGACCATCTCTGCCAGGGTTTCCTGGCTAATCTTGGGAACCACGGTCTCTGGAACGCCTTCTTTTCCAAAATGAGCGAGCATCAGCAGAACGCGAGCCAGTCTCTTCTCGCTGGAATTAAACAGTTGATCGACCAGGTCCTCTTCATACCGGACATTTCGCGCCAGCAAATACGCCACGAACACTTCTGACAAGGCGGGCTCCCGATGCAGCACATCCATCATCGCCTTCTTCTCTATCCGCAGAAGCTGGCAATCTGTTATTGCCGCTGCGGATCCCATACGCAGCGCCTGCCCCGCAAGTGAGCCCTCCCCAAAGAAATTCCCCTCGCTCAACATGGCGATCGTGGCTTCCTTGCCGATCTTGGACACCACGGTGAGCTGGACCTTGCCCTTCTGGATATAGAAGACTGCGTCTGCCGCATCCCCTTGCGCGAAGATCCCTTGCTTCCTGGAGACAGTCAGGTTCTTCCTGCCCTCGCCAATCGTTGCCAGGAAGGTGGTGGGATCGAACGCGCGGGCCTTCTTAGGTGCTGCAAAAAGCATCATCCATCATTTTAGTCCTAAAACGCGCCAATCTTCGCACAAATCGCCGCCGCTGCGGACCGATTGCTGGTTCCTCATGTCCGGGCCGGCGCGCCGAAGTGAGCCATTCTGCTCAGTATTTCGAGAGGAAGTCAGCGAATCTACATACGAGCGAATGAAGGAAGCTGTGCTCGACAGCTCTATCGCAGCGCGTTTTCTGGAGGATGCATGTCGCCCACCGTTCAAGCCGGTACGATTCTGATCGAGGACCAGCCGCTGATGGCCCAGGTTCTTGGAGTGGGGTGTGAGCCCTACTTCGGAGACTGGGGCGTCGTCAAAGGTCTCGACAGTTTTACCCTGGATCGCAAGATTCACGCCGCCGGATGGAACTTTTTCTATATGGCGGCTGAAGTTAAGGCGATGTTCTTCGGCGCACTCGACGCGGTGAAAATCCAGAAGGCACTGAAGCGAATCGTGGCTAGGGTGAGGCCTGAGAACTACAACGCTCTCGAAGTCACCAGCATCGTCGCCACACACTTTCTGGGTGTCCCTTATACGGTGGTTTCCGCACACTCGCGCCATATCCAACAAAGCAGCGAACTCTTCGGCGCCGAGGGACGGCGGGTCGCCCAGTGCGATGCCGCGTGGGCCAGAGGTTGAACCCATCCACTTGGCGCGGTTCAGTTTGCGGTAGAAACATCCTGGAGGCTGCTTGAACGAACGGCTAGACGTATATCTAGGAGTGGTTGTGTCCGCCATGTTTCTGGCTGGCTGCTTACTTGCCGTCTGGAGCGGACGTCAACGATCTCAGGAACGCAAACGATTCAAATCATGAATCGGCGGACCAGAGCTGTCACCTGCCTTCCCCCCCGATTTCGCAGGCACGCGACTGGTAGAAGGAAGTGATTATGAACCTCACTCAGGATCAAAGTCTCGACCGAATCCTCGAAGCTGCAGTTGTGGTGAGTTGGACGGATCTGACGTTGAACACACAGAGCGGCTTGATTCAGATTGAATATGGTTTCGCCGCCGGTGGCACTTTGGATTACTTGAAAGTCTGGTCCTCGATCACCCGGGGTCATTGGCTATTGGCTTGCTCGTATTGGATGACAGCCTCGAAGTTTCACGACAAAGGCGTCCACTTCGATAACCACTACTCGTCGGAAAGCCTCGCTGACACTCTGGATTTCGCGATGCAACACCAGAGCGCATTCGCTCTTCCCGAGAATCTTGGCCGGCAAGGACTGCTTCAAATTCCAGCGCCGACGCACGAAGACAATACCGCTGCGGCAGAGTCTTTGGTCGAAGCCTTCGCCCATGTCGAGTCTCAACTCGCCCAACCTGCTGTCGCCTGAATTGCTTGTGTGGATAGAAGAGTGGTTTCCCACAGGCCATCAATCCCTGTGCTCATCGAAAGGCAGACGAATTGCGGATTTCTCAGAGGTTCATTGATCGGACGCCACCAGGCGTCGATCTCGATGGGGTTCAGTCCGCGGCAGGCCGGTACTGAGTTCGCATTTTTCTCCAGGCTTGGCTCCACAGGTAGGGCACCGAACCGCTAGCGCTTGTTTCTCAGTGACTTTCATAGCCACATCATGCGACTAGATTCGGCAGGGATCTGGTCAATTGTGACCAGTTCCTTCCAGCCATATCCTCGAATAGCTTCCGAGTTTCTTATCACGAGGTCGAAGACTGGATTACCGGGGTGATCATCCGTCCTCAGTACCCTCCACCCTCCAACTCCACCTTGCCGCGGAACATACGGTAGACGAAGACGAAGTACCCCAGCGCCAGAATCATGCCGAGACTCCACCAGACCAGGCCCACGCTGAGTCCGTGATGCCCTGCGGCCGCGCTGTAGATGGTCAGGCTGTACGCGGGGTCGGTGCTGGCCGGAAGCACAACCGGGTAGAGCGCGAAGACGGCGCCCACCAGCATCCCGGTGATGTACACCGACGAGGCAAGAAACGCGCGCAGCTCCTGGCCCTTGCGCGTCGCAACCAGCATCATTCCCAAGCTCGCAAAGACGATGACCGGGATTAGAAATCCGATCGGATACGCCAGATAGTTTTCTTTGATCGACGGACGCACAAACCACGTAGCGACCAGGCTCACCAGCGTGAGAACGAATTGGATTGGCCACACCACGGTGGCCGTGCGCCGCGCCCGCTGGCCGAGTTCGCCGTCGGTCTTGAGTGTGACATAGAGCGCGCCGTGCGCAGTCAGCGTCACCAGCGCCACAACTCCGGCCATCACCGTATACCAGTCGAGGATGCCGGGATGCGGACCGAGTTGGAAATTGGTCCAGAGCGGCTCAAAGAAATAGCCATCCGCACCCAGCGGCACGCCGCGGATTACGTTGCCCAACGCCGCCCCGAAGAAAATCGCCAGCAGCGCGCTTGACCCACAGAAGATCGCGTCAAAAAATCCCTGCCAGACCGGATTCTCCATGTGCGTCCGCAGTTCGATGCCGATGCCGCGCAACATCAGCAGCCACAGCACCATCATGAGAGGAAGATAGAAGCCGCTGAAGGCCGAAGCGTAGAGCTGCGGGTACGCGAAATAGAGCGTCCCGCCCGCCGCCAGCAGCCAAACCTCGTTGCCATCCCAGACAGGACCGATCGAGCGCAGGATTTTGCGGCGCTCGTCACTCGTCCGAGCCGCCACCAGATAGATAATCCCCGCCCCCAAATCGAAGCCGTCGAGCACAACATAGGCGGCGATCATTACAGCCACGATCATGAACCACACTGTTTCCATGGGTAACCTCGTAATGCGTAACCTCTAGTGGGCAGCCGCGGGCTGCGCGTCCGGGCCGTTCTCAATCTCACGGCGAACCAGGAACAGGAACAGAATGCCCAGCACGGTGTACATCCCCATAAAACCGAGAAGCGTGAACAACCCATTGCTGGCGGAGACTAACTTCGAGTAGCCGTCAGACGTGCGCATCAGGCCATAGACCAGCCACGGCTGCCGTCCAATCTCGGCGGTCATCCATCCGGCGGTGTTGGCGATGTAGGGAAACGGCAGGCTCAGCAGCAGAATCCACAGCATCCAGCGCGCGTTGAACAGCTTGCCCCGCCACAGCAGAAACGCCGCGATGACCATCACCGCAATGAAGATCGTCCCCAAGCCCACCATGATGTGGTAGCTGTAGTAGAGCAGCGGAATATTGTCGGGCCAGGTGTCTGGCGGAAACGCATTGAGCCCGCGTACATTCGCTTCCCACGCCTGGTACGTCAGGAAGCTCAGCATCTTCGGTAGTATTAGCGGATTGTCGATCTTCCGCTCCGGCACGTTGGGCTGCCCCAGGATGATCAAGGGAGCGCCCGGTTCGCTCTCGAACAGCGCCTCCATCGCGGCCAGAGTTGCGGGTTGATTCTGCGCGATCAGCCGTCCCTGGCCATCGCCCGTGGGGAACAGTTGCATAATCGTGAAGATCAGCCCCGCCACCACTCCCACGCGCACGAAGATTTTTCCATATTCTTTGAACTGGCCCCACAGCAAATAGAACGCCCCCACCGACGCCATCACAAACGCGCCCGTCACCACTGCGCCGGACATATTGTGGGCGTACTGCCACCAGGCCCAGGGATTCAGCACGAGCCCCCAGAAACTGCTCAACTGCACCGAACCATCGGCAGCCGTGAAATAGCCCACGGGATGTTGCATCCACGCGTCGGTGGCAACGATAAAGAAGCCCGACAGCCACGAGCCCAGGCATACTGCAACCGCCGACCACCAGTGGGCCTTCGGACTCAGCCGCTTCTCACCATACAAGAAGAGGCCCAGAAATGCGGATTCCAGGAAGAACGCGAACATCCCCTCCATCCCTAACGTCTGACCGATCACGCCACCGGCATACCGCGAGAAGACGGCCCAGTTCGTGCCGAACTGAAATTCCATTGGGATGCCGGTCACCACGCCCAGGATGAAATTGATGCCGAAAATCCGTGCCCAGAAGCGTGCGGCCCGGTTGTAGGTTTCATCGTTGCGGCGCAGGGCGATCGTTTTGAGGATCACGATCAACGGTGCCAGGCCCATGGTCAGTTGCGGAAAGAGGTAGTGGAAGGTAACGGTGAAGGCGAAATGCAGGCGGTGGATCAAAAGTGCGCTATCCATAATCGATCTCTCGCTTTGGCAATTACAAAATATAACTCCCGAGTTCGTTCATTTCTTGTCGTCCTTTTGAGGCTCATCACTCCGTCGAGACTCGACGGAACAGGAGTTGCTCCGTCACGTCGGTACACCTAGTTTCGGCAGTAGCCACTGCGTCAGAAAAAAGTAAGCTACGAGAAAAACAACCATCCACGCCCAGTTCGGCATTCAGCCTGCTCCTTCCGACGACGCGGCTTTGCAAAACGGCCATTCTTGCATTTGAGCGCGCGCCGCGCTGTGATTCTAAGCACTGAATCGCACAATTTGAACACGCCCAGATCAGTAATGCTATAAAAGAAGGTTGGCGAGAGAGAAATAGCATGGAGTTGCTGTAGTGCGTTCTGACATCGACCAAGCCATCGTTTTGCTGAAAGGCGGGGGCGACGACGCGCTCGAGAAAGCTGTTGCCTTGCTGCAGCGATCGGTGTTCGCCTTCGGCATGCGATTGTGCGGACAGCGCCAGGACGCCGAGGACACGATGCAGGAAGTCCTGGTCAAGGCGCTGCCCTACCTGCCCAAGTTCGATAACTCCAAGGCACTGGCGACGTGGTTGTACAAAGTGGCGAAGAACCGCTGCCTCATGACCCGCCGCAAGAGCAAGTTCGCGCCGAAACAGGAACTGTCCCTGGAAGAGTTGATGCCCGACCGCCAAGAGTTGGAGCGGCTCGACGGCCGCGTCAGCATCAGCCCCGAGGGCTCGGCCATTCGCGGGGAGGAAGGCAGGCGGTTGCGGGAGGCGATTCGCGTTCTGCCCCCGCACTATCGCATCGTCCTGGTGCTGCGCGACATGGAGGGTTTCACCGATGAGGAAGTCGGCGAAATCACCGGCTTGCGCTCCGGAACCATCCGCGTGCGGCTGCACCGGGCTCGATTGTTCGTGCGCAGGGAACTGGCGAAGATGAACGGGCGCGGGTCGGTTGCCGAAAAGAAGAAGAATGCTTCCGCACCATCGCGCGCCAGCGCAGGCGCTCCGCCATCCCGCAACGGCCATTGCCGAAAGATGTTCGCTGGACTTTCCGACTACCTGGATGGTCAACTCGACGACTTCTCCTGCGAAGAAATCGAGGCTCACCTTAACGGCTGTGAGCCCTGCAAGAAGTTCCTCCGCAGCCTGGAGGAAACCGTCAAGCGGTGCCAGCAGTCCCCCGCTGACGACCCCGATCGCCAGAAGGCAGCCACCCTGAGAAAGAAGCTCCTCGCAACCTACAGTCGCGCCCTTGCCACCAGCGGGGAGTGACTGAAAGAAGCGTAGCTTTCGGTCGTCTTCCGTTTTCCCGCCCGTTCTTTTCTCTTTTCCTGTAACAAATCCCTCCGGATTGCATTCATCCCTGTGGCTCCCCTGGAGGAGCCCGTGAAGGAGACTCATGATTTCCGCAAAAGTTGAATTGACCCAGCCGCTGAGCCAGCAAAGACAGTTCGTCGCGCGAACCGGCAGCGAGCATTATTTCCTGCTGGACGACAGCGCCGGCGGCACCGGCCCGAAACCCATTGAACTGGTTGCCGCGGGACTCGCCGGATGCACAGCCTTTGACGTGGTCACGATTCTGCGCCAGAAATATCACCAAAAAGTCACCGGCTACGAAGTGCGCGTAGAAGCCGATCAATCCGAGCGTCCGCCGCAGGTGTTCACCGCGGTTCGCATTCATCACGTAGTGCGTGGTTTTGATATTGACGCCTCGGCGATCGAAGAGGCGATTCGCTTGTCGGAAGAGAAATACTGTTCCGTCGGAGCGATGGTGCAAAAGACGGCCGCCTTCCACACCACGTTTGAAATCGTCGCCGAAAAGACGGAATGGATGAATCCCGCGGAGCCCGCCGCGACCCGGGCCTAAGAGATTCCGAATGCGAGATTCATTCCCCATTCTGCGAGTAGCCGTAGTCGTCCTCTGCGCCGCCGCGACCATCTTCGCACAAGCCCCGCCGGAGCCCGCGCCGCTCTCCTTGCAGCAAGCCGCCACGATTGCAATGGAGAAGAACCCGTTACGGAAAGCGGCCCTGGCAGACACGAAAGCGGCGACGGCCGGCGTCCAGGAAGCCCGCTCTTTTCTGATGCCCCGCGTTACGTTTTCCGAAACGGCCACGCGCGCAGACGATCCGGTCTATGTCTTCGGCAGCAAACTCCGCCAGCAGCGCTTCACCACCAACGACTTCGCCCCCAACAAACTGAACAAGCCACTCCCGTTTGGCGACTTCACCACCCGCTTCGGCGGAACCTGGAACCTGTTCGACTCCTTTGCTTCCTGGCGTGGAATCAATCGCGCGAAAGAGATCAACACCGCCGCAACCCACCAGCTGGAACGAACCGACCAGGAGATCCTGTTCCGCGTGGTGCAGTCTTACTACGGCGTGCTGCTGGCGACGAAGCAACTGGACGTGGCCGACCAGTCAGAGAAAACAGCGAAGGCGATCATGGACCGCAGCCAGGCCCGCTACGACGCCGGCCTCGTAGTCGAGTCCGACTTACTGAGCGCCAAGGTCCGCGTGGCCAGTCGCGACCAGGAACTTATTCGCGCCAGAAACAATCTGGCTCTCGCCCGAGCCCAGCTCAACCTTGCCATGGGCGTGGCCGCCGATACGCCGTACCAGCCGGCCGATCCGCTTGCGGAGTGGAGCCTTGCAATTCCGTCACTCCCGGAAGTCGAACAAAAAGCCCTCGCGACCCGCCCAGACCTGAAGCGAATCGAGGCCCAGCAGTCTGCCCAGGACCTGACTGTGGCCATCGCGAGATCATCATTCGGTCCGCGCCTGAACGCCTTTGCCGGATGGGAGATGGACAATCCCACGCTCCTCGCCGGCGGCGGTGGCAACAACTGGCTGGGCGGGATCGAACTGCAGATCGACCTATTTCAGGGAGGAGCGAAACGCGCCGCTCTCTCACGCGAACGCGCCATCGCCGAAAAGATGACGGCTCTGAAGCAAGCAGCGAACGATGCTGTACGGCTGGAAGTGCGCCAGGCCTACTACGATCAGGATTCCACCCGCCAGCAGGTCGAAGTTGCTCGCGCCGCAATTTCCCAGGCGCAGGAGAGTCTGCGCATCCACCAGGATCGCTACGACGGCGGCCTGCTCACCATCACCGACCTTCTGGGCGCGGAGGAGGCGGCGCGCCGCAGCCAAACCGACTACTGGCAGGCCGTCTACCAGTTTCACATCAGCTCCGCCAACCTGGAATTGGCCAGCGGAACTCTGAACCTGCAATCCCCGGTGGTTATGCCATGAATACGTCTTCTATCGCACCAAAAAGCCCGATGAAACTTACCGGAACTGCGACCCTCCTCTTATTGATAGCTTTCACGACGACACTTCTCGGCTGTTCGAGCCCACGCCAAATCGTCAGCGCAGCGCCGGAAACCGTGAGCAACATGTCAGTAATTTCCGCGCAGGTGGCGAATCTCCCGGACCTCGTGGAAGCGGTCGGCACGCTGCGCGCTGCGGAGACCAGTCAGCTTGCAGCCCAAATGATGGGCACGATCGTCGAAATCCGCGTGCATGAAGGCGACCGAGTCCAGCGTGGGCAGATACTAGCCGTGCTCGACGAGACTCAGCCCCGCGCCGCTCTCGACCGTGCCACGGCAGCAGATCTTGCGTCGCAACAGGGAATCACCGCGTCGGATTCCGACTTCGCACTGGCGGAAGCCACCCTCAAGCGCTATCAGACCCTGTTCGACAAAAAGTCAGTCAGCCCGCAGGAATTTGATGAGGTCAAGGCGCGCTATCAGGCAGCCCAGGCGCGGCGAGACATCGCCCGTTCGGGTCAGGCTCAGGCCCATGCCGTCCTCCACCAGGCGCGCACCGCTCTCAGCTACACCCATATCCTGGCTC
>Ga0075017_100001073_pt1 | contig 16391 bp, 13 predicted proteins | sample AleBraG_ABR_2012_FD_71475 | JGI IMG/M metagenome (GOLD analysis project Ga0075017, IMG submission 71475) | Freshwater sediment microbial communities in response to fracking from Pennsylvania, USA - Alex Branch Run_MetaG_ABR_2012 | ecosystem: Environmental > Aquatic > Freshwater > Creek >... | reverse complement strand
GTATAAGCGATTGCGGCTGCGACGATGACCGCCGCGAATACTTCGAATTTGCGGCGTGCAGAAAGAAACCAGCCCATCGCCAGCGAAAATGGAAGCAGGAGATCGGTTCCCAGGTGATTCGGATTGGCTTCACGGTTGCCCAACACCAAGGATGCTCGACCGGTCTCAACCCCCAGTCCGCTTTTGTACACAACGCCACCCAGGTATTGGTAAATGACAAAACAAGATGCAATAAATGCTCCCGCAATGACGAAGCGAGTAAGCACGGAGAGTTGCTTCTCATTGATCTGCCAGGAGACTGCCAGAAGGTAAAGCGCCACCAGAGCCGTCGCCGTTGACAGAAACTGGATAGTGATTGAAGGTTGCAGAGCCCAAGCCGTGCTCGCGATGCCCCAGCCGAGAAACAGTGCCCACCAGAGTGCGCTTCGCGAAGGCCAACGGATACGCTTCTTGAATATGCCTGCACCGAGCAAGGCGCTTGCCGCCACCGCTCCCAACACCCAGTTCACTGTGGTACCGCTGGTCCCCTGCCCGAGAGCAGCGATCGAGTCAAATGGTACTAAGAACACGTAAAGACCTAAAGCGACCTCGATCGGCCATTGCAGGGCAAGAATGACCGCTACCAGAACCCCCAAGTGGAGCCAGTTTGCGTCGGCAACCTCTTTCCCAACGACGACGGCGGCTCCAACCACAAAAAACAGCCCAGCCAGCCACACAACCCGGCTTTGCCCAACCGGTTTCATCCCCGGCTGGAAAACAGATCCTAATTCCCCGAGGGTTGTCCGGATGCGGATTACCGATGTTGAAGGCGTGTTTTGAATCATGTCAGAAACTCAGGCACGGTGTGCGTGCTCAAGACCAGCTCCGTAGCTAAGAGAGAGTCCACCAGACAACGCGTACGGACTCAGTCACCGAAAGATCGCAGCTCCCGTCCGAAGCAGGAGAATGAAATCAGTCAGGAAATTAGCGCGATGCGCGTAGTCCGTGTCGAGGCGAACCTTCGCCGGAAGAAGTTCGGTGCAATAGAAGTGTTCAAGGTCATTCGCAGGGACACGAGAAAGAACGGTTTCTTCATCGCGGTAACGAAGCGAGGCCGCTCCCGTGATGCCCGGTGACAGCATAAGGACTTGTTTCTGCTGAGGCGAGAGTTCACGAATGTACTGAGGCGCGTCCGGTCGCGGGCCCACCAGACTCATTTCGCCACGCACGACATTGATCAGTTGCGGTAACTCGTCCAGCTTCCACTTGCGAAGCAGTTTGCCCACCGAGGTGATGCGCGGATCCCCGCTGCGAGTGACGTTGGGGCCCGCCTGTTGCGGATTTGCGCTCATGGTACGAAATTTTAAAACATCGAAGAGCGATCCGTTCTTTCCGACTCGATGATGCCGGAAAAAGATGGGTCCGTCAGTTGTGCATTTGACGGCCAAAGCGACTACCAGCAATAGAGGAGAGATCAGAAGCAAGAGACTGCCGGCGCACACCAAGTCAAAAGCTCGTTTACCGGCCGAATGATTCCACCGGCTGAACATCCCCGCAGGCGTCGACTCGAGCGTGTCCGGCATGGTTGGGGAGTACGAGATCAAACTGCGGCCACCTTAGCCTTCCGGTTCGTGTGCACAATTTGCTTAACTGTCTGGACGACAAAGTCCACGCTTTCAATCGACAGCCCGGGGTAAATCGGCAGAGAAACGCACCGCGAAAAGGTGTCCTCGGCATGAGGGAAATCGCCGGGTCCATATCCGTACTCTTCCTGGTAAAACGGGTGACGGTGCAGAGGAATGAAATGGACCGACGTTCCGATACCGGCTTCTTTGAGGTGTTCAATGAAGGTGTCGCGGTTGAGTTCCAACAACTCCGGTTTTATACGCAGAATAAATAAGTGCCAGGCATGCTCGCTGTTTCCAGGCCCGGTAGGAGGCAGTTCCACTTCCTCTACTCCAGCAAAGCGCTCCTGGTACAGGCGAGCGATTGCGGATCGTTGGTTACCGAAATCGTCGCATTTGCCGAGCTGCGCCAAGCCGACCGCAGACAGGATGTCGGGAAGGTTAAACTTGTAGCCTGCTTGAATTACCTGGTAGGCCCATGAGCCAGCGCGAGTATACCGTTTCCAGGCATCTCTCCCGATACCGTGTAGGCGCATCAGAGCGGCTCGTTCGGCGAAGGCATCGTTGTCGGTTGTCAGCATGCCGCCCTCGCCCGTGGTGATTGTCTTGGTGGCGTAGAAACTGAATGCCGTCAGTTCAGAAATCGTACCCACACGTTTTCCACCCACACTGGCGGGTAGGGCATGGGCGGCGTCCTCGATGACGTGCAGCCCGTGCCTATCGGCGAGGGCCTGGATCGGAGCCATGTCACAAGGTTCACCGGCGAGATGGACAGGAATAATGGCTTTCGTCTTGGAGGTGATTCTCTTTTCGGCGTCGACGGGAGAAATGTTGAACGCGCCGGGCAAGCTGTCGCACAGTACAGGCTTGGCACCGAAATAGGTTACGACCTCGGCGGTCGCGGTGAAGGTGTTGGTCGGTACCAGCACCTCATCGCCCCGCTGGAGTCCGATGGCATCCAGTGCCAGCTGCAGCGCTGAAGTCCCGGAATTTACGGCTAGAGCATGCTTGCAGCCAATGTAATTCGCGAATTCCTTCTCGAATTCAATGGTCACGGGACCGGTGGTCAGCCATCCGGAGCGAAGAACCTTCTCGACTGCGGCCATCTCCTCCTGGCCGATGGACGGAACGTGGAACGGGATGTACGAGTTCTGTGTCATCTTTTATACCTTAGTAAAATTCTCGGAAGTCACTTCAAGGGATGAGATATCCGCCAGGAACACAACCGTATGGTATCTCTCCCAAAGGACCTGAAGGGCCCAAGTTTAATTCAGGGGGTGGCGGACAAAGTTTAGAGCGCAAGAGCCAGAGGAATGTGCAGACAGGGCTTGGCACGAGGGGAGAAACCGCAGCTTTTCTACGCGATCTCCCGCTCGGAGTCGATGAGGAGACTACGCGCGCGGCGGTGAGACATGGATTGATCGTGACAGTCGATTTCTGACAGGGCGGTGATTTCGTCACTCGGCCAATATTCCGGAACGATGGAAATCAGTCTTGCCACAAGACCGTGTACGTTTCGACCATCCACGAGAGCAGATAAATCCTGCAGCCAGCTCCGTACCTGGGAGAACGAGACCTTGCCACCTTCGAGCACGCGAATCTTCTCATGCGGAGTAGGCTTGATACCTTCCCCTTCCAGTTGCAGTTCTTCAAACAGCTTCTCGCCGGGACGCAACCCCGTGAAGACAATTGGAATATCCTTGTTAGGCTCAAGGCCGGCCAGACGAATCATTCGGGTGGCGAGATCGACAATCTTGACCGGTTCGCCCATGTCGAGCACGAAGATCTCTCCTCCTTTGCCCATGGTAGAGGCCTGCAACACGAGCTGAACGGCTTCAGGAATCGTCATGAAATAACGTCTGGCGTCCGCGTGGGTGACCGTGACCGGACCACCGTGCGCGATCTGCTCTTCGAAAATCGGCAACACACTCCCATTACTTCCGAGCACGTTTCCAAAACGAACTGCGGTGTAGCGGGTCCGATTGTGCTGCAGCCCGAGAATAATCAACTCAGCCACGCGTTTGGTCACCCCCATGATATTGGTGGGATTGACCGCCTTATCGGAGGAAATCATAACGAAGTCTTCGGCGTGAAACTGCTTGGCGATAATGGCAACGTTGTAGGTGCCGAAGATGTTGTTGGCGACGGCCTGGAAGCAGTTCTTTTCCATCATCGGCACGTGTTTGTAAGCTGCCGCATGGAATACGGAAGTCGGCCGATGTAGAGCAAAGACCTCCCGCAGACTGCTTACGTCCTGGATGTCGGCGACGACCGGGACAAAGTCGAGATGAGGGAATTTTATGGACAGCTCGCGGCTAATTTTGAACAGGTCGTTTTCCGACCGGTCGAGCAACACCAGTCGACGGGGGCCGAAAGCCGACACTTGACGAACCAGCTCGGATCCGATGGAGCCAGCCGCACCGGTCACCAGGAGAACCTTGTCTTGCAGGCGGCAGCGAATATTCTCCAAATCAATTCGAACTGGGTCGCGGCTTAACAGGTCATCGATCCGAACCTTACGCGCCTCTTTGATGGAGGCCGGACGATCCAGCATCTCACTGATCGCGGGCAGGATTTTGAACGTAACCTTGCACTCGCGACACTTGTCGATAATGGCCTCGATGACAGGACCTCGTGCCGAAGGGATCGCGATGAGAACGCATTGCGTCTCGTATTCGCGGATCAGTCGGCTCAAAGCGTCCGTGTTGCCAAGTACTTTGAGTCCATTGATCTTGATGCCTTGTTTAGTGGCATCGTCATCGACAAATCCGATTGGGTAGTAGGAGTGATCTGCACTGGAGCGCAACTGCTGCGCGATGGATCGGCCTGCCTGCCCGGCTCCAACGATAAGCGTGTTCTTCTGCCCCTCATAGCGCTGCGCCCGTTCCGTGTAAGCGCGCACCAGGAAACGCGCACCCCCAACGAAGGCCACGGTCAGCACCATGTCGATGAAAACGATCGAACGGGGAAACCCGGCTACCTTGAGAACGAACTGGATCAGCCCAAAATTGCATATTGCACTAACAAAAGCTGCGGCAATGATGTTTAGCGCATCGCTCATGCCCACGTAGCGCCACCAGCCTCGCAGCAATCCGAACTGGTAAAAGACCACAAGCCTGACGACAAGGATAAAGGGAAGAGTCTCCCAGAACATTCTGGCAGTGTCTTGACTCAGTGGCAGATCGAACCGCAGGACGAAACTGCAGTAGTAGCTGCACACGATCAGCAGACTTTGAGAGAATGCAATTAGCCAGATGCGATATTTTACGAAGTCTTGCATCGGTCGTTCCCTAACGATCTCCTGACGAAGACGCGCGGCACTTAAAGTGGACATATAAACGACGTTTCACTCCGTGACTGGCTGATAGTAGTCGTGCCCGTACTGGTAATACTTGTATTGCGGTGAACTGATGTCAGCGGCGTTCAACACAAACTCCAGCACTGGGGCTCCGTGAACTTCGTTCAGTAATTCCAAGCTACGCTGCACCACTTCACGAGTTGTCTTTCCCGAACGTCCTACGAAGATCAAGCCGTCGGCCAGATTAGAAAGGGCTCGACCGTCAGCGAACGGGAGGATGGGGGCGGAATCGACTACCACGAACTGGAATTTTTCGCGCAGTTCATCCAGCACGGCTCGCATCTTGTCCGAGCATGCGAGCTGGCCCGCCTGAGGGCTGCCCGCGTGGGCCGGAATCACAGTCAATTCCGGCATGCTGGGAACGCGCGCAAGGGCGTGTTCCAGCGGCACGTCGCCGGTCAGAACATCAGTCAGCCCGGGGTTGCTAGAAATCCCCAAGGCGGAGGCAACTCTGCCTCTACGCAAATCGGCATCCACCAGGCAGGTGCTGCCGTGCTGGGCCATCGCCATGGCCAAGTTGACAGCGACCGTTGTCTTCCCCTCTCCGGGGAAGGACGAGACAACGAGTATCACTTGCGGGGTGCTCTCCGGGGAGGAAAGCATGACGGAGGTGTACAAAGACCTTAAAGCCTCTGCTTCAGGAGAATGCGGACTCTCCAGAAGAAAACTCACGTCTGGGGCTAAATTACTGCCGCCCGACGAGGTGCCGAGCGCGAACTTCTCACGATCTTGAGGTGCGGGAAGCTGTTTTCCGTCGGGGGTCAAGAACAAGGGCACGATGGCAATGTTGGACGTGCCGATCCAGCCGCGCATATCCTCGGGGGTGAAGATTCTGGTATCGAAATGCTCGCAGAGGAATGCGAGACCGACGCCGCCCGCGAGCGCGATCATGAATCCGAAGCCAAGACTCAGCAAGCGATTGGGCCTGGTGGGAGTATCCAAAACGCGCGCTTCGTCAACTACGTGCAGGTTGCTTGACTTCGATGCGGCCGCGATGCCAGCCTCTTTTACCTTTGCGTAAAGGCTGTTGTACACATCGGCATTGGCTTGCGCTTCCTTCTTGAGTTCGTTGTAGCGGGCCATCTGGATCATCTGGCTGCTCGCTCCCTTGATTTCGGAGTTCATCAAGTTTTCGCGGGCACGAGCCGCCGAATAGCTGGTCCTCATCGAAACCAGGATCGAGGCTTTCTGGGCATCCAACTGGGCTTGCAACTCGTCAATCTGACTCTGAATCTTTTTGACGTTCGGGTGATTGGCGCCGTATACAACTCTATTCTGTGACAACTCGCCTCGAAGTTCGGCTAACTTCGAAGTCAACTGCTGGACCACAGTGTTGCTGCGAACTTCCGGGATCGCATCCGGCGTTCCGGCTTGGACGCTCTTTAGCAAAGCCTCGAGCTGAATACTGTCCGCTTGTGCCTGAGTCAATTGTCGGTTCAGATCTACCATCTGCTCGCCAAACGTGCTCCTGTTCTCGTCGATGTCGGCAACTCCGATAGTCCTCTGGAAATCGGCAAGCACGCGGTTGGACTCAACCATGCGACTACGTATGTCATCCAGTTGGCGAGAGAGCCACTCCGACGACCGCATGATCGAATCGTGGCGCTCTTTGTAGGTTTCTTCGATGAAACTGCTGACAACGGTGTTGGTGGCGCGGGCAGCCAATTGAGGATCGTGGCTCGCAAAACTGACGGCGATCAAACGGCTCGCCGTATCACGCTTCACGTTCAAGGCAGACCGAAATGCACGCAGAGCAGAGTTTTCCTGCGGGGTCAATTGATAATTGCTTCCGGTCGCGCTCTCGGACGTCTTCCCCATGCCCTCGACATCCTGATCCAGATGCAGTTGACGGATGACATCAATCGCCAGCCTGTCGCTCTTCAGATTTTGAGCTTGGGTCTCCAGATATTCTGCATCGCTGCCAGAAGATCCACCTTCCAGCGAGAAAGTTTCCCCGGGAGGATCGACCTCGATTCGCGCGATCGGCTCATAAACCGACTTCGTGCTGAAGGTAATGATGACTACGGTAACTATGACGACAGCAGCAAAGAGGGCCGAGAGGCGCCAGTGTTTGCGGACTACACGCAAACCTATCAACCATTCAGACTCATTCTTGTCCGGACTATGCGGAGCCGTCCAAGCAGGCTGCGACCGAAATACCTGGGGACGCGAAGGTTGAACGGGAGCCGGGGCTATCGCCTCGCCCGTTTCCAACTTCAATTCGGCTTTTCTCAGTGCCTCGAATATCTTGCTCACTCAAATCTCTCCAGTCTGTGTTGCAGAATCAACAGGCGCATGATTCTGCGCATGCTGGGAATGGCTTTTGGCCTCCGTATGCACAGCTCCGCCCTCTCAGTTAGACTGCCAATGTCCATATAAGTGATTGATTCCACTAATCTTAATTAAGCTCTGATCGCAACTTGCTTGTAACTCCGACTGATGCTCCAACTCGAAATCGCTGCCACCGCAAATCCAGCTTGCTCTCCGTCCTGCACGAGGCGCACCACACGGCCCGTTCCTTGGAGCTTCACACCGTGCTGAGAAGGTCCGCGGCTGGGTAGCCGAATCTCAATCTGAGCCAGGGTTCCCGGCGTCGGCCAATCTTGCGAGATGATGAACGAGCCAGCCGAGCTAACGTCTCGCGCAATACTGGTAATCGTGTTCGAGAATCCGGATTCATCGAACCACGTGCAGGTGACGTGGTAACGCAACCGGAAACGAGTGGACTTTCTGCGCTCTACCAGCACTCTTGGCTCCCTTGTAATCGAATGAAAACCCCGCCTGTTTTGAATGATACGGGAATCCGGCCAAGTGACAATGAAGGGAATTACCCCATATCGAAACCCTAATAACCCTAGTAGCTCATACCCCACCAATAAGAGAAATTAGTACTGTTCGATATACCTAGTAAAATTCGCCACATTGATAGAGAAGTATTACCCTATCAAATTTGTTAAACATAATAAAATAAACAACTTAATTAATATGCCATACATGCATGCGCTGCGCTCGTACATGACAGTAATGTTGACAACATCTAACGATGAGCCGTACAATCTCAGCTGTTTCCCCTACCCGGAATTCTTAAAAATGGCCCAGTCATCCGTTTACGGTCATGTCCAAACGGACAACCCCGGCAAAGAACAGGTTCGCCTGTTGGTTGCGGACCAGAACCGCATGAACTGCCAATTGCTCATATCAGCACTTAAACGGTGTAGCCGCATAAAAGTCGTGGCCTGTGCCACCGGTTCCGAAGAAATAATGTCGGAAGTCCAAGCCAACAAACCGACCGTTGCGCTCATCAGCACAACTCTCCGGGAAGGGTCTCTTTCAGGATTCTCGGTAATCTGTGAACTGCGCACAAGATACCCAACGTTACGTACGGTGCTGTTGCTCGAGTCTGCCGAGCGTGGTTTGGTGGTCGACGCGTTTCGTGCCGGTGCCAGGGGGATTTTTTGTCGCGAGGACTCTCTGAACATGCTGGGAAAGTGCATTCAAACGGTGCATGTGGGGCAGATATGGGCCAGCAGCGACCAACTTGAATCGGTTCTTGAAGCTTTTGCCCGAGTGGCGCCGCATCGTCTTACGGACGCTAATGCGAAGGCACCGCTTTCCCGTCGCGAAAAAGAGGTTGCCGAGCTGGTCTCTTCTGGCCTTTCGAACAGGGAGATAGCCCAGCAACTCCGTCTAAGCGAACACACCGTCAAGAACTACGTCTTTCACATTTTCGAGAAACTCGGGATCTCGTCGAGAGTGGAGTTAGTGCTGTTCGCGCGAGCCAAGGAACACCCATAGCCCGAAAGGTTGCTGGCCCAACACTTCCATGTCCGATTTCCCGTCAGCATCTCCAATTCGCATTCTTGCGTTACTCGAAGGCACCACAGTTACCGGGCCGGCAAAGAATTTGATCGAGTTTTTTAGGACCGCCGAGGGCATTGACTCAGGAAACGAAGTGTCTTTGGAAGCTGCCGTGTTTCTGCGCACTGAAAATACAAGGCCTGGTGCATTGCCGGCTCCCAATCAACTTCTTGATGCCGCCAAAGCTATCGGCCTGGAAGTTCACGCTATCCCCGAACGTTTTCCTTTCGATCCGCGGGTCATAACTCACCTCCGCCAATTAGTCGCGCGGTTGAATCCCGACATTATCCAAACGCACTTCGTAAAATCACACTTTCTGGTTCGCCTTTCGGGTGTCTGGAAGACTCGTCGTTGGGTGGCGTTTCATCACGGATATACCCGAGATGCGACTCGGACCCTTTTCTACAATCAGCTTGACCGGTGGTCTTTGCGAGCGCCATGTCGAATCATCACGGTCTGCGAACCTTTTAAGAAACAGGTCGTCTCCATGGGGGTGCCATCTTCGCGTATCACGGTTCTACATAACGCTGTCTCGGAGGAATTGCTGGAACGGTCTGGGCAAGAGAAGGCATCCGCGGAGGTTGACGCTCCCGACGACGGCCAGAGAACTGTGGTGGCGGTTGGCCGACTGTCCGAGGAAAAGGCGTTCGGCGACCTCCTCCTGGCTATGGATGAGCTTCGACGGCTCCGTCCCGACCTCTTGATCCGGCTCATGATTGTCGGCGACGGCCCGGAGAGGACTCGCTTGGAACGTGCGATTCTAGAGCTCAATTTGCAGGACCGCGTGTCCTTGCCGGGTCACGTACGAGATGTTCGGCCTTACTACCGCATGGCGGATGTTCTGGCGATTTCTTCCATAAGCGAAGGATCTCCGAACGTGCTTCTGGAGGCGATGGCAGCCGGACTGCCAGTAGTGGCGACGGCTGTAGGCGGGATTCCAGAGATCGTGACGGACGGAGACACGGGCCTGCTTGTGGGACCGAGGCAGGTCCACAAGATGGCCTTGTCCATTGATCGGCTATTGTCCGATCCCGGCCTGGCACACACCCTGGCGCGAAACGCCTCCCGTCTGATCCTGACACGGCATTCTCCGCAATCTCGCGCTCGGTGTCTGCTGGACACGTATCGGCAGGTCTTTGAGGATGCACCGCCCCGCTAGGTCAAGACGAGCGGTCCGCGCGTGTAGATTAATCAATTCAGAATGGGTCCCGCAGAGGAATGCACGTCACTTCCAGGCGCTGTGCGCCTCGGGTGGTCATTGTTGGAAGTGTTCGTACGTGGGGACACCATTGGCAAATACTCCCACAGTGGTGCGCGCCGGGGTAGCAATTGCCGTTTGCGAATGGTTGCCGGTTCTTTCCCGCACGATCTGCTTCAGACTCTCAGCTAGTGCTGGTGTGAATTTCGCCGAACCTTGGGAGTTGAGGTGAATGGCGTCAGCAAAGTCTGAGGCGAGCAAAAGTCCCGGTGATATTGGTTCACTTGCGGGAACTCCTGCGGAAGCGGCCGCCTGCAGAACCTGAGTTGCTCCTCCGTCTTCATTCGCAGGAGGGATCACGAGTATCAGACCGACACCATAATTGCTGCACAAATCGCGAAGTTGGCCGATCCTCTCCGCCGCTACCTGCTGTATGGAACTCTCCTCCGGTCCGTTCGCTCTCGGGCGGAAGATTCGCGTGAGCGTTTGGAGATCAGGAAGAATCTTGCCCAGAATCCAGCTCCGGATCTCCGCGCGAGTTCCGAAGAAGTAGCTGAAATTATCCAGAGCCAAAACACTGATCTTGTTTCGGTCGGCCCGTATGTCCTTCGAAAACTGCAACAGATCACGATGGTCTACGAGCATTTGCACCGAGTAGTCGCCATTAGTCGCGTCCGAGGTAAGCTGGCTCGGGCTCATGACGAGCACTACCGAATCAGGCCGCGCGCCCGCCCGAAACAATTTCCGCAGCCCGTAATACCAGTCGAGGAAAGAGGTATTTTCGAATACGGTTCGCCGTAGCTCTATGCCCTGACCAATGTGCTCCTGTAGTTGTGGAAAGTCGACCCCTTCGAGCAACAGAGAATTCCCGGCGACCAGCATGGCGACGTGGCCCCGGTCCAGCGCGGGCTGCATCTTCATGGCGGTGAGGTACTCTGATTCTCTCCGATGCTCGATGCGGCTGATGCGGCCAAAATAGTGTGCGGTGATCGCTTCGACGGATACGCAGAATACCGCCAACAAACCGAGCAACAGCGAAATGTGCCCCTTTGTGGGCGTCCTAGAACTGAAAATAGATGAACGCATTTGCCTGATTCGCCGAAAAGAATGTGATCGCTACTAGCGCACCGCACGCCACTGCGACTCGAACTATCGGCAAGCCTCGCTCCAGAACATACTCTTCGCCGCTATACTCGAGGTACAAGTCGACCAGAAACAGAGGCAACGCGAACAGCGCCAGAAACTTGATTGCTACCATATATTCGGGATGCCATTGAAACCTGCCGAGACCGTGAAGCAGACTTAAGGCTGAGCCGAGTGACTCGGCGCGGAAGAAAATCCAGGAAAGACAGACCAGATGGAAGATGAAGATCCGTTTCGGCCAGCTCCATGGGATTCCTGAAACGGGCAACTTCTTTGCGAGCCTGACTGTCTCACCGACATACCTCTCGATCGCGAGAACTCCGCCGTGCAGTCCGCCCCAAACCACGAAAGTCCAATTCGCTCCATGCCAGAGTCCGCCCAACAGCATAGTCAGCATCAGGTTGCGATACGTCTTGTATCCCTTTTCGGCGCTGCCTCCCAAGGGAATGTACAGGTAATCTCGGAGCCACGTGCTCAAGCTGATGTGCCATCGCCGCCAGAAATCCTTCAGGGAGGTGGCCAGGTAGGGTTGGCGAAAATTGACCATGAAGTGAAAGCCCAGAAGTTGAGCGCTACCTCGGGCGATGTCACTGTATCCGCTGAAATCGCCATAGATCTGCCAAGCGAAGGCGTATGTACCGATGGCTAGCGTGCAGACATTCGGTTCTCCCATTGCGCCAGAGAACACGGCATTTGCGAGCAGTGCGCAGTTGTCCGCGACGACACATTTCCGAAACAGGCCCGACAGAATCAGCATGATTCCGTCGAAAAACTTATCGGACTGAAAACTCCGTTCCTTCTGTACTTGCGGCAGCAAATGGCTGGGTCGCTGGATGGGCCCGGCAATCAAGTGCGGGAAAAGTCCGATGAAGAGGGCGTAGTCAACAAACGATTCCGCCGCCAACAACTTTTCGTTGTAAACATCGACAATGTAGGCAACCTCCTGGAAGGTGTAGAAGGAGATTCCGGGTGGCAGAATGATTCGGAGGAACGTCGGAGACGCGCGTAACCCCATCGCGCCGATCACATGGGTGAAGGAATCGATAAAAAAATTGAAGTACTTGAAAACTCCGAGAATCGCAAAGTTGATCACCAGGGATATGATCAGCAAAGTGCGCCGTGCTTGTACGCTTTTGGATCTGCCAATCGAGCGCGCGATGAAAAAGTCCAGCGTAGTACTGCCGATCATCAACAGCAGGAAGCGGTAATCCCACCAACCATAAAAAAGGTAGCTGGCCGCGAGCAGAAAGTAGTTTTGTTTCCTCCGGTCCAGTTGCCAGTACACGCCGACGACCAGAATCAGGAAGAGGATATAGGCTGGAGTGTCGAACCACATGTCAATGTGCCTGCGCGTATCCGAACGCTACAATGAACACAGGAAGGACCCCACGCGACAACGGCTTTTGCATAGTCCAATACCCGTTCTTGCTTCGAGATCTCGACGGATTAGCTTCCGATATGTCGCGCTTCGGACGGGCAGGACGCCTTTCTTCCGCAATCGCGTCGCTGGAAGCACCCTTGCTCCCAGTCCCTGAAACTTCATTCACTCAGTAGGCGTCCGTTGCGCATACCGTTTGCCAGCTCGGCCGCATCTCGGTACAACATGACACGACAGGCGCAAGCATTTTGCCAACCTTACCAGACACCTACGAAACCGACAACGACCCAATGGTGCAACGGAAGAAGGTAACCTTGACCAGGAGAATACCCCTCGATATCCTAAACTAGCGACTGCTACCCGGCGGTTCCGCTGAATCGCGCCATTTCGGGAGTGAAGACCTCAACAGCCATGATTATGGAAGCCCCTTCAGTTGCAGCACTGGCGACGGTAACGTGCAAGCGTCCGGTATTTGTCGTCGGCAGTCCTCGCTCCGGGACTTCCTTCCTCTATCACTCCCTGCTATCTTCCGGTGGATTCGCGATTTATGACCAGGAGACTAACGTCTTCAGCGGGCTCACGCCCCGGGTTGGAAACTTAGCCAATCCGAAAAACAGAGAAAGACTGATCGTGGAGTGGCAGCGCAGCAATTACTTCACAGATGTACCTCTCGATGAGGTGAAAGGTCGAATTCTTCGTGAATGTAACAACGGCGGGGACTTTCTGAGAATCGTGATGGAGAACTTCGCCCGCCGGCAGAACGTAGAACGTTGGGCCGAGAAGACACCAGATCACGTTCTCTACTTACGCGAAATCAAACGCACAATACCTGACGCACTGATCATACATATCATTCGTGATGGAAGAGATGTGGCGCTATCGCTGGACAAGATCGGATTTCTAAATTCTTACTTGCGGGACAAGAAAGATAGTCTCCTGGTGTGTGGGCTGTTCTGGGAATGGCTCGTGAGCACAGGGGTAAGAACGGGGCCAGCGATGGGCCCGGATTACTTGGAAGTTCACTTCGAAGATCTGGTAAGCAAGCCGCAGGAGACTCTTAGCAGGATTGGTTCCTTCATTCACCACGACTTGGATTACGATCGCATTCAGCAGGCCGGCATTCACACTGTCAGGAACCCGAATAGTTCCTTTAAGGAACGGCCTGGTACGAACGGTTTTTCTCCCGTTAACCGCTGGGAGAAGAGTTTCCCATCGGGAGAGCTAGGCAGATTCGAGGCACTTCTCGGGCCTTCCCTCAAGAAAGTGGGCTATCAACTCGCAACTCCGGAAGATCGATTGCCAGATGGTCCTGCGTTAAGAAGATTGGGAGCTTACTACCGCACATATTTTTCCTTTCGACACTGGATCAAATCGCACCGTGTCCCTATCGTAAGAGGGTTTGTGAAGGACCGGTGAATTGCACAATGGGTGAGACCTACCCGACTCCAACCCTGAAATCGGTGCTTGAGACGCTGCAATCCACCTCGCCGCCTCGTCGATTGCCGAAAGAGATCGAGGAGAAATTCTTCGCTTGCCTGAAACTTGGCAACGGCACTGCCAAGACCACGTACGCGCGGCGGCTCGACGATGTGAATGAGACCAGCAACTCGCTCCTGCCTACCGATCGACCTTTAGAAATTATGGATGTCGGCATCTCGTCCGGGGTGAGTACTCTGGAATGGGTTGACTCTCTGGAGCGCCGTGGGATCGAGTATCACATGACCGCTGTGGACCTGATGATATCGGGGCTGCTGATCGGTCTCCGAGACGGTATTGACGTGTTGACGGACACGGCCGGCAAACCCCTACTAATAGACCTCCATGGAAAGTGGGTACCGTATCCTCCGGGGAAGCGGCACTTGATAAGGCACGGACTTTCGATCCTTGCCGTACGGACAGTTTTGTCCTTCATCGCAGCGGATGCCGTGGCGTCGGCAAGTAACGAGCAGCATGCGCCCGTTGGCAAGAAGTGGTTCACCAGCCGCCCGGTGCCGCTGGTTTATTCCGCCTTGGGATGCAACCCGAGAGTCTCAGTGATTCGAGGCGACTTGCTTCAACAATCATCCTTGCCCACCGGCCTGCATGCTATAAGGGCAGCGAATATACTAAACCGCAGTTACTTTAGCGATCGCCAGCTTTCGACCATTGTCTCGAACCTCTGTGTTAAGTTGCGCGATGGCGGCATCCTCATTATTTGCCGGACAGATGATGATGGTAAGACTGCTGGCACCGTCTTTACTAAGAAGAGCAGCGGCACCGTGGGAGTTGCTGCAAGGATCAACGGAGGATCAGAAGTTGAAGAGCTGGTCCAGAAATTAAGCCAGGCGGTTTAATCCGTGAGGAATGGGAAAAGCCGACGAACCGCTGGCGGATCGCCAGCTCCGCAGAAATCATTGTGCCCTGAGTCCCTTGAGCCAAATCAAATACCGATGAGATGCGGCAAAAGTTAGAAAGGGACAGACCGGCAGCATATACCGGAATTCTGGCAGGGCAACCCAGTGTATTCCGATGAAGTAGAGCAACAAGAGCGATAGTACAACGGAAAGCTCGCGACGATCTTTCCTCCAAAGCCAGATCTGGTATATTCCTGCCGGTAGCGCCAATAGCGACGATACGCCGAGAATGAACTGTTTAGAGAAGGTTCCAGTTTCAGCTCCGTACCACAGCCGGGCAAACTTGTGAGTCAGAAATGGGAACAGTGACATTGGCTCGTGCGCCAGACGGATGCGGTAGTTGCGTAACCCAAGACTAAGTCGCCACCGATCGAATGACGTGAGTTTCCCGTCCGTTGGTTTGACGAGCCCTTCCTTTGCGGCCTCCGCAAACAAAAGCGGGTAAGATGCCGTTTTGCCGCTGATCGTAAAGTACTCGGCTCGAGATCCTTGCAGGAATACTTGGCCGAATCCTGATTGGACCACGATTGGCTCGTCGAGTGCCTGCCGGTTGCGAACCGCCCAGGGCAGAACCACCAGGTACATACCAATGAGAAATAGTGCGCACTTCGGCCAAGCTTTGCGGAAGTCTAGAAACAGCAAGAGGGCTAAGAGGAAGACGGGTAGTAACAGCGTAGTGGCGCGTACAAGCGTCGCCAAGCCGAGGGATAGACCTGCAACGAAGGACAGCCAGGCGTGCCCGGGTTGGGACAAGCTCCGGATTAGAATCGCGATGGAGAGAACGAGTAAAGCAGTAAAGAGCGTTTCTGGCGCGATGAAAGTGGAAATCACTACTGCCGGAGGAAAAAGAAGCCAGAGGGCTGCGGCCAGCCACCCGGCGAGCGTCGAGGTCTCTCGGTGGCCAAGAAACAAGAGGAAAATCGCAACAAAGTAGTTAAGTAATATTTGCAGGCAGACCACGAGAGAGAGATACGATTGGTCGGCTATCTGCTGGGCGAACGCCAGGAAAAATGAATAACCCGGCGCCTGAGTGCTGTACCAGATCGTATCGAGGTCGTTATATGTTCCGGCAGTAAGGATGTGACTGGCAGCCGGCAAATAGACATTCGCGGCATTATCTCCAACATAGGTCTTGAGAAACCCAACGTGGAGAAGCAACAGGAATACAACGATCTCTACAGCCGCCAAACCGGCAAGCAATAGTACGGCAGCGGTCTGGCGAGACAGAGACTTAATGTCCAATCTCCTTTTATAGTCAAGAACGCGGTCAGTGTACACCCAACGGTTTATGCGCCGTGGACTCTCATTTCGGGTGCTTTGATCAGTCGCGATCTGTACTGCAGTGCGTCTGAACTTACGCCCACAGCATTCTGGCGCCGGTGGCCAGGAGAATGGCGCAGAGAATGCGGCGCAGCCAGAGGACCGGAACGCGCGTGCTGAGGTGAGAGCCAATCAGCCC
>Ga0075017_100001071_pt1 | contig 16400 bp, 7 predicted proteins | sample AleBraG_ABR_2012_FD_71475 | JGI IMG/M metagenome (GOLD analysis project Ga0075017, IMG submission 71475) | Freshwater sediment microbial communities in response to fracking from Pennsylvania, USA - Alex Branch Run_MetaG_ABR_2012 | ecosystem: Environmental > Aquatic > Freshwater > Creek >... | reverse complement strand
GCCGGAAATATCCTGATGTCGATTCCAACTCCCACAGCCGCAGCGATGGAATTGTTATTTGGAACAAACGCTTGCACCAGCGCGCTCGATCCACCAACCCGCGCTTCTCCCACAAGAATGCGTGCGAATGGCGAGACTTTGCCAGGAAAGGAAACCTGCGGGCCCGCCATGAAAGTAGTCAGATGCGTGTTCGCGCCATTAATTTTTCCATACTGCCCGGCAAAGTCCGCTGTGACTCCGAACCAACCATTCGGTTTGAATGTACCGGACGCTTCCCATCCCTGCAAATTACCAACTTGATTAGTAGTTGTGGGAACACAGGGCGGCGCTGGGCAAAGCAAAGTAACTGTAATGGGAACACTCGATCGGAGAAAGGAATATCCGCCGAACACTTCAACTTTGTCCTGAGCTTGGGCAGGGCTTGAAAATCCAAGAAATAGTGCAAGCACCACGAAGACCAGCAACGACTTTCGCATAGCAGTGTCCTCCAGAATGGGCTTGGGCTAGGTATTAGTACTTCTGATGCGAGCGGTTGGCGGGCAGGTTGCCTAACTGAGCCAAGAGAGCATTTCGATGTTTCGTCAATTGCACTCGCGATGAGTTTGGCGCTCAGTCGGATGCAGGTGAAAATATGATCACAGACGGAATTGCGAGAATCGTTGGGAGCTTACTACCCTTGACGGGCTGCACCCTCGATGCTAGATTTCGCAACTGCGCGATAATTTACTGGGGGCATCTCACTGAGCGGGAACTGGAAGAAACACAATTTGCTTGATTTTGGCCGGCGCAAGCTCTTGCAGTCCTGGAAAAGTGTTCCTCTTGCATTTCTTTCCTCAAGATTCTCTCCATTCTCGTTGATCCCGAGCGAACTTCTGCAGGAAGACGCCAAGCCAGCCGAATTCCATGTCCACCCTCCATATCGAATGCAACGAGGGGTCGAAGCAATGCTTCGCAAGGTCCCTCCTGGTTTTGACGGGTTTGCTTTGGAGAAAGATCACGTTCGGATTGCTGCCATTCTAAAAGAATTGAGCGTGGAAATTCGAGAATCGCCTCAGCGAACTGTCACTCTGGAAAACGTTTTGACTAGAAGATTCTCGGGCGGGTCGCCAAAGGCCGCCCAGTGGAAAACTGTCCGCGAAGGGAGCGGGATCAAAATATGGAAGGGGATTTTTGATGATGCGGCTTTACTTGGGCGTGACGAATTTCTGGGGGAATGGCGTTCCTCATTAAGTGCTTATTCCAAGCTGATCATTGCCGAGTTTCAAGTAACAGCTTTGCGTTCGATGGATCGCCTCTCATCGCCTCCGGAGCAACCGCGATTTGTGGAAACGATCGTGCGATTTGAGCTCGCGGGGAACGGAGCAGACTTCCACCGGGAACAGCGCGCAGGGAACTGGAAAATCGAATGGGAACTTGGTGCGTCTGGCGAAGTGCGGATTCAGAAGTGGAATGTTCTTGAGGAAATACGAAGCCTGGCTCTGACGCCGATTTTTTTGGATGTTACCGAGCAGGCGTTTGGAGGGAATCATTCGTATGTCACCCAACTGGTTCACGGGACGGATTATTGGCGAACCGTCCTGGATGGCGCGAGCGGAATTGATATCTACGGCCACAACGGAGTTTCAGCAGGGGACATCGATAACGACGGATTTGATGATTTGTATATTTGCCAGCCGGCTGGACTGCCGAACCGGATGTTTCGGAACCGCGGAGATGGAACGTTCGAGGACATCACGGAACATTCCGGACTGGGAGTTTTAGAAAATACGGCTTGCGCGCTGTTCGCGGACATTGACAACGACGGCCGCCAGGATTTGATCGTGGTGCGGGCAAGTGGCCCAGTGCTTTTTCTGAATGAAGGCGGTGGACAATTTCGCGCAAAACCCGATGCGTTCGAATTTGCGAGTCCCCCGCAGGGCACGTTCACCGGAGCGGCGATTGCGGACTATGACCGGGACGGCTTGTTAGACATCTACTTTTGCCTGTATGCCTACTACCAGGGTTCCTACCAGTATCGCTATCCGATTCCGTATCACGACGCGGAGAACGGTCCGCCGAATTTCATGATGCGGAACAACGGTGACGGAACTTTTCATGACGTGACGAAACAGACGGGTCTCGACAAGAATAATACGCGGTTCAGCTTTTGCTGCGCTTGGGGTGATGCGAACGATGATCTATGGCCCGATCTATACGTCGTGAACGATTTCGGACGAAAGAATCTTTACCGGAATAATGGAGACGGGACGTTCACGGATGTGGCGCGGGAAGCGGGCGTCGAGGATGTTGGCGCAGGAATGAGCGTTTGCTGGGTGGATGTTGACAACGACTCCGAGGAAGACTTGTACGTTGCCGATATGTGGACCGCGGCGGGAATCCGAATCTCCGGACAGAACAACTTCCAGAAAGATGTGAGTCCGGAGGTTCGAGCGCTATACCGGAAACACGCGATGGGCAATAGCCTGTTCAGAAACAGCGGGAAGGGACGATTTGAAGACGTGAGCATGCGGGCCGGCATGTCGATGGGTCGGTGGGCTTGGTCAAGCGATAGCTGGGATTTTGATCATGATGGATTTGCGGACATTTATGTTGCGAACGGAATGATCTCGGGAGCAAGCAGAGATGACCTGAATAGTTTTTTCTGGCGGCAGGTGGTTGCGAATTCCCCGACTGATGCCAAGCCGAGTCACGAATATGAACTTGGCTGGAACGCGATCAATGAACTGATTCGTTCGGATGGGACGTGGAGCGGATTTGAGCGAAATGTTTTTTACTCGAACAACAGGGATGGAACGTTCTCTGACATTTCGGGAATCGCGGGACTGGACTCGATCGAAGACAGCAGAACGTTTGCGTTTGCGGATTTTGATCATGACGGCAGGCTCGAAGTGCTGCTGAAAAACCGCAATGGGCCACAAGTGCGATTGTTCAAGAACGTGATCCCAGAGCTCGGTCCGGCAATCGCGTTCCGGCTTTTGGGCAAGAAGAGTAATCGAGATGCGATTGGAGCAAGCGTCACAATCGGAACGGAAACGGGGCGCCAGACTCGAAGAATACAAGCGGGTTCAGGATTCCTTGCGCAGCACTCGAAAGAACTTTTTTTTGGTTTGGGCGCGGCAACAGGATCTGTTCGGGCGACAGTGCGCTGGCCCAGCGGTTTGGTGCAGGAACTACGGGATCTGCCAATGAATCACCGAGTATGGGTGGAGGAGGGCTCGGCGCCCGTGCGGGTTGAGCCATTTTCCGCGCGCGCTCCCTGGCCTGCGCGTGCGGCTACGAGCAACTCTGGGACTGAGATCCTGCCAACTTCCGTGGAAAACTGGCTGCTTGTGCCAATTCCTGCACCGGATTTTTCGCTGCCGACTGAGGACCGAAAACTCGAGTCGCTCGCAAGGCGACGCGGACAAATTGTGTTGCTGCATTTCGGTTCCCGTTCGCACGAGAACTCTCGAATAGAGCTGGAGAAACTGGAAAAGTATCGTGAGCGATGGTCGAAAGAAGGTGTGCAACTGTTTGCTTTTGATCTGGACCCGGCAGGGGGAGATGGAGAGAATGCGAAGGGCGATGCAGGCTTCAGCACTTCCCTTTCGCTACCTAGCGCTTCGGCCGATGTGATTGCAATTTACAATCTTCTCCACCGGCATCTCTTTGACCGGCACCGCGACATGACCATACCCACAACTTTCCTGATTGATGAGAGCGGAGCAGTCGTAAAACTGTATCAGGGCGCTACACCAATTGAGCATTATGAAAAGGATTTCAAGGATATTCCGCGCACGGATGCGGAGCGTCTGACGAAGGCGTTGCCATTCGCGGGTGTGAGCAAGACTTACGACTTCGGAAGAAACTATCTCTCGTTTGGTTCCGTGCTTTTCGAGCGCGGTTACGCGGAGCAGGCCGAGCCCTTTTACCAGTTGGCGCTGCGCGAGGATCCAGAGAGCGCCGAGGCAATGTATGGTGTTGGGAGCGTTTACTTACAACGAAAGAAGAATAAAGAGGCGCGAGAGAGCTTTCAGCGGGCGATTCAACTTCACGCCAGCTATCCCGGCACGCTGCCCAATGCATGGAATAACCTTGGCATTTTGTGTGCGCGTGAGGGAGATACGGATCGCGCCATCGAAAATTTTCAGCGGGCACTGAAAATCGATCCGGCGCACGCGATTGCTCTGGTGAATCTGGGAAACGCATACCGGCAGAAAAAGGATTGGGCGGAAGCTCAAAAAGTGTTGCAACGGGCGCTGGAGTTGAATTCTGACGATCCAGAAACCAATTACAGCCTGGGGATGGTTTTCGCGCAGACGGTTGACTCGGAGCGCGCTTACGAGTTTCTGAAAAAAGCTATCGCCCTGCGGCCGGGATATGCCGAGGCGCTGAATAATCTTGGCGTGCTTTACTTGCGTTCGCGGAAGCCTGAGGAGGCGAGACGGAGTTTTGAGGAATCGATCCGGGTGGCGCCGGAATACGACCAGGCGTACCTGAATTTGGCGAGAGTGTATGCGATCCAAGGTGACCGGGAGAAAGCGCGCGCGGTGTTGCTGGAACTTCTGAAGCAGCATCCGGAACATCCGCAGGCGAAGGAAGAATTGAGGCAGCTCAATCCGTAATGTGATCCTGAGGATCAAGCAAGCCCCAAGAGTGCGGCGACCACGCTGCGAGCTGGCGGGGCAAGTGCCGCCCCTACCGAGATTCTTGGCAACGAGCCCCGACGCCATTCGGGAGATTGGCGTTCCCGGGAGAATGCTCCCTGCCGAGACGGAGTGATGGGTTAATCCAGCGGCTTCAATTGCACGAGACGAATTGCAAAGCTAGAATTAGCTTCGCGATAAGACTAGGAAGCTTGGGTTGCCGGCTGCCTCAGTTCCAGCGCGCACTTTTCCCGCACATGAAAACACCTACCGCGAGATTCATCCCGTTTCTTGGACTCAACCTTTTGTTGTTTGGAATGTCCACAACGGCCATTTTCGCCCAGACGGATCGCGATGAGGAGTTCGCTCGCGTTTCAGGAACGGTCAACGATTCCGAGAATCGAGCCATGGCAGATGCGAGCGTTGTTCTGGAGAGGGACGATCACAAGTATAAGTTCGATTCGCGCTCGGACGAGTTGGGGCGATTTGGATTCGAGAAAGTGCCGCCGGGAAAATACGAAATTCGCGCGAGCAAACCCGGGTATAGGTTCAAGAAGGAAACTCTCTCGGTAATTCAACAGAAGGAGCCGATGGTCCTCGTGATTCACCTGTTGAAGGAAGACGCGGATTCATTGGCGAAAAAAGCCGCGCCAACAGTCGAGTTTTCCGATGAGCCAAAGTTCACGGTGGCAGGAGTGACCGATCCGACCAATCTCGGAGGGCATGGGTCGGATGTGAGTTTGCGAACCCGTGAGGCGCTGGCCAAGGAGGCCGCTGCGCTGCATCACGAAGGATCAGACGCGGCAAGAGCGAAAACGGATTTGACGGAAGGGAGCGCAAATCTGCATACGCAGCTGGCGGACGAGGCCGAGAGCGCGGGGCGTCCGCTGGAAGCATTGAAGGAATATCAACTGGCGGCGAAGATAGAACCGAACGAAGCGTACCTTTTTGCTTGGGGAGCGGAATTGCTGTTGCACCGGGCGTTTGAGCCGGCCATTGAAGTGTTTTCGACGGGACACAAAAAATATCCGGATTCGGCGAGGATGCTGCTGGGCCTGGGAGCGGCTACTTATGACCAAGGAGCGACGGAACGCGGCGAGAAATTCCTTCTGGAAGCTTGCGATTTGCATCCAGGCGAAGCCACTCCGTATCTATTCCTGGGAAGAGTGCAAGAAGCCGAGAAAATTGAGCCGCAAGGGTGGGCAGAAGAGTTCGGGCAATTTGTGAGACTGCATCCGGACAATGCACAGGCACATTACTTTTTCGCGGTGGCGCTCAGCAAGCAGGGCGATGGTCAAATGGACTCGGAGACGGTTGAGCGCGAGTTGAAAAAAGCGATAGAGCTTGATCCGAAATTTGGGAGTGCTTATTTGCAGTTGGGAATTTCCTATGCCGCACGAAAAGATACCAGCGCGGCGATCGCTGCTTTTGAAAAAGCGATTGAGACTTCGCCGCTGCCGGACGAAGCGCACTACCGATTGGCGGAGATCTATAGGCAGATTGGAGACGCCGAGAGGGCTCGCAAAGAGATGGCGCTATACAATCTGACTTCGCAGGAGAAATCGAAGCAGGCTGAAGCCCAGCGGCATGAGATTCAGCAGTTTGTGTATACGTTGCGGGAGAAAAATGCCGGTGCGCCGCCGAAGGATTTGAAGCCGGAGTGATTCAAGTCAGTTACGTAAGGACGAGGCCGAGCTAGGAAAAAAGAATCATAATTCGCGATGAGGCAGCAACGAGAGGGGCCCTTCGACTTTGCTCAGGACAAGCAAGCCCCTCCCCTACGGGCCGAGTTTTGGAGCACGCGGTCGAATCTCTACGAGGGCATTGCATGAAAAAAAACCGGCCCACCATTGGAACGATGGGCCGGTGAAGTTTGAGTCGAGTTGGACTGGCTTGGTTCGCGGTTGGAGCGCGAACTCCAACCGGGGCGAATCATTACGGCCAGCTAGAACGTGAGCTTCAGTCCCAACTGGATGAGGCGTGGGTTGTTCACGGTGGAGTTCACCGAGCCAAAGCCGAATGCGTTGATATCGCTGACCGGCGCACCAAACTGCGCGTGGTTGAACAGGTTGAAGAATTCCGCCCTGAAATTCAGACCCATATTTTCCCAAGGCAGCTTGAACTGTTTGATGAGGGAGAAGTCCGTATTGACGAAGTCGGGACCTACAACGGGAACGCGGTTAGCGTTGCCCAATTGACCGGCGGCTGGTGCAACGAAACAAGCAGGGTTAATAAACTGGGTCTTAGTCTGGTTGGCGTACGGGTTGCAACCCGCAACCTGGTTCGGCCGGTTGAAGTTGGCACCATTGCCGCCGTTGTTGAAGGAGACCCCAGAGGAGTTCGCGCTGTCGACAAGCGGGTTGGCAAAGCCGGAGGTGATTTTCTCGATGATGGTCAGTTGCCAGCCGCCGATAAGCGAATCGGTGAGATTGTTCCAACCGTTGCCGAATTGCTTGCCCTTGCCGAACGGCAAGTCGTAAATCACGCTGGCAGTAAAGTTATTTTTGAGGTCGATCTGAGACGGGGCCCAATCGAGCGTCTGCCAATTGGGGAGCGGGAAGTATGGGGCGCTCACCAAAGAACCAAGACCGTCGGAGAGGCCATTATCAAATGTGCGGGAATAAGAGTAACCGATTAGAGCATAGAGACCATGCCTAGAAGACTTGGTCTCCGCTTTGATTTGCAGCGAGTTGTATGTAGTTCTGCCGAGATCGCCGAACTCTAGGATAGCGTTGCCGACCCCAAACGGCGACACAAAAACACTGCCATTGGCGTTACATCCGGTGGTGTAACCGCTAACAGTACCGCAAGCACCCGGGCCAACTCCCCCGCTTATCGGGTTGTTCGTGTTGAGGTTGTTTCCGGCTACGAGGATGTGACTGCCACGCGAACCGGCATAGCCGACAGTGAGGACAACATTTCCTGGCATCTGCCGCTCAACGTTCACGTTATATTGTTGAACCCGGCCAAGCTTGAAGTCTGTGGGCTGGTAAAAAAACGTTCCGGTAAAGGTGGAGATGGTTGGAGGGGTGTTAAAAATTGGAAAGCCCTGTGTCGTGGTGACCCCCGTAACGTTGTAAATGCTGCCGTTGCAGAAGGATGTGGTGCTCGGGCAACCAACCGGTGAGCCGGGTCCGAAAGTGATACCGGAGTTTTCGGCCAATCCAAAGTTATCGCCCTCAGCAAAGTAGGGAGGATTCTGCCAAAGACCCTGGGCACCCATGCTCCATGCGGAATCGTGATAGATGGAATAGCCGCCGCGAACGACAGTCTTATCGCTGCCGTGTACTTTCCAAGCCGCGCCAATCCGTGGCTCAACGGCTGTTCTATCCGCGTTTATGCCGGCCGACGAATTTACGCCACCCTTATTGGCAATTAGCAACTGACCTGCGCCAGTCCCAGGAACGTAGTCCGCCATGCGACCACCGGCCTCGGAAATGGGAGTAGTGAGATCCCACGCCAAGCCCAAATTCAGGGTGAGGTCTTTCGTGACCCTCCAATCGTCCTGGATGTACGGCCGCAAGATTTTCCAGCGGCGTCCGGTAACCGGGCCGTTGAAAGTTTGATCGTGCTGAGAGACGCCCACAAAGCCCATCACTAAATCTGCTGCCGCATTGCCTCCAATACTGGCAGTAGGTGTGGCGGGGCCAGCCGAGGCGAGCGAATAGCCGGAGAAAGTTCCAATTACGCCGGGAATCCAGAATCCGTCCTGGAATGCCTGGGTGCCGACGTTCATCTGATTGGCGCGGACGTCAATTCCGACGTGGAGGTCGTGCTTGCCGCGAATCAAGTCAAGGGAATCAGCGTAGGTAAAGATGTTGGTTCCGCCCTGGAAGGGAGTGTAGCCGCGATCGCCCAAGGACCAATACCCGTTAACAAACAAGGTCGAGACCAGGCCGCAGCTATAGGCACCCGGCGTGCACTTGGCGCTGCCCGCAGCGCCGGTGCAGCCCAGGTTGGCGCCAGGGACTCCTACTCCAGCGAGGTTCGCGGAAGCGCAACTGCCAGTGCCCTGCGAAGTGATGTAGTTGAAGATGCGGTTGTAACCCACGCTGACCTGATTCACCGTGGTGGAGGAAAAGACGTGCGTTTCCCCGATGGCAATGTTGCGTGCGTGGTTGAGAATACCCTGATTGCTGCCGAACGCACTAGCCTCGGCAAATGATCCCGTCCCGCCGCCGCCAGGCACGTAGGAGACCGCTTGATCGTAGCTAAATCGAGCGAAAATATTGTCGGCGCTTGAGAACGTGTGATCCAGTCGAACGTCAAGCTTGGTTTCATTGAGGGCGCGCACGGGTTCGTTAACGAAATTGTATCCCTGTGCGGCATTGTTGGCGTTTGGCACAGGGAAAAGGTTTAGAAGAGCTCCGCCAAGGCTGTTCACGAGGCCCGCCGGGATCTTGCTGCACGGGACCCCCTGTGCCTGGCTGCCATTCGCGTTGACCGCAGTGGGCGCGCCACTTGCGCTGCCAGCGCACTGAAAATAGATATTGGGAAAAACGTTGGGAAATATAGAAGCTCCCAGCATATTCGGATTGCTGACGCCAGGTACCGTAAAGGTAGTGGGGGTAGCGCCGCCAGACACCACCGTGCCGGTAACCGGATTGCCGAACGGATCGTTCGTGAAATCCGCGTAGGGTTTCGCCACGGTCGGCCGCATGGCCGCGCTGGGGACCAAGCCCGTAAATGTGATGCCGTGGAGCTGATCTTTTTGTTCCCCATCCACGAAGAAAAAGGTCTTGTTCTTTTGGATGGGTCCGCCGATGGAACCGCCGAACTGGTTCAGATTGAACTTTTCCGGCGTCGGGGCGAAGAAGCTTTTGGCATCGAGAGCCGTGTTGCGCACAAACTCAAACAAAGAGCCGTGGAAATTGTTGCCGCCGGACTTGGTGGTGACCAGCACTGTTGGTCCTGCGCGGGTGCCAAACTGCGCGGAGTAGTTGTAAGTTAAAACCTTGAATTCCTGAATGTCGTCAATGGAGGAAAAAGTTCCAATACCGCCTGCGGTCAATTCGTTGTTGTCCACACCGTCCAAGAGCCAATCGGTGCTGTTAGGACGGGAGCCGCCGACCGACAGGGAAAACGAGCCGCGCGCCGCAACTTCGCTACTGGAGGCACCAGTGAAAAAGCTGTTCGGATTTGTTTCTTGCGTAGTGCCGGGCGTGAGCGACGCAAGTTGCACGAAATCGCGGCCGTTCAGCGGCAGATCGGCAACTTCTTCCGAGGTGATGACCTGACCGAGGGAGGGATTGGTGGTCTCAACGGCGACCGCGGAAGCAACGACTTCGACCGAGGCGCTTACGCTGGCGGGAGCCAAAACGAAATCCAATTCGCGCTGCTCGTCGACCTGCAGCTTGACGTCGCGGGATTCCACTTTCTGGAAACCCTGAAACTCTACGTGAACTGTGTAAACGGAAACGGGCAGGAGATTGATGACATAATAGCCCGTATCGTTTGATTTGCCTTCGCGCGTTGCGCCGGTGGCTTGCGAAGTGACGGTAACCGTTGCGCCGTTGATCGGAGCGCCCGACTTATCCGTGACGGTTCCGGCAAAACTGCCTGTGCCCTGGCCGAAAGCCGCCTGACCACAAAAAAACACTGCGAGACAGCTCACTACCGCAAGACAGGATCGCTTCATCATTATCAACACCCCTCTCGGATACCCCTGACTACTGTCGTTCTGTTGCCTTAACAAAGAACTGGAACTTCCACCCGCTGCGCAGATGACTAAAGCTAGCATCTCCGCACAGGAAATTCCGCGACCCAGAAGGACGCTAAGGATCGATTAGAAAATATCCATGCAAATTACTGCCCAGGAACAGAAGTGTCAAGGAGATGTTTCGGAAAACCTGTGCAAGACTCTGAAGCATGTAAATCCGCGTGTGACGGCTAAACAGTCGCGCAAATCCGGAGCGCTTGCTGAATTAGCTCTTGTGTTATATTTTCGCGGCTCGCAGATTCGCAGGAGAGTGCATGTCCAAGCGACCTCGCATCGCAGTAGTAGGCAGCGCGAACACTGACCTTACCACGTTCGGCGACTCTTTCCCCCGACCAGGCGAGACGATTTTTGGAAAGAGCTTTGATCTTGGCTTCGGCGGCAAGGGCGCGAATCAGGCCGTTGCTGCGCGGCTTTGCGAAGCCGAAGTCATCATGGTGGCCAAGGTCGGCAACGATCTTTTTGGCGAAGCTACGGTAAAAAATTTTGCCTCATTCGGAATCGACACAAAGCATGTGCACGTTGTGGAAGGTGTATCGAGCGGAGTGGCGCCGATTTTTGTAGAGCCCAACGGCCAGAACCGGATCATTGTTGTAAAAGGAGCGAATGATCTGTTGAGGCCAGCAGACGTCGATGCCGCGGCGTCTGACCTGCGCGGCGTGGATACGATCGTTCTGCAGTTTGAGATTCCCCTTGAAACGATTTACTACACCGTGCGATTTGCCCGCGAGCATAAGATTCGCTGCATTGTTAACCCCGCGCCGGCGCTGCCAGCGGATCTAAGTGCGCTCTCTCCGGCAAACTATTTCATCCCGAACGAGACCGAAGCGGAAAAGATTACTGGCTTACCAGTCCGTTCTCCGGATGAAGCAAAGAAATGCGCCGCTGCGCTTCTTCAGAAGGGGTTCCAGAAGGTTGTGATTACTCTGGGGGAGCGGGGTTCACTGATTGCCACATCAGCCGGCGCGGAACTCGTAGCGCCCTTCCCTGTTACTCCGGTGGATACCACCGGGGCAGGCGATGCATTCATAGGCAGCTTTTCGGCGTTCCTTGCGGAAGGCTTGTCAGAAAAGGATGCACTGGCGCAGGCAAATCTTTACGCCGCGCTTTCCACCATGAAAGTGGGCACGCAAAAATCATTTCCGAAACGCGCCGAATTTGAAGCGGAATGGTCGCGGCGCGGCAAGAAAGCATAATCTTCGATTTATTTCAGGGGCAATCAGCAGATTCATAAGGAGCCAAAATGTTTGTATTGCAAAGTTACCCGTGGGCGGTTGTGTTTTGCGTGGTGACGATGTTTTGCTGGGGATCGTGGGCCAACACTCAAAAGCTGGCCCGGAAGGGCTGGCGTTTTGAATTATTTTATTGGGACTACACGATCGGCGTGCTGCTCCTGACATTGATGCTTGGCCTGACGATGGGGAGCAGCGGGGCGGAAGGCCGTGCCTTTTTGGCGGACCTGGGCCAAGTTTCTCAACCAAACGTAATTTCCGCGCTGCTTGGCGGAGCGATTTTCAATTTGGCGAACATTCTGCTGGTTGCGGCGATTGACATCGCAGGAATGTCCGTGGCATTCCCCGTTGGCATTGGGATAGCGCTTGTCCTTGGCGTTCTGGTGAATTACAGAGCCAACCCGGTTGGGAATGCGACTCTGCTTTTTGCCGGCGTCATACTGGTGACACTGGCAATTATTTTGGACGCGGTGGCATATCGCAAAATTCCAGGCAGCGCTGCGGGCGTCAGCACGAAAGGCCTGGTGCTTTCCGTGGCGTGCGGCGTGTTGATGGGTTTCTTTTACCGCTTCGTAGCAGCGGCCATGTATCCGGAATTTACTCATCCTGAGCCTGGAAAACTCGGGCCGTACGCCGCAGTCTTCCTATTTGCGTTGGGCGTGTTCCTCAGCAATTTTATTTTGAACACGATTGTCATGAAGAAGCCATTCGTCGGAGCGCCTGTAAGTTTCATGGACTATTTCAAGGGCGATTTGCGCACACATCTGATGGGAATCCTCGGCGGAATCATCTGGGGCGTTGGAATGTCACTCAATATCATTGCTTCAGGCCGTGCAGGATTTGCGATTTCCTACGGCCTGGGCCAGGGTGCGACGATGGTGGCGGCGTTCTGGGGCGTATTCATCTGGAAAGAGTTTCGCGCCGCACCTGCGGGAACCTCCAAACTCCTTACCGCTATGTTCGGATGCTTCCTGGCAGGACTTGCGATGATCATTCTTGCCCGAATGTCCTGATCAGCACAGCCGTACCGATTTTTGGAGAGATTCAATCCTGGGGAATCGATGCACTGGCCGAAACCAATTGGTAGCCCTGTCCTTGATAGCGTGAGGTTTGCTGTAGAGTCCTCACGCGATGTCCAAACCAGCTACGAAAAGATCGAGGAAGTTGCATCGTGGATGGCCTACGAAGAACTCCCGATGCCGGAATTTGTAATGCCCTTCGGAGTGGGCCAGGGCAATCCGGATGACGTTATCGATTTCGTGATGGTGGCGAATGCCATCGATACTGCCTTTACAGATTTTGAGACTCAGGTGAAGTTTCAAGCGGAATATGGCGGGAAACGATGGTCCGATTCAAAGGCCGAATTCGCTTGCTTGAAACGCGCACAGGACGAGGGGGTGCCGATTCTAGACGGAGAGTACCTTGCCAGCATTACTCGGGGTGAATTGAACAGCATTTTCAAGGGCAATATCGAAATGCCGATGCTCGATGAAAAGCTGGCGGTGCTGCGGGAAGTCGGGAAAATATTGGCGGAGAGACATTCGGGACGATTTCATAACTTCGTGCACTCCTGCTCCCCGCGTCTTTATGACGGCGGAAACGGGCTTATCGAAAGAATGGCGACAGAGTTTTCGAGATTCAACGATATAAGTGATTTGGACGGCCAAGAGATTAAATTCTACAAGCTGGCGCAACTGGGAATCTGGATGCTCTACTCTACGCTGCCTAGCAGCGGGGAATTCAAACTGGAGGACCCGGAAAAGATGACGGCTTTCGCGGATTACATCGTCCCAGTGGCTTTGCGACTGCATGGCGTTACGCGCTATTCCGCGTGCTTGGAGACGGCCATCGATTCGCACCAGCTTATTCCGCGGGATTCGCGCTGGGAAATTGAGATTCGCGCGCACTGCATTTATGCTACCGCTCTGTTGACTGAAGAAATTAACAAGTTGCGGCCGAAAGACAGGCAGGTGATCATTCCGCAGATTGATGCGAGGTTGTGGACGCACTTCCACGCAACGGCCTGGCCTCACCATCTGACTCGCACAATCATGTATTAGAGTTTGCGTTGCCGAGTTTTTGGAGAAAGGACATTCACGATGAGATGGGCAGAACGGTTGATACTGGTTGCACTGGTGGCTGGCGCTGCTGCGTGCGCGCTGCAGGCTCAGGGCAAACGCAAGGTAATCATCGATCAGGATGCGGCGGGACCGGGCGGCACCGACATGCAAGCGATCCTTGCGCTGGTGAATTCTCCGGAGACAGAAGTCCTCGGGATTACTGTCCTGACTGGGGATGCGTGGCGCGACGAAGAGGTCCAGCATACTCTGCGCTTGATGGAAATCATCGGACGAGCAGACATTCCCGTAGTGCCGGGAGCAGTATTTCCTCTGGTGAACAGCAAGGAATACATCGCGAAATGGGAAGTCCTCTACGGAAAGCTCATGTATCAGGGCGCGTGGAACTATGCCCGGAAACAAGCGGTGCATGGGCCGTACGAAGTGCCCCCCATGCCGGAGGGAAAGCCGACGATTAAAGCGTCCAGCGAGGATGCGGCACATTTTTTGGTGAGAACGGTGCGGCAATTTCCTCACGAGGTGACGGTGTATGCCGCGGGGCCAATGACGGATCTGGCGCTGGCGATTGCGCTGGATCCGCAATTCCCCGAACTCGCCAAGGAGCTGATTGTGATGGGAGGAGCAATCAATCCGCAGACAGATATTCCCGAATTTGCGCTGTCTCCTTCGCACGAATTCAACTTTTGGATGGATCCTGAGGCTTCAAAAGGGGTGTTGCATGCGCATTGGCCGCGTGTAGTGCTTACGACAGTGGACATTTCCGTGAAAACTAGGATGGAAAAAGAGTTGATCGAGAAAATCAGGAAGAGTCCGACTCCCGCGGCGCAGTACGTGGCGAAATATGCCGAGGCGAATATATTGTGGGACGAACTGGCGGCCGTGGCGTGGCTGGATCCCACAATCATTACGAAATGGAAAAAGCTATATATAGATGTGAGCGTGGATCACGGAGCGAGTTACGGGAACACGCTGGCTTGGGCTCCTGGTCAGCAACCGGGGTTGGGAGAGGTCCTGGTGGAAGTACAAGATGACTTGGACAAACAAAAATTTTATAGCGAGTACGTGGAATTGATGTCGCGGCCGACGCCGGGGGCCAACTCCGTGAATCAGTAGCCTGGCAGTCGCAACCATTTTGAGTGACTGTTTTTCCGGATAAATCAGACTGCCCACAACCGGCTGCGAGACTTACGCGGGAATTGAAGCCGCGTTATCGAGATCTAATCAATCGTGGCTACCAGACGAGTTTGAGCGCGAATTGGACCTGCCGCGCGGTGCTAGTGGTGCTAGTGATGACGCCAGCGGTGGGCGAGACTCCGGACGGAGTGAACACGACGGCGTTGGGTTGGTTGAAGTTCGCGCGATTCAGAAGATTGAAGAGTTCAGCGCGAAACTGGAGGTTCAACTGCTCGCGGATGTGAATGGCTTTGAGGACAGAGAAATCCCACGTCGCCAGACCTGGCCCTATCAAGGTGTTTCTCCCAAGATTGCCGTAGAAGCCGCCGTTTGCCGCCGTGTTGGCCGGCGCTAAGAATGCATTCGGATTAAACCATTGGGTTGGATTGCCAAGAATCACCGGGCCGGTGAAGGCCGGGTTTACCAAGGGGCGGACTGGATTTCGCGTGTCTCCATTGTTTGAGGGGTTGTAACTGAGCTGAGGCGTGAATGGAAAGCCGCCTTGAAGGGTTACGATGGAATTGACCGACCAGCCGCTGGCGAGTGAGTTTGCGAAACCGTCTGCCCCACCGAGTAAGGGCTTCCCGTGGCCGACCGGAAGAGCGTACGTCGCACTTATCAGCGCCAAATGTCGGACGTCGAAAGTTCCCAAGCCCCAATCCGAGTGGAGGTTAAACGGATTTGAGGCCAGCGCAGGTCCGCCGCCGGAGGTGGTCGCATTGAGCGAGTCACCATCGTCGAGGACCTTAGAAAAGGTATAAACGCCGCGGAGCAAGAATCCAGCGCTAAAACGGCGATTCACATCCACTTGCAGCGCATTGTAAGAGCTGACGCCTTCGGAAAACCAGGACCACGTATTTGCGAGCACTGGGTTGGCTTTTGTCGTAGTCGGTACATAGTCGGTTCCCGCCGGTACAGCTGTGTTTGCTATTCCGGCTGGAAAAGTTGCTGGATAATTCGCGGGGCAAGGTGATGCAGGACAGATCACTGGAAATGGCTCATTCGCATCGATGCCGATCAGTTCGTGATAACCGTGGGAACCGACGTAGCCGAGAGTGAGCGAAGTGTTTGGTGAAAGTTCGCGCTGAATTCTTAGGGAGTAGGAAATTAACGCTGGAGTCTGCAGATCCGGCTGCACTCCTCCCGGAATGAGCTTTGCGGCTGCGGGAAATGGACCCGCGGTGTTTATGGGGAATTGGGAGACGGTCAAGGGCGTCGTATACGTCGAATTGAATGGAGCATTCTGGTCCGCGCGGTATCCCAAGGCATCCTGAAGGTCGTCGTACATTCCGAAACCGGCGCGAATGACGGTCTTAGTGCTGAAAGGACTCCAGGCCACGCCGATGCGCGGCTGAGGCAGGAATTTTGCGTTATTCGCCGTAAACAAAGAACTGCCGATGCGGGGTTGCGAGGAGATTACTCCATTCGTGAAGGTGTAGTTTGCGGCACGGCCATGAGCTTCATTCCAGCCCGTGGAGAATTCGTCGCGGAAACCGAGAGAAAGAGTCAGTCTTGGAGTCAGACGAATGACGTCTTCAGCGTAGAGAGCGCCGAAGGTTGAGCGCCAGTTCATCTC
>Ga0075017_100001069_pt1 | contig 16408 bp, 17 predicted proteins | sample AleBraG_ABR_2012_FD_71475 | JGI IMG/M metagenome (GOLD analysis project Ga0075017, IMG submission 71475) | Freshwater sediment microbial communities in response to fracking from Pennsylvania, USA - Alex Branch Run_MetaG_ABR_2012 | ecosystem: Environmental > Aquatic > Freshwater > Creek >... | reverse complement strand
AGGAGTCCGGAGATGTCACCCGAAAGAGGTCCGATCAGCCTGGTACTGGCTGCCGACAGCTTCCTGCTCGGGGACGGCCTGGCGTGCATGCTGGCCCAGGTGGACGATGTCGACATCGTCGGCCGGGCACGTGACCACGACGAGCTCGTCAGCCTGGTCGACAACCTCGAGCCCGAAGCGGTCCTGATCACCATCCGCACCAACGTCGCCACCACTCTCGGGACCATCAGCGCCGCCCGCCATCTGCGTGACGTGCATCCCGAACTCGGGATCGTGGTCATCTCCGACCGGGGCAACGGGTTCGCCCTGGAACTCCTCCGGGGAGGAGCGCGTCGGATCGCCTACCTCCTCGACGAGCGGCTGCCGGGCATCGATGCGGTACTCGGCGCCCTACGCGAGCTACGGACCGGACAGAGCGTCCTCGATCCGAGCATCGTCGATGCGCTCGTGCACCGACGCGACGTCACCACCATCGACGATCTGACCCCGCGGGAGGTCGACGTGCTCGAGCTCATCGCCCAGGGCATGTCGAACCGCGCGGTCGCCGACGAGCTCCACCTGTCGGTGAAGGGGATCGAGAAGCACGTCACCACCATCTTCCGGAAATTGACGCTGACCGAGCAGACGTTGATCGACCGACGCGTCACCGCCGCCCTCACGTTCATCAGGTCGCAGGAGCATCCCCCTCGGACCGTGACGGATACGCCGGGTGCCCGCCGCTGACCGTTCCCCTGAGATCCCGAGGCGGCATTCCCGATTCGACCCGTTCGGGCGGCATTCCCGGGTACGAACGGCGCCTATTGCGACACAATCATCGTAAGGCGTGCTGTCCGGTGGGGGTATTCCCTACGATGACTACTAGGGCTCGCCCCCAGTTTCACGACTGCGCGGTGCATGAGTGGTACAACCCATCCAGCTGGCCATAGTGCGTAGAGCCGCTGTGACCTAAGACTCTATTCTGACCTATTCCGGATGACGCATAGTTGCGACTGGGCGGCCGTTCGATCAGCGGATGCACCGGCCGGCGGGGGTCGGGACATCCGCTGATCGAACGGATGGCCACAACGACCCGGCGGCCGGCGGGCGCACCGGATCGGGGACATCCGGACCCGAGGACCGCGCCCGCCCAGCTGGTGCCGAAACGAAGGAATGTGGGAGGTCCGCAGTGCATGTACGGGGAGTACGCCCGAACGGCGGTGTGGCGGGTGCCTGAGTACCGCGACGTCGGACACACCCAACAGATCACGGCACTCCAAGGTCCGCCCAGCGACTGTTGGATGACCTCGTCGACGGCGACCCCCGGTGTGGGGACGACACGGGTGGCCGCTCACCGGCGGGACCCACTTCGCTCCTCCCGAGTCGCCCCGGTCGGGGGCAGAACGTCGGATGCGCTCCCTCCGCGCGCCGAACGCACGAGATGGCCCAGGATCGACGGTGCCGTGCGGCCGACCGCCGTGAACTCGCCCACGTCCCCGATCGAACTGCGGTCCAACCTGACTCTCCTCATCCTCATCACGAAGTCGGTGCTCCGCAGTCCCGGACTCGACGCCGACCAGGCGGCGCTCCTCCACAAGGTCATCGACGAGCTGCAGGCGGACATCGACTACCTGTGGACCGCACAGGCGTACCAGGACAGCGGGGCGACGCCGGACACGATCTCGAGTGAGCGTCTGCTGTATCTCGTCGACCGGGTCGGGTCCTGCGCGACCCTGCTGATCGACGCCGTGACCTTCCTGACGATCGCCCCGGACCAGGCCCTGCGGCTCGACCGCGCCGTAAGCCAGCTCGACGACGTCGTCCGCGACATCTGGCAGAGCGCCCCACGTCCGGACGACCAGCCCGGCCGCTGAGCGGTCGGCACCGGGACTACGACCCACGCCGTAGATCTCGGACCAGCCGGCGAGACCCGAGTCCCGATCAGGGAGTCCGCCGGTTGCGGGCGTCCGTCGGTGCCGGACCACGTACGCGCCCGATCGGGCACGGGACTCGTCCGGACTGGAGGCGGCGGGCGGAATCGAACCGCCGTACGGGGCTTTGCAGGCCCCTGCCTAAACCACTCGGCCACGCCGCCAGAAGCGCCCGGTGATCCTACCCTCCCGGCAGGGATGCTTAGATCTGTCCATGCGGATCGGACTCATCGCCCCACCCTGGACCCCTATCCCCCCGGTGCTCTACGGCGGGATCGAGCTCGTGGTCGACCAGCTGGCGCGAGGGCTCCAGGACGCCGGCCACGAGGTCCTGCTCTACACCACAGGGGACTCCACCTGCCCGGTCCCCCGCAAGTGGGTCCTGCCCCACGCCGAGGGCCAGCGCATCGGCATGGCCGTCCCCGAGCTGCGCCACGTGATCCACGCCTACGAGGCGGTGCGGGAGTGCGACGTCGTGCACGACCACACGATCATGGGCCCGTTCCACGCCGAGCACTACCCCGGTCTGCCGGTGGCCACCACCATCCACGGGCCGTTCAACGACGAGCTCACCGACCTCTACCGCGTGACGGCGGACCGTGTGCCCCTCATCGCCATCTCCCACGCTCAGCACCGTGCCGCACCGCAGATCCCGGTGGCCCGGGTCATCCACCACGGCGTCGAGGCGACCCAGTTCCCCATGGGCGACGGCACCGGCGACGCAGACGGCCCCTACGTGCTGTTCCTCGGCCGGATGGCGGACGACAAGGGCTGCCACCGGGCCATCGAGGTCGCCAGGAAGGCAGGGGTCCGCATCCTCATGGCGGCCAAGATGCGCGAGGTGTGGGAGCGGGAGTACTTCACCGAGAAGGTCGAGCCCCTGCTGGGCCCCGACGCCGTCTACCTCGGCGAGGTCTCCCACGAGCGCAAGCTCGAACTGCTCGCCGGCGCGTCCGCCCTCCTCTTCCCCATCCGCTGGAACGAGCCCTTCGGCATGGTGATGATCGAGGCGATGGCGTGCGGCACCCCGGTGCTCGCCTTCCCCGAGGGAGCGGCACCCGAGGTGGTCACCGACGGCGTCACCGGCTACCTGTGCGACGACGAGGACGCCATGGTCGAGGCCATCGGCAGGCTCGACCAGCTGGAGCGCACCGACTGCCGGCTGTCCGTCGAGGGCTACTTCTCCACCCACCGGATGGTGGCCGAGCACATCGAGCTCTTCGAGTCGATGCTGGCCTGAGGGTCCCACCGGCCGCGCGTGCCGTGCACGGGGGACTCCTTCAGGACGTCTTGGACCGGCCGAACAGGAACTTGGCGCCGGCCACCACCAGGACGACCAGCACCGCAATCTTGGCCAGCGTCCACACCAGGCCGACCACCAGGTGGAAGAGACCCAGGGCGAACCAGGCGACGAGGAGCACGCCGAGGACGATCAGGACCACCTCGGTCGCCGACAGCCCCGAACCCTTGGAATCGTCGGCCATCTTCCCAGCGTAACGCCGCCGAAGTGCCCCGCCACGGCGCCACGGTGGTACGGTCCCCCGATGGGCCTGCGAACCCGGCGTCAGGAGCTCATCGACCAGCCTGACCTGCAGGGGGACGCCTTCTGCCGGGCCTACTCGGCTGCAGCGGACGCCTGGCTCACCGGACTCTTCGACGAGGCCACCGGGGGTGACGCCCGGGGCATGGCACTGGTCGCCGTCGGCGGCTACGGCCGCGGCGAGCTCTGTCCCTTCAGCGACCTCGACGTCGTCCTGCTCCACAAGGGCCGCAAGGACATCTCGGCGGCGGCCGACCGGATCTGGTACCCGGTGTGGGACGAGGGGATCGCCCTCGACCACAGCGTCCGCAAGCCGTCCGAGGCCCTCGACATGGCCGCCGAGGACCTGCGGGTGGCCCTCGGACTGCTCGACGGCCGGGTGATCTGCGGCGAGCCCAAGGTCGCCGAGGCGGTGCTGGAGGGCGCCCGCGAACGCTGGGTGCGCCAGAAGCCGCCGTGGCTCGGGGTGCTGGCCGAGAAGGTGGCCGAGCGGCACGCCTCCAACGGCGACCTCGGCTTCCTGCTCGAACCCGACCTGAAGGAGTCCCACGGCGGGCTCCGTGACATTGCCGCGCTGCTGGCCATGATGGACGCCGTCCCGGTACTGGCCGACTACGTCGACACGATCGCCATCGAGAGCTCCCGGTCCGTACTGACCGCCACCCGGGTCGAGCTCCACCGTCGCGCCGGACGGGAGCTGAACAGGCTCCTGCTCCAGGAGCAGGAGCAGGTGGCGGCGGCCATGGGGATGGAGGACGCCGACGCCCTCATGCATGCCGTGGCCACCGCCGGCCGCACCGTGGCGTGGGAGGGGGACGACGCCTGGCGCCGGCGTAGCGCCTGGTCCCGGGCCCAGGGAGCCCGGAGTGGGCGTCGGCGCGACCGAGCAGAAACCGCCGCGCCGTCCCCGGTGGCCGGCCAGCCCGGGATCGGCACGACCGAGGACGAGGCGGTACTGCTGGACGGCGCGGACGTCACCGGCGACCCGACCCTTGCACTCCGCCTGGCGTCGGTGGCGGCCTCCCGGAACCTGCCCATCTCGCGGGATGCCCTGAACCTGCTCGGCCGGCGCGCACCGGTGCCGACGGTCCCGTGGCCCGAGCCGGTGCGCGACGCACTGGTGTCGGTCCTGTCGCAGGGACCGGCGGCCATCCCGGCGCTGGAGGCGCTCGACCAGCGCCAGCTGCTCGAGCGCTACCTTCCGGAATGGGCGGCCGTCCGCAACAAGCCCCAGCGCAACCCGTACCACCGGTTCACCGTCGACCGGCACCTGCTGGAGGCGACGGCGAACTCCGCCACCATGACCCATCGGGTGTCCCGCCCCGACCTGCTGCTGCTCGGGACCCTGCTCCACGACATCGGCAAGGGCTTCCCGGGAGACCACACCGAGGTCGGGATGGTGGTGGGGGCCGACATCGCCACCCGGATGGGCCTGCCCCCCGAGGACGTGGCGGCCATCGTCACCATGATCCGCCTCCACCTCCTGCTGCCCGACACGGCGACCCGCCGCGACCTCGACGACCCGGCCACCGCCCAGCGGGTGGCCGACGAGGTGGGCGACCGGGGCACGCTCGAGCTGCTGGCCGTCATGGTCGAAGCCGACAGCCTGGCCACCGGACCGTCGGCCTGGGGAGGCTGGAAGGCCGGCCTGGTGGCGGACCTGGTCGAGCGGACCAACCAGCTGCTGGCCGGCCAGCCTGCGCCGGCCCCGACCCCCCTGATCACCGAGGACCTGGAGATGGTGATGGACACCGTCCGATCCCACGGTGTCCCGGCGCTCTCGATCGAGCCGCCCCAGGTCACGGTGGTCGCACCGGACCGGTCCGGACTCCTGGCCGAGGTGACCGGGGTCCTGGCCCTGCACGGGCTCAACGTCCGCTCGGCGGTCGTCGCCGGGTCCCACGGGGTCGCCGTCGAGGTGTTCACCGTCGAGCCCGAGCGGGGCCGTTGGCCGGCCTCGGCCAAGCTGTCGAACGACCTCGCCGCCGTGATGGACGGCACCCTGGCGGTCGACGAGCAGCTCGCCGTCCGGGCCCACACCTACCGGAACGCACAGCCGGCCCACGTGGCTCAGCTGGTGTCGACCCAGGTGACCGTGGACAACAACGCCTCGGATGCCGCCACCGTCGTGGAGGTGCGGGCCGAGGACGTGGTCGGCCAGCTCCACCGGATCACCCGGGCGCTGGTCGCGTGCCACCTCGACGTGACCTCGGCCAAGGTCTCGACGTTCGGGTCGGCCGTGGTCGACGCCTTCTACGTACGGGGCCCCGACGGCCGCAAGCTGACCGACCCGGCCCAGATCGCCGCGGTGGAGCGCTCCGTCAACGAGAGCATCGGGGGCGAACCGTCGCGATGAGGTCTCCGGCGGTGGTGGCCGGCGGGTTGCGCCCGGACCGGCGGCGCCGAGGTGTACACCCCTCCTGGTAGATTGGCCCTGATCTCGTCATGGCCGGAGCCCACGCACAGAAACAGCCCCCGAACCACTCCGCGCGCCGTCGGATCGCCCTGGTCCTGGGCGTCCTGGTGGTCGTCGCCGGGGTGGGGGCTGTCGTGGTCGCCCGGTCGACGGGTGGCCGGGTGTCGGCCACGCCGACCACCGTGGCCCCGGCACACGCCGCCCCGGCGAACCGACCGCTCGGGATCGTCTCGGTGTCACCGGTCGACGGCGCCACCGGCGTCCCCTCCGACGCCACGCTGACCGTGGCGTTCTCGGAGCCCCTGGCGGCCCACACGCCCATGCCGAGCCTCACCCCGTCCGTACCCGGCTCGTGGCAGCAGCTCACGCCCTCGACACTGGCCTTCGTGGCTTCGGCACCCCTGGTCCCGTCGTCTAGTGAGACCCTGACCGTGCCGGCGGGAGCCGGCGGGGTGCAGAGCGCCGGCGGGGTCGAATTGGGCCAGGGTGCGACCGTCCACTTCTCGGTCGCCCCGGCCACCGAGATGCGGCTCCAGCAGCTGCTCGCCCAGCTCGGGTACCTGCCGGTCGGCTTCACCCCGGCAGGGCCGTTGGCGGCACCCCAGGAGCTGGCCCAGCCACAGGAGGGCACCTTCGCGTGGCGGTTCCCCGAGCCGACGACGCTGGAGTCGCTGTGGACCCCGGGGACGTCGAACGTGCTCACCAAGGCCGCCGTCATGACCTTCGAGAACAAGCACAACATGACGACCGACGGACAGGCCGGGCCGGCGGTGTGGACCGCACTCCTGGCCGATGCCGCCGCCGGGACGGTCGACGCTGACCCCTACAACTACGTCTACGTCTCCAAGGCCCTTCCCCAGCGGGTCACCGTCTACAGCAACGGCGCCGCGGCGTACTCGACGCTGGCGAACACCGGGGTCGCCGGGGCGGACACCGCGGTGGGCACCTTCCCGGTGTTCGAGCATCTGACCTCGACCACCATGTCGGGCACGAATGTCGACGGCTCCAAGTACGTCGATCCGGGCATCCCGTGGGTGAGCTACTTCAACGGAGGCGACGCCCTGCACGGCTACGTCCGGCCCGGCTACGGCTACCCGCAGAGCAACGGGTGCGTGGAGATGCTGCCGGCCGACGCCGCCGTCGTCTTCCCGTACACGCCGATCGGCACGCTGGTGACCGTCGCCTGATCTTCCGCGCCGGCCCACCTGCCGTGGCCGCCTGCCCCACCGCTGCAACCGTTGCCGTCGTGCGGCGCCCGTCAGCGGGCCGACGGGAACTCCGGCGCACGGCGCTCGCGCACGGCGCTGATCCCCTCGGTGACGTCGGGACCGAGGAACCCGAGCATCTCGAGGGCGAGCGACTCACCGAACACCGGGGCGGCCTGCAACATCCACTGGTTCATGACCCGCTTGGTCCACTGGACCGCCGTGCGGCTCCCGGCGGCCAGGCGCTCGGCGATGGCCAGGGCCTCGGGCACCACCTGGTCATCGGCCACGCAGCGCGTCACGAGGCCGATGCGCTCCGCCTCCCGTCCGTCCACGAAGTCGGCGGTCATCAGGTAGTACTTGGCCCGGGCCATGCCGCACAGCAGCGGCCACAGCAGTGCGGCGTGGTCGCCGGCCGCCACGCCGAGCCGGGCGTGCCCGTCCGACAGGCGGGCCGACTCCGCCATCACGCTCACATCGGCCAGCAGGGCCACCGCCAGTCCGGCGCCGACCGCAACCCCGTTGATGGCGGACACGATCGGCTTGACCGACGCCAGCATCTCGTCGACCACCGCCTTGGCGTCACGCCACTGCTCGAGCGTGGCCGTGTAGTCGGTGGTCATCCGTTCGACCATGGCGAGGTCGCCTCCGGCGCTGAACGCCTTGCCGGCTCCGGTGATGACCGACACCGCCACCGAGTCGTCCCGGTCCACCACCCGCCACACCTCGGAGAACTCGCGGTGGAGGCGTTCATTGGCTGCGTTGAGCACCTCGGGCCGGTCGATGGTGATCAGCAGCACATGGGGTGACGGGCGGTCGAACCGCAGGTGGGCGAAGTCGTCGTAGCCGGTGAAGGTGGGGAGCGCGTCGGTCATGTGTGCATCATGGCCGACGGGGGCCCGAGGGCAACAGCCCGACCCGGGGACAGGGCAACAGCCCGACCCGGGGACATCCCTCCCGTGCCGACCCGGTCCCCGGTCGCCCGCGGGCCTCAGGTGCCGAGCAGGGGGTGGCGCAGGCCGAGTTCGGCCAGTGTGCGCCCGGGCTCTCGGGGTTCGACGGCCGCCGGATCGGCATCGGCCGTGGCGAACACGTACAGGTTCCAGTACCTGGCCAGGTCCGCCGGGGCGATGTCGGCGTAGAGCCGCTCTTCCACGTCGACGCAGCGGGTGAACCCGGCCTCGGCGAACCGCTCGGTCCACCACTCGAAGCTGGCGATGCACAGGTGGCCCTCCACCAGCTCGCCCTCGGCGTCGACGGCCAGGTCGGGCTCGGGCACCGGGCCCAGGTAGTCCGGGCCGAGCCCCTGGTAGTGGGCGAGCCGCTCGGGACGCACCTTGCCGTCGAAGTGGCCGTCGGGCCCGGAGCGGTTGGTGCCGAACGACGGGATGGTGGCGTACAGGTAGCCGCCGCACACCCGGGCCAGCTCGGCAAGTGCGTCGGGCACCCGGTCGGGCGGAAGGTGCTCCAGGATCTCGAGGGCGCACACCAGGTCGAAGGCTCCGTCGGGCCACGGCAGCCCGGCGAACAGGTTGGCCACCCGGACGTGTCCCACCGCACCCGGACTGGCGTGGTCGATGGCGAACTCGCTCAGGTCGCACCCCTCGGCGTCGATCCCCTGCTCGCGCAGGACCTCGACCAGGTAGCCCACGGCGCACCCGACGTCGAGTGCGGTGGCCACCCGGAAGTTCCGCGCCAGCAACCAGCCGGCGATGTCGGCGTTCGAGGCGATCCGGTCGTAGCGGGCGTACCCGGACCGGCCCTCGCGGTCACCGGCGGCATCACGGCCCTCGCCGAAGTAGGCGCCACCGTAGGCATCGGGCACCCCGGCCCGACGCGCCTCGGCCACCGCGGTGGCCCGTTCGGCCGCCGCCGTCAGCTCCGCACCGCCCCGGGCGACCAGCGCCCGCACCCGGTCGTTGGCGGCAGCCAGGTCGACCAGGGCCCGGCGGGCCCGGTCGGCGGCGGCGCGCACCTTGGGCGCCGTCACCGCGTGGCTCCGGCCAGCCGGTCGGCCAGCGCCCGGAAGGCCCGGCCGCGGTGGGAGACGGCGTGCTTCTCGTCGGACGTCATCTCCGCGAACGTCCGTCCGTCGAAGCCGTCCGGGGCGAAGATCGGGTCGTACCCGAAGCCGCCGGTACCCCGGGCGCCGGTGGTGATGGTGCCGTCGACGGCGCCCTCCACCCACAGCTCGGTGCCGTCGGGGTAGGCCACGAAGGCCACACTGCGGAACCGGGCCCGGCGCGCCGCAAGGTCCTGCGCCCCGACCCGGTCGAGTTCGGCGAGCATCTTGGCCACGTTGTCGGCGTAGCTGGCGCCCTCGCCCGCGAACCGGGCCGAGTACACCCCCGGCGCTCCGTCGAGGGCGTCGACCTCCAGGCCGGTGTCGTCGGCCACGGCGGCCAGGCCGGTCGCATCGCACAGCGCGCGGGCCTTCAGGCGGGCGTTGGCCTCCAGCGTGTCGCCGGTCTCCTCCACGTCGGGCACGTCCGGCGGACGTTGCACGAGTGCCAGACCGGGGACCGCGCCCAGGATGGCGGCGATCTCGGCCGCCTTGTCGACATTGGCGCTGGCGATCACCAGGGTCAGCTCGGGCATCACTCCCACGACCGGGTCAGCGCGGGGCCGGGGGCTCGGCCAGCGTGGCCGTCTGGAGGTCGAGGAGCTGGGCGATGCCGTGCTCGGCGAGGCTGAGCATCTCGTCGAGTTCGGCCTTGGAGAACGGCATGCCCTCGGCGGTGCCCTGGACCTCGATGAACCGGCCCGACGAGGTCATGACCACGTTCATGTCGACCTCGGCCCGGCTGTCCTCCTCGTAGGGCAGATCGAGCATGCACACCCCGTCCACCACACCCACCGAGACGGCGGCGACCGCCTCGGTCAGCGGGTTGGCCCGGAGCGTGCCCTTCTGGACCAGCCGGGTGAGCGCGTCGTGCAGGGCCACGTAGGCGCCGCAGATGGACGCGGTTCGGGTCCCGCCGTCCGCCTGGAGCACGTCGCAGTCGACGGTGATCTGCAGCTCGCCCAGGGCGACCATGTCGCACACCGACCGCAGCGAGCGGCCGATCAGGCGCTGGATCTCCTGGGTGCGCCCGGACTGCTTGCCCTTGGCCGCCTCCCGGGTCACCCGCTCCCCCGTCGACCCGGGGAGCAACGAGTACTCGGCGGTGACCCAGCCCTTGCCGGAGCCCCGCATCCACGGCGGCACCCGCTCCTCGACCGAGGCGGTGCACAGCACCCGGGTCCGGCCCATCGAGACCAGGACCGAGCCGGGGGCGAAGACGGTGAAGTCGCGCTCGAACGACGCCGTCCTCAACTCGTCGATCCCCCTGCCGTCGGCCCGCTTGGCCCTGTCGTCATCGCTCACAGCTCGAATTCCCTTCCGATCGTCGCCTGCTCCACCGGACCGCCGAACGCGGCCCTAGCCTCCTCGGCCACCGCCTCGGCGCCGACCGTCGGCCACCGGTGGGTGAGCACCAGTCGTCGCGCTCCGGCGGCCTTGGCCGCCGCACCCGCCTGCCGGGCGCTCAGATGACCGGCCGTGCCCTCGTGCTCCGCCGTGTAGGTGGCCTCGCACAGGAGCAGGTCCAGACCGGTCCCGAGTTCCTCGACCGACCAACCCGGCCCCGAGTCGGCAGAGTAGCCGAGCGCCCGGCCGGCACCGTCGATGCGGACGGCCAGGGTCTCCTCGGCGTGGTCGGTCCGGTGGAATGCGCACGACGCCTCGCCGACGCCGGCTCTGGCACCGTGGGCCACCGGACGCCACTCGAGCATGGGCGTGCGCTCCGGCCCGGCCAACTCCACCACCTGGGCCGGGGCGTAGACGGGCAGGGGCGCCCGTCGCCCGCGCTTGGCGAACCGTGCCTGGGTGTCCATCGCGTACAGGTCGGTCCAGTGGTCGTGGTGATGGTGACTGATGACCACGGCGTCCACCTCGGCCGGGTCGATCACGGTCTGGAGCGTGGCGAACGTGCCCGGGCCGGCATCGAGGACCACCGCCGTATCGCCGATGCGGACGAGGTAGCCGCTGCCGGCACCGCCCGGTCCGGGCCAGCTGCCGTCGCAGCCCAGGACGGTCAGGGTGAACGCGTCCCCGGGGTCGGGGCCGCTGGTCGGGGTGGTCGCCGGAGTGCGCTTGGCGGGCATCGGCACAGGCTAGGCGGACCGGAAGGGGTGACACGCTCAAGCCCGGTCCCCGGGAGGGCGATACTCCTCCCATGACCGCTGTCCCGTGTACCGAGGTGTCCGGGATGGCCCGCGCCGTCGACGCGGCCGGGGGCACCGCATCCGCTCCCGACGGGACCCGGCGCCACTGGCTGGTGGACCACTGGCGGCGTCGCCGGTGGGCGCTGTTGGCCATGGTGGCGTTCGTGGCGGTCTCGCTCGCCTTCACCTTCCTGTGGGGACCTGTCGTCCGCCACAAGGCCGAGTGGGTGATCCCCGGGGACATCTGGTCCACGTTCCGCAACGCCCACTTCGTCGGCTGGGGGGACATCGGGGGGATCTACGACCCCGCCTACGGGCTCCTCACCTTTCCGGCGGTGGTCCTCGCGCTCACCCCGGCGGCCATGGTCTCGGGCCACTTCGGGCTCACCGAGTCGATCGGGCTCTGGACGGTGCCGCACCCGAGCGCCTGGTTGGTGCTCGGACCAGTGGTCCTGGCGCTGGGCGGGTCCTGCCTGCTGGCCTTCGACGCCATGGCCGAGGCGCTGGGTGTCGACGGTGGAAAACGGGTGGTCCTGCTGGGCGTGGAGTCCGTCATCACCTTCCAGGTCGTCACCCTCTGGGGTCACCCCGAGGACATGGTGGCGCTGGGACTCGCCGGCTACGCCCTGCTGATGGGCACCTCGGGCCGGTGGCGACCGTCCGGGTGGCTGTGGGGCGCCGCCATCGCCTTCCAACCGCTCGTCCTGGTCCTGGTGCCCGTGGCCGTGGTGACCGTTCCCCGGGGCCGGCGGGTCCGCCTCGCCGTCCGGGCGGTCCTGCCCACGGCGGTGCTGCTGGCCATCCCGCTGGCGACCCAGTGGAGCATGACCACCGGGTCGCTGCTCCACCAGAGCAACCGGACCGACCTCGACCACGCGACGCCGTGGATCGTCCTGTCGGCGCACCTCGGGCCCCATGCGGTGAGTGCCGGCCCCGGTCGCCTGATCGCCGTGGCCGCGGCGCTGGTGCTCGGCTGGGTGGCCTGGCGGCGTCGACCGTCGCTGCTCGGCCTGGTGTGGCTCGGAGCGCTGGCCCTGGGTCTGCGCTGCTTCTTCGAGTCGGTGATGGTCCCCTTCTACCTGGGGCCGCCGTTCGCACTGATCGTGCTGGCCGCTGCGGCCGGCGTCGGTTGGCGACGGCTCGTCGGCTCGTCGGTGGCCATGGGCGTGGCCACGGTCGTCTCGTTCCACCGCCTGGGCGAGTGGCCGTACTGGCTGGTGTTGGTGGCCGGCCTGGCTGCCGGGCTGGCCTGCGCATGGCCGGGCCGCGATGCGTTCACCCCGGGGGCGGGTGCAGCGTCCGCGGTCCGGTCGACCCACCCGGCGCCGCTGGCGGAGTCGGTACCGCCGTCGGAGCAGTCCGCCGGTACGACGCTCGCCGGAACGCGCACCTAGAAGTAGGTGATCTCCTTGGCCCGGGCCTCGACCACGTCGATGTCGTCGGTCCAGGCGCCGGTCGAGAGGTACTTCCACCCGGCGTCGCAGCACACCGTGACGATCACCCCCGACTCGAGCGTGGACGCCGTCTTGACGGCACCGGCCAGGATGGCCCCCGACGAAATCCCGGCGAAGATGCCGACCTCGGTCAGGCGCCGGGTCCACTCGATCGACTCGCGGGGACGCACGATGCGCTTGCCGTCCAGCAGTTCGGCGCCGTGGTTCTCCAGGAAGATCGGCGGGATGTACCCGTCGTCGAGGTTGCGCAGTCCGTCGACCAGCTCGCCGGCGGGGGGCTCGATGGCCAGCACCTTGACGTCGGGGTTCTGCTCCTTCAGGTAGCGGCCCACCCCCAGCAGGGTGCCCGAGGTGCCCAGGCCGGCCACGAAGTGGGTGATCTCGGGGCAGTCGCGCCAGATCTCGGGGCCGGTGGTCTCGTAGTGCGCCCTCGGATTGGCCGGGTTGGCGTACTGGTAGAGGAACGTCCACTCGGGGTGCTCGGCGGCCAGGGCGCGGGCCCGGCGCACGGCTCCGTTCGATCCCTCGGCGCCCGGCGACTCGATGATCTCGGCGCCCCAGGACTCGAGCAGCTGGCGGCGCTCGATGGAGACGTTGGTGGCGAGCACCACCTTCAGCTTGTAGCCCTTGATGCGGCAGACCAGTGCCAGCCCGATGCCGGTGTTGCCCGACGACGGCTCGATCAGGGTCGCCCCCGGGGTGAGGATCCCGTCGCGCTCGGCCTGGTCGACCATGGCCAGGGCGATGCGGTCCTTCACCGAGCCACCCGGGTTCTGGCCCTCGAGCTTCATGAGGATCCGGACGTCCGGATTGGGACTGAGGGGGGAGATGTCGACCAGGGGGGTGTTGCCGATGAGGTCCAGGACCGACCCGTAGACGGTCATCGGGGGTGGCGCACCCCGGTGTCGAACGCTCCCCCTGCGACGGCAGGCAGGATGGAGAGTTCGTCGGAGCCGCCCACGACGGTGTCCACGCCCGACAGGTACCGCACGTCGTCGTCGTTCAGGTAGACGTTGACGAACTTGTGGAGCGACCCCGAGTCGTCGACGACCTGACCGGACATGCCCGGATAGCGCGCCACCAGTGCGCCGAGCACCTCGCCGACGGTGGCACCGTCGACGGCCACGGTCCGTTCGCCCCCCGCATGGGGCCGCAGCACGGTGGGAAGGTTCACTTGGACGGGCACGGGTGCTCCTTTACGTTCACCGTCCCCCGGGAGGGACCGGTCCTAGCAGTCGGGCGAGGCGATCGGGCGACCACGTCCGTCCGCCACCCCGGGAGGATGCGGGCGGTCGTCGGTCGAATCATGACCTGTCAGGTGAGGATTCTACCGGGCCAGCAGGCGTACCGGTTCCTCGTCGATGACCCCGTCCACGATGCGGTAGCTGCGCACCATGGGCACCGTGTCGCGCAGCGACACCAGCACGTAGTGCCAGGCCGGGTCGGGTGCCTGGGCCACGTCGGTGGGTGACGGGTACGCCTCGGTATGGGTGTGGGAGTGGAACACCCCGATGATCGAGTGCCCGCCGGCTTCGGCGTCGCGGTCGGCCCGGAGGTGCTCCTTCGGGTCGACCGTGTAGAGCTTGGCGGAAGCCGCCAGATTCCGGGTCGGGTAGCAGGTGTGTGCGTGTCCGGTGCCCAGGTCGCCCCCCAACAGGCCACAGGCCTCGTCGGGCAGGCCGAGCAGGCAGTGGGCCACCATCTGGTCGTGGACATTGCGGGGCAGGGTGAGCATGGCCCTTCCACGCTAGAGGACGGTGGTGCCGGACCGGGCGACTACCGTCGATGGACATGGCTGCGGCGAAACGGAAGGGTGCGGGCGCCCAGGCGGGGGGCAAGGGCGCCGGGGTCAAGGGTGCGCCCAAGGAGATGAACCGTCTGGTGGCGTCGAACCGACGGGCCCGCCACGACTACGAGATCATCGACACGGTGGAGTGCGGGATGGTGCTGCAGGGCTCCGAGGTCAAGTCGTTGCGCGAGGGCCGAATCGCCCTCCAGGACTCCTACGCCCGGATCGACGACGGAGAGATGTGGCTGTTCGGGGTGCACGTCCCCCCGTACGCACAGGCCAACGGGTTCGGCGCCCACGACCCGAACCGCCGTCGCAAACTGCTGCTGCACCGTCGCCAGATCGACGAGTGGATGGGCAAGTCCAAGCAGAATTCGCTGACCATGGTGCCCCTCAAGATCTACTTCAAGGACGGTCGCGCCAAGGTGGAGCTGGCCCTCGCAAAGGGACGCCGCCAGTACGACAAGCGCCATGCCATCGCCGCCCGCGACGCAGGCCGCGATGCCGCCCGCGAGGCCCGAGCCGCCACCAAGAACCGCTCGTAGCGACGGGTCGGCCTTCAGGTGACGGCTGGGCGGGCGTGGCGCCGCCGGTCCCGGGGCACCGGGGCGGTACGATGGTGGTCCGACCGCACAGCCCGTGCGTTCGGTGAAGGAACCCGAGGGGGTGACAGGCTTCGACTCCGGTCGTCGATGTAGGAGAAGCGAGCCGTGGTCTCCGGAGCCACGTTAAAGAGCCGGAACCAAAAACAAACGCCGAGCCTCAGCTCGTGCTCGCAGCCTAGAAACTGCGACGTCCTCCTGGTCCAAGCCCCACGGGTCAGAACAGGGCGCCATCTAGTGGGGCTCACCTGAACGACTGCGCCGACGGGCCGTCAGGGACAACTCAGTCGGATACGGACCCGACCTGCCGCCGGTAGCGGAACGGGTCCCGACAATCCAACACCGGCTGCGCTCGGAGAAGACCTACTGAGAAGCCGGAGGACGCGGGTTCGATTCCCGCCACCTCCACGCTGCCCCTGACCTGTTTTCCCGCAGGTCAGGGGCACATTTCTGTCCGGGGTGGGCGGTTCCACCCCTTGACGATCTACGGCTCGCGCACTTCGGTGACGGTCTCGCGGAGTACCTCGTCGAGTTCGTCCGCTTGTACGTCCACGTTCTTGAGGACGTGCGTGTCGGCGTGGAAGCTCCGGGTGTCCAGTGTCTGCTCCAGCCTGTTCGCACCGACGACGACCAGCGCCACCTGTCCGACGTCGATGGTCTCGCCGAGGTCCTTGAGGTCCGACCGGGATATTCCTCGCCACAGATGGCCACTCGCCGCGCCGATACCGGCGCCGACGACCGCAGTCCCCAGAATCGCCGGCGGGAACAGGAGCCCGACCAGGGCACCGGCCACCAGCCCTCCCCAACCGGCGTGCGTAGCCGCCGTCTCGGTCCGGCTCACGTGGACCTTGCCGGTGTCGTCCTTCGTGACGATCGCCGCGTCATAGGACCCGATGGCATCCATCCCGTGCAGTTCGCGGACACTCTCGTAGTCCGCCTCCGCTCCCGCGAGTGTCGAGTAGGTGCCGATGTAGATGAACAGGTCCCCACGAAGCGGCATGTTTCCTCTCCTCCACGGTCTTCCTGTCGCAGCTGCGAACCGCCGGACGGCGACGATCAGGCCCAGGCGATCATGCCCGTCCGTGGGGAACACGCCCAGGGCCGTATGTCACGAGACACGGACGGGTTGCGACGGCAGCTTCCGTACCAGCGTACCGGTGGCACCGGGACGGACGGCGGAGGCCGGCACCGGACTGGCGTCAGGTGGCCTCACGGTCGATCCGCGTCGACGGCAGCGGCTCACCCGTCTCGAGCAGCGTCTTGAGACTGGAGAGGAACACGGGCCAACC
>Ga0075017_100001068_pt1 | contig 16410 bp, 17 predicted proteins | sample AleBraG_ABR_2012_FD_71475 | JGI IMG/M metagenome (GOLD analysis project Ga0075017, IMG submission 71475) | Freshwater sediment microbial communities in response to fracking from Pennsylvania, USA - Alex Branch Run_MetaG_ABR_2012 | ecosystem: Environmental > Aquatic > Freshwater > Creek >... | reverse complement strand
ATTAGGAACCGTGAATGCCTTCGGCCCCGTGAACGCAACCGTAAAGTACGTCCGGAAGTAGGCCAGGAAGCGCGACATCGTGTGGTTCGTGACTCCGCGTTAGACGGCGCTGGCGGCGATGTCAGCCAAATCGTGCTTGGCGTGCCAATTCCATTGCTGCGCGGCCAATGTGACGTCGGCGACGTATTCAGCCGGGTCGCCAGCGCGGCGGGCAACCACTTCCGATGGCAACTCAGTGCCGCGCGCGGCACCAAGCGCAGCAAGAACTTCGCGAACGCTTGAGCCTTTGCCCGTGCCGATGTTAACTACCGTCGGCCCGGTGCCCACGTGCTGCAAGGCAGCGACGTGAGCGTCAGCCAAATCGACGACGTGCACATAGTCGCGCACACATGTTCCGTCGGCGGTTGGGTAGTCGTCACCGTAGATCTGAACCGTAAGTCCGCGCGCGACCCGTCCGAGCGCGATCGGGATGAGGTTCAATTCGAAAGTGTCACGCAACTCCGGGGACGCCGAGCCAGCAACGTTGAAGTAACGCAGCGATACATGCTGCAGGCCCCACGCGCGTCCTGCGTCGCGCACTAGCCACTCGCCGACGAGTTTGGTTTCGCCGTACGGCGACATCGGAACGGTCGGGCTTTGTTCCGTAACGCTTGACGTATCTGGTTCGCCATACACGGCGGCGGACGACGAGAAGACCAGCCGTTCAACGCCAACCTCGCGCATGGCTGCAAGCACATTGGCAAGGCCACCGACGTTTTGGGAGTAGTAGAACTCAGGCTCCGCAACACTTTCGCCGACCTGCTTGCGCGCAGCTAGGTGCACGACAGCGTCTACCTGACCACCGCTGCCCGGGTTGCGCATGATGTCGATGAGTGACTCGGTTGCGGCCTCGGAAGCAACGTCAACAACGTGCAGCGGAACGCCGCCAGGAATGCGCTCTGCGATTCCTGTTGACAGGTCGTCGGCGATCGCAACGTCGCGACCAGCAGCCACAAGGGCACGGACGACGTGGGCGCCAATGTATCCAGCGCCTCCTGTAACCAGAACGGTCATGAATGAACCACCTTCGATGCAGTGACCGACGGAGAGAGGCAGCCTGGCAGCCAACTGACGACCGAAAGGCGCGTCTTTCACTATATCGACGCCAATGTGGTGGTCTTAGGACGCGACCTCCGGTCCGCCTAGTGTTATCGACCACGTTCCACCACTCATGCCAGTCGGAGATTGATGAATCCGTCGCCTGAACGCGCGCCTCTCGTACGAGGCAGAGGTGCCGTCATCGTGACTGCGCGAGCGGCTGAAGTGGTGTCCCTGCGCGTGCTGCTCGACTCCGTCGACCCCGCCGTAGCGCGGGCCTGGGTCGTCTTACAAAATGTCGCGCCCGGGTCGACTGATTGGCTGGCTGACCACCCGTCCGTCGCGCGCGTCATCACGACCGGCCTCGTGCCGCTGTCACACGCGCGCAACCTCGCGCTCCACGAAATCTTCGCTGCCGCGACAGCACCGAACGATGCGTGGGATCCGACGTTCGTTGGCTTTCCAGACGCCGACGGACGTTACGCGCCAGGTGCACTCGCGACGGTGCATGCGGCTTTGGGAGATGGCGTTGACATCGTCATCGGCAGGTACGGGCCCGCCGCCGACCAGTTCGATCCGGTCCGCTTCCCTGCGACGCCAGGGCCGATCGACTGGAGCATCGTCCGGCAGCGCGCCACGTCTGTGACGTTGTTCGTCAGCGGACGGGCAGCCCTCGACCTGGGATATGTCATGCCCTACCTCGGACTTGGCACGCCGTGGCCAGCTGGCGAGGACGTCGAGTTCGCGTTGCGAGCGCTGCGCCGTGGCTACACCGGCCGCTACGAACCCAAGGCCGTGACTTACCACCCGTACGGCACCGAACTCGACCCAGCGCGCCGTCCGGTCCGGTACCTGCTGGCGGCCGCCTACCCGCCACCGGGCGGATCGACCGTCGTCCGCAGTGTTCGACGCCTCCTGTCAGGTCCGTCGGTTCCAGCGTCGGACGACCGGCCCACCACTTCGCCGGGAGCAACCGCCCCGAAGTCGAACGGGTCCACGGGACTCGGCGCGAGCGCGGAAGTTCGGGCGGCACTCAAGGGGGTCCAACCCAGCGTGGTTCGGCGGCTACGCCATTTCGCCAGCGCCACACCGTCCGAGCAATGGACGCTGGTCCAGCGCGATGGCATCACGGGATCGCCCACTGACGCGCACGAGTCCGGCGGCGCCTGACAAGATGCCCGCATGTCTGACGTCGTGAACGACACCCGGCCCGACCTGGCTATCGTCACGGGCACCTCGAGCGGCATCGGCGCGGCGATTGCCAAGACGCTGCGTGCGACCGGACTCGACGTCGTCGGTATCAGCCGTTCCGCCGCCGACGAAACGACGCTGCAAGTCGACCTCGCAGATCTCGCCGCCCTGCGAACCGCACTGGAGCCGATCGTTGCCGAGCGACGAGTGCGTACGGTTGTCCACTCCGCGGCTTTACAGGTCTTGGGTGCGGCCGGCACAGTGTCAACGGCTGATTGGCTGGCATCGTTGCAGGTCAACGTTGTCGCCATGGACGTCATCGTCGGTCTCGCGACGCCTGGCTTGCGTGCGGCAAGGGGGTCAGTCGTTGCAGTGTCGAGCGTTCACGGCACTGCCACCAGTAACGCCATTGCCGTCTACGCGAGCACCAAGGGCGCGATGGAGGCCTGGGTCCGCGCCGCCGCACTCGACCTCGGGCCGGAAATCACCGTGAACGCAGTGGCTCCGGGCGCCACCGACACTCCGATGCTGTGGGCACACCTGGACCCTGCCGGCCCCGAGGCGGCCCGATTGGTCGAGCGGACGCCCGTCCAGCGCGTCGCTGATCCGCAGGAAGTCGCCGACCTCGTCGCCTTCCTCGTCAGCGACAAGGCCCGATTCATCACAGGCAGCGTGCTGCGGATTGACGGTGGCGCGCTAGCGCGGCTGGGAACTGAGTAACGCACCACACGCTCGTTTGGGCCATTCCCTCCTAGGCGCGCGTCTATTCTGGAAGGGATCCCCGCCCCCGATTCGGAGCGACCGTGGCCAAGCTCAAGGTGACTGCCGTCATCCGTGCGTACAACGAGGAACGGCATATTGGCCGCCTCTTGTCCGGACTTGAACGCCAGACTCAGCCACCGGACGAAGTCATCGTCGTCGACTCGGGCAGCACGGACGCGACGGTAGACATTGCGACGCACTACGGGGCACGCATCGTCACGATCGAAAAAGAGAAGTTCTCGTTCGGTCGGTCACTCAACCTCGGGTGCGAAGCAGCCAAAGGGGACCTGCTGCTTAACGTGTCCGCGCACGTGTACCCGGTGTACGACACCTTCGTTTCACACATCACCGCACCCTTCGCCGACCCCAAGGTCGGAATCACGTACGGACGGCAGATCGGTGACCACCGCACGAAGTACAGCGAGTCGCGCGTCCTCCTTAAGTGGTTCCCGACGACAAACATTCCGGTGCAAGACCACCCGTTCAGCAACAACGCCAACGCCGTCGTCCGCAAATCACTCTGGAAGAAGTTGCGTTACGACGAAGAGTTGACGGGCCTCGAAGACCTCGAGTTCGCGAAGCGCGCGATGGCCGAAGACTGGAAGATCTCGTACGTCGCTGACGCGCCAGTCGTTCACGTGCACGAAGAGACCTGGGACCGCATTCGCAACCGCTACCGTCGCGAAGCCATCGCGTACGCCCGCATCATGGGTCAGCGCGAGATCTCGGCGGTCGAGGCAGTGGGGCTCGCGGCAGCCAACGTCGTCAGCGACTACGTGCATGCGGCCCGCGAAGGCGTGCTCTTCGGCGAGAACCTGGTGGGTGTGCCGGCGTTCCGTGCCGCCCAGTTCCTTGGCGCGTGGGAGGGCTACCGCCAGCAAGGTCGGATCACCGAAGGTCTCAAGCGCCGCTTCTACTACCCGCTCTCGCCAGCCGAGCCTCCGACGGCCGAAGCTCCTGGTGAACTCATCGACTACTCCGACCACCCAGATCCGTCGGCTGCCTAAGTTCGGCAACCGACACCGCGCCGCTCTGCGACGCGGACTGTCAACAGAGAGGACTGCATGATGACGCGCGTTGTCGCGATCGTGCCAATGCGTCACAGCAGTGAACGAGTCAAGGGCAAGAACTATCGCGTCCTTGGCGATGCGCCGTTGTTCCACCACATCGTTCGCACGCTTCTGGCCACGCCGTCGATCACCGAGGTCGTCATCGACACCGACAGTCCCACCGTGCGCGAAGACACTGCAGTCGCGTTCCCGACCGTCCGAGTTCTAGAGCGTCCGGAACACTTACGCGACGGCGCTATCGCGATGAACGATGTTCTGCTCAACACGGTCAACTCGATCAATGCTGATGTCGTCTTGCAGACGCACTCGACAAATCCGTTTTTGAGCAGCGACACGATTCAGGGCGCGTTAGACCTGTTCCTCGACTCTGCTAACGACTACGACTCAGTCTTCGGAGTGACGCGTATTCAGGCGCGGCTCTGGGACAAGAACACGAAGGCCGTCAATCACGACCCGGCAGTGCTGTTGCGCACCCAAGATCTCGATCCGATCTATCTCGAGAACTCCTGCTTTTACATTTTTACCCCGGACGTACTGCGCGAATACAACAACCGCATCGGCGCGCGTCCGGCCATGGTTGAAGTGCCCGCTGGCGAAGCCATCGACATCGACGAGGAAAGCGATTGGGACCTCGCCGAAGCGGTCTGGAATATGCGGGCGGCCAAGAAGTGACGAACCCCAAGGTTTTGGTTACCTGTCGTCAGATGCAGGCCGAGTTGGCCAAACATCAGGCGCGTATCGAATCGGCTGGTTACGACGTCGTGGCGCCGCCGGTGCCGGGCCAACAGTTTGATGAAGACCAACTCATCGAGTTGCTGCCCGGAGTCGTCGGCGTCATTGCCGGAGATGACCCATTTACAGAGCGAGTTTTTGACAACGCACCGGATTTGAAAGTTCTTGCCAAGTGGGGCATCGGCATGGACGCCATCGATCTACCGGCGGCTGCTGCGCACGGTGTCGACGTCATGAATACGCCCGGCATGTTCGGCAACGAGGTCGCTGACTGCGCGATGACCTACGTGCTCAACCTGGCGCGCCACGTCGTCGTCATTCACGAACGCAACAACAACGGCGAGTGGTTCAAACCTGAGGGCATGACCTTGAGTGGTCAGACGATGGGCATCCTCGGCTTCGGAAACATCGGTCAATCACTCGGACGGCGCGCCCTTGCCTTTGGCATGAACGTGCTCGCGTTTGATCCGGCTCCGGCCGCCGCCTCGGTCGCGGCCGAAATGGGCGTGCAGATGGCCGACCTCGACACCATTGCGCGAACGAGTCGATTTGTTGTCAGTACGGCGCCACTGACACCCGAGACCTTCCACCTGGTCGACGCGGAATTCCTGTCGAAAATGCGTGCGGACGCCTACGTCGTCAACGTCGGGCGTGGCCCGATTGTTGACGAGGCGGCACTCACCCAAGCACTCGACGAAGGCCGTATCGCGGGTGCGGGCCTCGACGTCTTTGAAGTCGAGCCGCTGCCGGCGACGAGTACGCTGCGGCACCGCGACAATGTGCTGCTGGGCTCGCACAATGGCAGTAACACTCACGAGGGCGTGGTCCGCACGAGCGCACGGGCAGTCGAGAACCTTCTCACCGCATTGGCGAAGGTTTCGTCCTGATGCCTAATCCGATCACCCAGGAGCGCATCGACCCGGCCCATCCGCCACACGGATTGCGGCTCGTCGGTCGTCGTCCGCGCCTCGTGGAGTACGTCAAAGACTCGTGGGCTCGGCGTTGGTTCGCACTGCGCTTTGCCTTCGGGCGGGTCCGCCTTACCGGCGAATCAACCCGCCTCGGACGAATGTGGTTGATCCTCAACCCGGTGCTTAACGCTGGCGTCTACTACTTCGTCTTTGGTGTGCTTTTCAGTCAGCGTAAGAACATCCCGCACTTCATCGCGTTCCTCCTCATCGGTGTCTTCATCTTCCGCATCGGAGAGAAGACGTTGACTGCGGCGAACGCGAGTATCAGCGGCAACAAAGAAGTGATCCAGTCGCTGTCGTTCCCGCGCATCTTGCTGCCGCTCTCAGCTGGCATCTTTGAACTGGCACTGGGCTTCGTCAGCGCGGGCATCTTGCTCATCATGATTCTGTTCGCCGGGGCACGTCCGAACTGGTACTGGCTGTGCCTGCCGGTCATCATCTTCTTGTTTTGGGTCACGACGCTCGGCGCTGGCATGTTGCTCGCACGTATCAACACGCAAGTCCGCGATTTGGGCGAACTGCTGCCATTCCTCACGCGACTGTGGCTGTACGGCTCGGGCGTCATGTACAGCCTGCAGATTCTTCTCAAGAACCACCACACGATTTACGTGCTCATCAGCGCTCAACCTGGTGCGCTGTATTTGGACCTGAGTCGCGAAGCACTCATGGGTCCGGGCAACGCACTGTGGTGGCAGGTTCCGTTGGCATTCATTTGGCCGCTGTTGTTGCTCCCAGGCATGTGGTTCATCTGGCGAGGGGAGCCGAACTATGGCCGAGTCTAGTGACGTCTACACGATTGGTTCGGAAGCTCCAGTCGAACCCGACCTCATCGCACCGCCGGAAGTTCCGGCTGGAACGCCGGTCACCGTTGCGGTCGAAGATCTCGTCGTCATCTACAAGATCACCGCAGGTGGACGCCAAGTTTCCGGCAAAGACCGACAAGCCATCAAGCGCGGACGAGTGCAAGACGTCGTCGCACTCAAGGGTGTCTCGTTTGCTCTGCACCACGGCCAAACAGTGGGTGTTGTCGGAGGCAACGGCTCGGGTAAGAGCACGCTGCTGCGCGCGATCGGCGGACTCACGCCGGCGGCCAGCGGCCGTGTGTATACGAACAGCCAGGCGTCCCTCCTTGGCGTGCACAGCGCCCTGCTACCCGGCCTGTCCGGACGCGAGAACATCGAACTTGGCTGTTTGGCGATGGGCCTCACCCCGCGCCAGATCGAAGAGCGTTACGACGGCATCGTCGAGTTCAGCGGGCTCGAACAATTCATCGACCTGCCGATGAACACGTACTCCAGCGGTATGGGTGCCCGTTTGCGATTCGCAATTTCGACTGCTGCCCGGCCGAAGATCATGATGGTCGATGAAGCACTTGCCGTCGGCGATACGAAGTTCCGTGAACGCTCGCGACAACGTATCGAAGAAATGCGCGGCGACGCGGGAACAGTCATCATCGTCAGCCACAACATGGTTGACATCATGGACATGTGTTCGCGTGCGATTTGGATTGACCGAGGTCGTTTGCGCGCCGACGGTCCGGCAGAAGACGTTGTCGAGTTGTACCAAGCCCAACAACGCCGCTGAATTAGATCAGCCCCGGATCGTTCCGGATGCTGCCTGCGCCCGCAAATCTCGCGGACTTGTGATGAAGCCGTAGCCCCACGCCATGTGCATTGTTGCGTAGACCGCGGGCAAAACTTTCCTTGTGGCACTTGGCAAACCCTTGCCGTTCTTTACGGACGCGTACCCAACGATCGCGGCATAGCCCAACGGTGCCGCGAAGCCGACAATGCCCAACTTGGCCAGCGTCGAGTCACCGCCACTCAGCGCGGTTCCCAGAACACCGGCCACGCCGATCGCCGTCCCCCCAGCAATTCCGACGAGTGCCGTCGGGGGTGCGAGGTACCGCAGCGACACAGTTTCGGGGTGATCGCGCATGACTTGTCGGCGCCAGCGACCGTAGTAGAAGTACTGCGCCGCCAAACGTTGTAGTGATGATCGCGGACGATAGGTGACGCGCAGGTCGGGGATGAACCAGATTCGTCCGCCCGCTTCACGAATGCGGTGATTCATCTCCCAATCTTCGGCGCGGAGGTACGTCTCGTCGTAACCACCGACGGACTCAAGTGCACTCCGGAGATAGATGCCAAGGTACGCCGTGAGCGCTTCTTGTTCTTCACCACCAACGTGAAACGCCGCGGCTCCTACGCCGATCGTGCTCGTCATGGCTGTTGCCACGGCGACCTCGAAATCCGTCTGTCCGACGGCCGCCATGACGCCACCGACTGCGCTGGCTTCAAGCCGGAGCAACGCGGCCACACCGGCCCGCAGATACCCGTCAGGTAATTCCGCATGCCCATCACAGCGCACGACGACTTCGCTATCGGTGGCCGCCAACGCGAGATTGAGTGCTTTCGGGATGAGTCCAGTGGGGTTCGGAACCAAGATGACGCGGTCATCGGCGACAGCGAGGTCGTGTGCGATGGAATCGGTCGCGTCAGTCGAAGGCCCAAGAGCCAACGCCAGTTGAAAACGTGAGGGGTAGTCCTGCGCCAACACACGCGCGACGACATCAGCTAAATGCCGTTCTTCATTAAGCACGGGGATGATGACGGCAACGCTGGGCCACGTGGTCACGTCGGGCGCATCACTTTGCGGTGAACTCATACGCCGCGTCGCCACTGACCGCTGCGAATCGTTGGCTGTGAAGTGACCACGTGCCAAGCATAGGCAGCGGACGGACTGCTCAGCGCTACCTCGGGCTAGCGCGCACGTCCTGGGGTCGAGATTGCGCCGCAAAAGCGCCACAATTGGCGCATGCCAGATCGTCCGGAGTTATACGGCACTGACGATGTCGTGCGCGAACTTCTGCACGACACTCACACCTGGATTGTTGTTGGCCTATCCAGCAACCGCATGCGACCGGCCTACTCGGTAGCGCAGTTTCTGCAGCGCAACGGAAAGCGCGTCATTCCGGTTCATCCACGGGCCGACGAAGTGTTGGGCGAAGTTGGGTATCCGACGATTGCAGCCGCCGTTGCCGCTGAAGGTTCGGTCGATGTTGTCGATGTTTTTGTGAACTCCGGCCTGGCTGGTGACATCGCGCGCGAAGCGCTGGCCGTTCAGCCAAAAGGTGTGTGGTTCCAACTCGACGTCATCGACGAAGTGGCGGCGAGCGAAGTTATCGCGGCCGGAATCAAGATGGTGATGGATCGTTGTCCCGCGATCGAGTGGCCGCGACTTGGGCCAGCAGCCTGACTACGGCTGCAACATCTCGCGTAAGGCGGCACCCTTAGCGATCGCACCCTCGCGAAGTTCGACGCGGAATTCGTCCAGTCGTTTCTGCACATCGCGATCAGAACTGCCAATGATGCGTGCTGCAAGCAGACCGGCGTTACGCGCGTTTCCCACACCGACGGTCGCCACGGGAACACCTGCTGGCATTTGGACGATAGAGAGCAACGAGTCCAGGCCGTCGAGGGTGGCAAGCGGAACTGGGACACCAACGACAGGTAGCGACGTGACGCTGGCCAACATGCCAGGAAGATGTGCTGCACCTCCGGCGCCCGCAACGATGACGCGTAGACCGCGTTCGGCTGCCGTCCGTCCGTACTCAACCATGTCTTCGGGCATGCGGTGCGCCGAGACGACGTCGGCCTCGAAAGGAATCCCGAGTTCGGCAAGTACGTTGGCCGCCTCGGACATCACCGGCCAGTCGGAGTCGCTGCCCATAACAATGCCGACGAGTGGCGTGATCGACGTGCTCGCAACGCGCTCATTCATGGATCCAGTGTGACAGCGATCGACCAGGTATCGAGGGAAGGGAGCCAGCGACCTCGCGACTGCCTATTCGGTGATCGTTCCGGTCAGGTAGCCAGCCGCATGCCTTGCGCGCTCGAGCAAGTCCTCGAGATCGTTGCCCACAACAGTGACGTGCCCGACCTTGCGCCCCGGACGGACGACCTTGCCGTAAAGGTGCACGTGTAGCCCGGGGTCTCTAGCCATGACGTGCTTGAAAGCCGCGTACAGGTCGGGGTGGTCGCCACCAAGAACGTTGACCATGACCGCGTACCGACTCGTAGCGTGGGGTGACCCGAGCGGCAAATCGAGAACTGCGCGCAAGTGGTTTTCAAACTGACTCGTCACTGCGCCATCGATCGTCCAATGACCACTGTTGTGCGGGCGCATCGCCAACTCGTTGACGAGAACGCGTCCGTCAGTGGCTTGAAACAACTCAACTGCGAGCATGCCCGTAACGCCAAACTCACCCGCGATACGTAGCGCCAATTGTTGGGCCGCGGCAGCATCAGCCGGCGAGAGGTCCGGGGCAGGAGCGATGACCTCAACGCAGATACCGTTCACCTGCGTTGTCTGCACGATGGGATAGGCGACCGCTTGACCATGCGGGCTGCGTGCGACCTGCGCTGCAAGTTCACGTTCGAACGGAACGAATTCCTCGACAAGCCACTCGGCTCCTGGCACAAGTGCGACAGTTGCCATGAGCGCGGTCACGGCTTCGATGTCGTCCATGACCCATACGCCGCGTCCGTCATAACCCCCGCGCGAAAGCTTCATGACGACCGGCCAACGGTGACTGTCGCCGAACGTGGAGACATCGCTAGCAGCCGAAGCCACGATCCAGTCCGGCTGCGGAACGTCGATGGCAGCCAACGCGCGCCGTAAGGTCACCTTGTCTTGCGCGTGCGCGAGGGCCGCAGGGTCCGGTCGGACTGCGACGCCATGCGCCCTGAGTTCACGCAAGATGGCTGGCGGAACGTGTTCGTGATCGAACGTCACAACCGCAACGCCCTCGGCCGCTGCAACAACGGCAGCCATGTCGTCGTGCGAACCGATGCGAACGTCACGCGCCACCTGCGCAGCCGATTCGTCGTCAGACGCCGCGAGGATCCGAAGCCCGATGCCTAATGCTTGGGCTGGCGCCACTGACATGCGAGCCAGTTGTCCGGCACCAATCATGAGAACGCGCGGCGCACCGGGCGGCAAGGCCACGGGGTCCTGATGTGCTTCGGTCACGGACTCGACTTTAGGCGAGAACAGCAATCGGCACCGCGCGGCCGATGGCGGACCTCAGGTGGCGCTTGGCAAGCCGAGGTCGCGGCTGATGAGCATGCGTTGGACCTCGTTGGTGCCTTCGCCAATTTCGAGAATCTTCGCGTCGCGGTAGAAGCGACCAACAGGGACTTCGATAGTGAACCCGGCACCACCGAAGACCTGGGTCGCGGCACGTGCGTTGAGCATGGCCGCATCACTGCTGACGAGTTTCGCGATGGCTGCAGCACGCTTGACGTCGTGTCCAGCGAGCAGTCCGGCAGCCGCTGCCCGCCACGCGAGCCGCGACACGTGAGCGCGCGCTTCCATGTCCGCGATCTGGAAGGCGACCGCTTGATAAGCAGCGATGGGTTGGCCGAATGCTTCGCGCTGTTGCGAATACGACACTGATTCGTCGACGCATCCCTGCGCTAACCCCGTCGCGAGCGCAGCGATGGCGATGCGCCCTTCGTCAAGTATTTGCAGGAATTGGGCGTAGCCACGGCCTTCAACACCGATGAGATTGGACAGCGGAACGCGGACGTCAACGAAGCTCAACTCGTGAGTGTCGGACGCATCCCAACCGACCTTGGCGTAGCCCGGCGCGACACTGAAACCCGGTGTTCCAGACGGCACCAAAATGGAACTGATGAGCGGACGACCGTCCGGTCGAGTGCCGGTGACTGCGGTGACCGTGACGAACGCCGTCATCGTGGTTCCCGAGTTTGTGATGAACGCCTTGCTGCCGTTGATCACCCACTCGTCACCGTCACGCACGGCAGTGGTCTTTGTTGCGCCGGCGTCGGTGCCCCCACTCGGCTCGGTAAGTCCGAACGCGCCGAGAAGTTCGCCGCGAGCGAGCCGTGGTAGCCATTCTTCGCGCTGCTCCGGCGTGCCGAATCGGTAGATCGGCATGGCGCCCAACGAGACAGCGGCCTCCAGCGTGATCGCCAGCGACGAATCAACCCGCGCGAGTTCCTCGAGCACGACGCAGAGGGCAAGGTAATCGCCGCCCATGCCGCCGTACTCCTCAGGGAACGGCAGCCCGAACAAGCCTAGATCGGCCAGGCGTCGCACGAGCGGGTAGGGAAACTCGCCTTTGATGTAGTAGTCACCGATGACGGGTGCGACTTCGTCACGGGCGAAGGCGGCCACCGTCCGTCGTAACTCTTCGTGCTCCGGCGGGAGTTCGAAATCCATGACCGCATCGTGGCACGTCTCACAACGCCACGGCCCCGTGGCAAGGCCGCCGGGTTGACCGAACCTGCCCAAAACCCGGCATACAGTAAGCAAGTGAGTTCGCCCGCCCCCGGAGGTTTCCGCCGGATCCTGGCCGAAGCAGCCAAGTTTGGCGTAGTCGGCCTCGTGGCACTCGTCGTCGACATCGGCATCTTCAACGTCTTGCTTGCTGGTTCGCTGCACTCACACCCAGTCACGTGCAAGATCATCAGCACGAGCATCGCGACCGTCGTCGCCTATATCGGAAACAGATTCTGGTCGTTCCGGGCGCGCGCCAAGACTGGGTACGGACGCGAGTTTGTTTTGTTCTTCGTTCTCAATGGCATTGCGTTGGGCATCTCGGTCGGAGTCCTTGCGTTGTCGCACTACGTTCTCGGACTGACCTCGCGGCTCGATGACAACATTGCTGCGAACGTCATCGGACTCGGACTCGGCACGCTGTTCCGCTTCTGGGCCTACCGCAAGTGGGTGTTCCCCGCCTACCCCGAAACTGACGCGCTTACAGCTGAACTGCAGGAGCCGGTGTAGTTCCGTTGCCAGGGACGTCTAGTCCGGGCAAGAACGCTCCAAACACAGTCGGACGCGACGACACGAGTTCGAGTCGGCCACCGATCGCATCAATGAGGGTGCGCGCCGTGGCAAGTCCAAGACCAGTGCTTCCCGCGCCACTGACTCCCGCGGCGAACACGTCAAGACCTTCAGGTACGCCCGCGCCTTCGTCACCCACTTCAATGACAACCCACGACGACTGGCGGCGGACCGTAACGGTCGTCGTTCCAGCACCGTGCGTCAGCGAGTTCTCAAGCAGGGTCGACAACACCGCCGAGATCGTGCCGCGGGAACCCGTCGCCGTTTGGCCAGCAACACCCTGAACAACAATGCGTCGGCGTTGGCCGTCAAACACTTTGCGCCACTCGCGTACTTGCGCTTCGCACACTTCGTCGATGTCGATGCGATGCATACTCGGCGGCTGGTCGCGGACGGTCGCAATGACTTCATCGACCACGTCAGCAAGGCGCATCACTTGGTCCTGCGCCGCCCGACCTTCTTCTTCAACGAGAACGGAGTCGTTGGAGTTCGTGACGATCTCATCGAGGCGCAGACCGATAGCAGTAAGTGGAGTCCGCAGTTGGTGCCCCACCTCGGCAGAGAGTCGGCGTTCCCGCTCCAGTAGGTCGTAGGTGTAGGTGACTCCGCGGTCGAGAACTTCGGCAACTCGATCAAGTTCGGGCACGCCGTAGCGTCGACTGGTCACGGAGGGATCTCCGGTACCGATCTTCTCGGCAGTTGCCACCAAATCGTCGAGCGGCTGCGTGATGCGAGCAGCCATCCGTCCGGCGGCCGAACGCGCAATGAGGACCGCGGTGACCGCCATGACCACGATGATGATGAGAAGTACGGTGACGCCTTTCTCTGCCCAGGCCGCATCGAGTTTCACCATGACGGCTGGCCCACCGGGGTCTTGCGCCGTCGCGGTCCACGCGAGTCCGTCGATCGTCACTCCGTATGCGTGGACATTCGAGTGATTCGCCGAGAACGTCGAGGCCGTGCCTGGTGGGTCGGTGATTTCGACGTACATGTCTGGTGGGACGGCGGCACCCAAAACGGACGCGTCATAAGTCGAGCGTCCATGCTTTTCGTCATAAACCGCCTTCGCACCGGCGTGCGCCATCGAGTTCGCAGTGACGTGGGTGATCGAGTTACCAAGTTCGTAAAGAAAGATCACGCCGAAGAAGAAGGCTGGTGCCGCGACCAACAACACCGTCACGACGACGAGTTGTGTCATCGAACGAGTGAGGCGCCTGCGCAAAGCTAAAGGTCTTTCTCAAAGCGGTATCCGATACCGCGCAACGTCGTGATGCGATCGCGGGCGCCACCAGCAACGTTGAGTTTGCGCCGCAAACTCGACATGTGAACATCGATCGTTTGCTCGGCGCCGGGCCATGTGCCGCCCCATACGTCGCGAACCATACGTTCACGCGTGACAGCGAGCCCAGCGTCGCGAAGGAGCAAGACAAGCAGCGACGCCTCAGTGCGTGTGAGCGCAACTTCGACCCCAGCGGCGGTCACCCGCCGCGAGCCAAGGTCAATGGTGACGTCGGCAGCCTGCAACACAGAACCAACCGTGCGACGGCGGAGCAACGCCCGGACTCGCGCTTGCATCTCTGCGACGCGGAAGGGCTTGGTCAGGTAGTCGTCGGCACCGGCGTCGAGTCCGACGATGATGTCGGCTTCAGTCGTGCGCGCAGTCAACATGAGAACTGGGGTATCAAGTCCGAGGCTACGAATCTCGCGACACACTTCGAGGCCGTCGCGGTCTGGCAGGCCGACATCGAGCAGAACGAGATCGCACCCGGCTACCCGGCGCAAAGCTTCCGCAGCCGTTGATGCCACGTCGACGACATGACCGTCACGCGAGAGCGCCCGCACCAGTGGTGGGGCGATATCGAGGTCGTCTTCGACGACAAGTACCCGAGCCATGAACGGAGCGTAACCCGCTTCCCTGGAGAATCGATGCGGAACCCGGTCTTGTAGTCGCGCAGCGTAATGATCGGACGCCGTGCGTCCGCCGGATGGACGGGGGTACCGCCGCTGTGGACTAGTCGGTTTCGGAGGTCGGACGCAGGGAGTAGGGCGACACCATGCCGAAGCCGCGGACGGCGCGCGGCGGTAATTGCCGGACGGAGTAGCGCCGCTCGCCCTTAAGCGCGGCGGCCGTGGCGGCATCGACCAACGTGCCTTCCGGACGTGCGAGCGCAGTAAGCCGAGAAGCCAGGTTGACCGTCGGACCGAAGATGTCGCCCATGCGATTGATGACGGGACCGGTCGTCAACCCGATACGAAGTTGCACCTGTTCGTCGTCGTCGAACACTTCGTGCAGTCGTACCGCCGTCTCAGCGGCCTGCGCAGCACTCGGCGCTTGGAACATCACTTCATCGCCGAGCGTCTTGACGAGTCGAGCGCCACTTGAGGCAATGACGTCAGCGGCGCGACCTTCAAAGAGAGTGACAAGTGCAGCGAGTTCGCGTTCATCAAGGCGTCGACTCAGTCGAGTGAAACCAACAAGGTCAGCGAACCCAACCGTGTCGGGCGCCAGGTCTGTGTCGGTACTCGTGAAACTTTCGATGGTCCGTTGAACGGCGGCTGCCAGTTCACGACGCCACACGTAGCGCAGCAAACGTTCCAGTGCCGGCAGCAAAATACGGGCGTCACGTTCGACAACTTCAAGCGACACTGGATCATCGAGGTCGAGACCGACCATGCCCGCGTTGGTGAGCATGCGTCCGTAAGTATCGACCTGCCACTCTGCGAGTTTTGACGTCGTACGACCGAGGCTGCGAGCCACATCGACGGCAGCATCCCAATCGATGATGCCGCTGGCGACGAGTCCAGCCATGCGCCGCAGGGCCGACAAGTCGGCGTCGGTGAAGGCGACGGAATCGCCCACGTCAGAGAAGCCCATCGCGCGCCACAGACGCTGGGCCTGATCGAGAGTGAGGCCCGAAAGTTCGGCCACTTCGCTGCGGGTGTACTTAGGTTGTCCACCAAGGACGAGATCAGAGAGTCGCTCTTGGACGCCCTGGGGGCCACCCTGACCCGGCGGCACCACGTGGACGACGTTGAGCGGCGCCGTCTCGTCCATGCGCGAAGTCATGCCGGTCCTGTCGCTTGCGTTGCGGATGTGAAGTTGATCGTGTCGTCTCATTATCGCCGTTGCACGGTCAATGCGGGCGGACGTGAACCACATCGGCGGCGCGCACGGCAACGGGGGCACTGTCAGGGGCCGTACCTTCCGGACGAATCAGCAGCGCGCCGTCCGACGCGATTCCTACCGCATCTGCGGTGACCACGACGTCATTGGGTTGACTCACCGACACGACTTGCCCGATGGTCGCGCAGCGGCGCTTATACGCGTCAGCAAGTCCGCAGCGCTGCGCATCGAACTCGGCAGACTCCCACCGCTCCCACCACGACACCAGGAAGGTGAGGACAGCGGCCAGCAGGTCTTCGCGGACGAGGTCCGCAGCGCCAGCCAACATCAGGGACCCGGCCGTGGGGACTGGTAACTCTGATGCGTCGAGGCTGACGTTGACACCGACTCCGGCAACGTAGGCGTCGTCGCTCACGCGTTCGACGAGCACGCCACCAATCTTGTGCTCGTTGATCAGGACGTCGTTCGGCCACTTCAAACCCAGCGGCAGTCGGGTTTGGTGCGCCAACCCGTCGGCCACAGCAACGCCAACGAGTAGCGGCACCCAACCGGCTTCGGCGGCCAGCGGACGGTGTGGGCGCAAAAGCACCGAGAACATGAGCGACGA